>MTKY01052143.1_pt1 | contig 37414 bp, 35 predicted proteins | sample 1042731 | NCBI WGS metagenome assembly MTKY01 (sample SAMN06212206, study PRJNA360538) | anaerobic digester metagenome | biome: Wastewater treatment plant; material: sludge; isolation source: anaerobic digester fed with sludge from wastewater treatment plant | place: Denmark: WWTP Soeholt ...
GGGTGGCAAAGTCCGTTTGCCACAGAGACCGGAGGTCTCTCCACAACAGGCAACTCCGTTGCCTCTGCCGAACAGACTTCGGCGGCCCAAGCTGCGACCCGTGATCCAGTCTTTTGGGAATGTCCATGGAAAGGTATAAAGGTGCCATGAACACTTGGCAAAACGATTTATCCGTTAATCCGTGTAATCCGTTTCATCCGTATGATGCCTGGCACGCCAATCTTATACGGATTTACGGATTTGACTGATTTACGGATTACTATGGTAAAACAGGAAGGCTCTTTTCGGCCAGCCCGGAAGCAAACCAAGCTAAGCTATAAAACTGTGTCATCCCAGGCAGCGACCCGGGATCCAGTCTTTTGGAAACAACCAGCCATCTCCGAAACAAACCACACCCAGACTACATTGCTGCGTCATCCCGGGGGGTGGCAAAATTCGTTTGCCACAGAGACCGGAGGTCTCTCCCCAACAGGCAACTCCGTTGCCTCTGCCGAACAGACTTCGGCAGCCCTTAAGTTATCCGCGTTTATCTGCGTGAATCCAACAATATACGTCCAAAGGAGCTAATATGGCTGTAATAGATTATGACGTAAAATGCTATGAATATATAATAGACTATTTTGAACACGATGACTCGACAGACGAACAGGAAATGTTCTCCCGCTTGAGGTTTGAACAGGAATGGGACTCCATACCCGAACCCTTCAAACAGCGCATCCTCGCCGTTGATCGCGTCGTCCTCGAAAAATACGCCGATTGGTTCAACTACAACGTCTTCAACGACTACATCAAATGCATAAAACGCCGCCAAGAATTGGAAGTTGCAAGGTTTCTGACCGACACTCAACTCAATACCGTTAAAAAAGAGTGAAAAGAATCGTTTGAAGTCCGAGCCGGCTTTGAGGTTGGGGGAATCTATACAGCTTTCATAGCCGGCTTGAACTCCAAACGACCAGCCAGCATGGAGTTCAAAGAGCCTTCCCAGATAGCAAAGGTACCACAAACTTTCTGGGCTCTTCTGGACTTCATGCGGAGAAAGCCGATATAATAGTGCAAACGAAATACCGTGAAAAAGGCATAGGATTATCCTTGCACCCAGACGAAAAATGGCTATACTATAAACAGGAATATCGGAAATGATTATCACTATTATATTCTTGGCAATATGCTACGGCTATTACAGGTTCCTCCGCTGCATTGCTTCCGCCGGAAGTGTCAGGACAGTTACGATTATAGACCGCTACCTCCAACGCTAACAGGTCAGATCTTCCCCAGACTATAAGACCGCGGAAGGGTGAAAAATGCGCTTCGGCGACCGTCTGTACCGAAAACCAGAAAAATCCTTAAACGGATATTTATTCAGAAGGCGTTGAGAGAATCTATCATACTGTAGCACAACATGATGTCCTATTGTCTAAACCGTAACTGACACATCTTATCATAGCAATAATCACATAAATGCTTCATACCGCCGTCCCTTGCTGCTACAGCGTTTGGTGCCATCATCCTTAGGTCATCCCTCACCGGGTTAAGGATGACTGCCGGAAGACCCTCGCTTGTAAGGGTGATGCAAATGAGGCCCACCCTCCCCCATTATATATAGGTGCTACGATAAAACCGTGAATCACGTGGTGTCGTGGTGATGTGGTGTCGTGGTGATAGAGGACGCAGCCCAGAACAAGCCCACCAGGCTATATACTGTGTCATCCCGGGCTGTCGGGGTCCCCGCCAAAGCGCGAAGCGGTTTGGTGGGGTGACTTGACCCGGGATCCAGTCTTTTAGAATAATCATCCACTAATTACACAAATTATCACGAATTAAAAGGACAGGATAAGGACAAGCGTCCAGCCCAAAAACAAGCGGCAAATCCCGACCCCCCATTATACCAATCCGCGGCAATCCGCGCCTTTTATCCGCGTAAATCTGCGTGAACCACATGACCCGTGAGCCAGTGCCTTGGGGTGGCAAAGTCCGTTTGCCACAGAGACCGCAGGTCTCTTCCAAATAGGCAACTCCGTTGCCTCTGCCGGACAGGCTTCGGCAGCCCATTTTCTCCACTTGCGATTTTTGGTGAGACTTTATAGTTTGCTTATGCTTTGGACTGATACTCCGGCACTTATCCGCAAAAGGGTTGACAATATCGGCTGTTTTGGCTGTTTGGCACCAAAACAACACTACGAGAGGATAAAATGAAGATTTTAGTGCTAAACTGCGGAAGCTCATCGATAAAATTCCAGTTCATCAACATGGACACCCGCCAAGTGTTGGCGGAGGGAATCGCCGAACGGATCGGCGAGGACATCGCACTCTTCACCTACAAGAGTGAGAAATTCACCCGGAAAAAGAGCGAGATGGCGATCGAGAACCACGAGCAGGGCTTGCAGTTGATAATAGATTCACTTTTGGACGAGACAAACGGCGTGATCCGCGACAAGAGCGAGATAGACGCCGTGGGACACCGCCTGGTGCACGCCGGGGAGCATTATTCGGACGCGGTGGTGGTCACTGACCACGTGGTGGAAGTGATGCGCGAGTGCATCCCGCTGGCGCCGCTGCACAATCCTGCCAACATGAAAGGCATCGAAGCGGTGAAAGCCAATATGCCGAAGGTGCCCCAATGCGGCGTGTTCGACACCGCCTTCCATCAGACCATGCCGCCCCAGGCCTACCTCTACCCCCTGCCCTTGGAGATGTATCGCACCCACAAGATCCGCCGTTACGGCTTCCACGGCACCTCCCACAAGTATGTCAGCCAGCGCGCGGCGGAGTTTTTGCAGCGCGATCTGGCGGAACTCAAGGTCATCAGTTGCCACATGGGCAACGGCGCTTCCATCACCGCCATCGCGGGAGGCAAGTCCGTGGACACCTCTATGGGCCTCACCCCGCTGGAAGGGCTGATGATGGGCACCCGTTGCGGCGACATCGATCCCGCCATCCCCATCCACATGCAACAACAGCTTGGCTTGAGCGTGGACGAAGTGAACGTGATCCTGAACAAGAAAAGCGGCATGCTTGGCCTCTCCCAGGTTTCCAACGACATGCGCGTGATCGAGGATGAAATCCTGAAACATCAAAACCCCCAGGCGACCACCGCCCACGATGTCTATTGCTACCGGATCAAAAAATACATCGGCGCCTACTTTGCCGCCATGAACGGCCTGGATGTGCTGATCTTCACCGGCGGCGTGGGCGAAAACATGCCCATTATGCGCTCCTTGGCCTGCCGCGACCTGGACGCCCTGGGCATCCGCCTCGACGAGGAAGCCAATTCCCGCTTCTCGAATAAGATAGAGGTGTTGAGCGCGGCTGACTCCCGCGTGACGGTGCTCAAAGTGCCCACCAACGAAGAATTGATGATCGCACTGGAGACCCAGCGTCTGCTGTCCTGAAGCCCACGGGAGGGAAATTATGCGCATCGACCTGCTGCTCAGCAAGCTTTGCCTCACCAAGACCCGCAGCATAGCCAAAACCGCCTGCGACAAAGGTTTGGTGGCCATCAACGGCAAGAAAGCCAAGGCATCCGCCGAGGTGAAGGAAGGCGACATGGTCAGCCTCTCCCTCTATGGATTCCAGCACGAAATCCGCCTCGATAAAATACCTGCCGGCAACGTCGCCAAGAAAGACGCCACCAGTTTCTATACCCTGCTCAGCAAAACTCCGCTGAATTCCTGAGGAACGCGTGCGCAGCCTGCTGCTCCTGTTTCTGTTCCTGGTGAGCGGCCTGGCGGCAGAATACCGGGTGGCCGCTGTGACGGAAAACCTGGTGGTCTATTCCGCGGACGGCGAGTTTGGCAGCAAAGGCGCCTTCCTGCAAGGGGTGGACAAACGCATCGACGCCCTGCAGAGGGACACCGGAATCTATCTGGAGCAAAAGGCGGATGTCTATATCGTGCCAGACCGCGCCAGTTACAGGCAACTGGCCTCCGGCAAGGCTGCCATCGTGGAGTTTTCGGATGCCTTTTACAGCTCCGCGGAACGCCGCATCTACCTGCGCAGTTCAGACCAGATCTGGGAAAACTACTCCGATATCTTCCTCCATGAATACACCCACTGGTATCTGGACGAAATCTTCCTCTCCGCCCCGCTCTGGTTTCATGAGGGAATGGCGACGCATTACGCCGGGCAGACGGGGCCGGAGCGCTATCTGCACTTTGTGCGGGAACGCTTTTGGGGCAACAAGCTGGACCTCTTCGCCCTGGCCTATGATTATCCCGCGGAAAAGCGTGATTGGCCGATGTACTATCTCAGTTCCTGGTTTGCCACGGATTATATGCGCAACAAGGATGAAGCCGCCTGGCGCAGGTTTTGGGGCATCGCGTCCGCCCATGCCAGATTGGGGCACAAGACCCGCTTCGTGAGCGCTTTCAGCCAGGCATACAACAGCAGCCTCTACGAGTTTAACCTTGATTTCGCCGCCTACAGCAGGAGGCAAGCCTGGATCTATCTGATCATAGGAGCCAACTCAATAATCTTTGCCATCTTGCCTGTGGTGTTGATCTTTGCCTGGCGCAAGCGCCGTAAAAAGCTGTTGTCCATGCCGGAACTGGAGCTGCCCGCCGCCGAACCCGAGCCGGAAACGGACGCAACGCCTTCCGGGGATGAGCATAAATTGGTTGACTGAATCCGCCCGTTGCGGATATTTGGTCTGGTTAAATTTTTGCTTTTGGAGTTGAGATGTATCCCATAAGTTTTGGCAGCGACAATCATTCCGGAATCCATTACAAGGTCTTTTCCTCATTGCAGCAGGCAAATGTGGGCTTTTGCCCCGCCTATGGCGACGATGCTCTGACAGAGCGTATTTTGAGCGAGATCGAAGCCCTCTTCGGAGGTGACTGCACGGCTTGGTTCGTGATCACCGGCACAGGGGCCAACGTCGTCTCCCTGCAAAACTTCCTGCGTTCCTACCACGCGGTTTTCTGCGCCAACAGCTCCCACATCAACGTGGATGAGTGCGGCGCGGTGCAGAAATTCACCCAGGCACGCCTCAAGGTGATCGACACTCCGGATGGAAAACTGACTCCCGAACTGATCGAGCCCAAGCTGCTAACCAACCGCGACCAGCATCACTCGCAGGGACGCGTGGTCTCCATCGCCCAAAGCACGGAATATGGCACGCTCTATACCCTGGAGGAACTGAAGGCCCTGGCGGACTTCGCCCATCAGCACGAGATGTTTTTGCACATCGACGGCGCTCGCCTCGCCAATGCTGCCGCCGCGCTGGATTGCAGTCTGCAAGCCATGACCAAGGACATCGGGGCGGATATCGTGAGCTTCGGCGGAGCCAAAAACGGCCTGCTCTTCGGCGAGGCAATAATCAGCTTTTGCCCCCAGATCACCACGGACATGCGTTTCTACCGCAAACAGGCCTCGCAGCTCTTCAGCAAGATGCGCTTCATCGCCGCCCAGTATGAGGCCTATCTGGATCAGGATCTCTGGCTGGCCAACGCCAGGGCTGCCAACTCCATGACCCGCTTGCTGGCGGAAAAACTAAAGGAATTCAAGCAGATAAAGATCACCCAACCCGTGCTGGTGAATTCCCTTTACGCCATCCTGCCCCGCGAGATCACCCCCGCCCTGCAGGATAAATACCACTTTTACATGTGGAACGAGGCTCTCAACGAGGTGCGCCTGATGTGCAGCTTCAACACCCAGGTTGAGCAGATCGAGGAGTTTATCGAACACCTGCGTGAATTGCTCGCGGAGTGAGCCGGTGATAGTCGTCTATACCTGTGATATCATTGGTTCCCGCAAATACCCCGCGCCTGCCCGGAACCAAATAGACCAAAACATCCGCGCTGCCTTCTTCCAGGCCTGCCAGTTGTATCCTCATACACAGGCAGATTTTCTTTCCTTTTCCGTCACCCAGGGCGATGAGTTCCAGTTCAACGCGGAAAGCTGCAAGGATTTCTATCGTTTCCTGCTCTATTTCAGGACATCCCTGGCAATCTCCGGAGTGAAACCCACGCCGTTCTTCAGATGCGGGATAGGTTTGGGCGAAAGGGCAACCCAGGGTTCCAGCAGCTATGAGATGGACGGCTCAGCCTATTACAATTCCCGTCTGGCAATCAACGGTTTTGCCAGGCCGGAAAACCTGAATACCCTCACCAGGGCACATACCGAGACAGCCCTTGTCAACCGCGCCCTCAACTCGCTGCTCATGTTTTGCGACCGCTTGGAATATGGCTGGAGCGAGGTGCAAAGACAGGTCATCCACGGGATTATGCAAGGGGAAAGCCAGGCTCAGATCGCCCAGCGGCAAGCCACGTCGCAGCAGAATGTGAGTAAACTGCTCAAAACCTCCGCCTGGGCATATCTGGAAAGCGTTTTCTCCCTTCTGGACGAGTTGGCGGAGACTGTAAATAACAACCATGATTAGTTGTAAAGTGGTATCTCAACCAATTATGGTTGTTACTTGTTTGTTGATCACTTGCGCTAAGGGAGGTTTACGATACTGTTCTGGCGTTTAATCCTGGCGCATCTGCTGGCTGATTTTGTATTGCAAAGCAAATGGATAGCCCAGCATAAAAATCATAGCCGGGCTTTATTGTTGCATGGAGCTGCCTATCTGCTTTTGTCCACTCTGCTGCTCTTGCCTTATCTGAACCTGCCACTCATAGCTATTTTGCTGGGGCTCACAGCTTTTCATCTGCTTGTGGATGCAGGAAAAGGATACCTGGCCCACCGATGGAATAAGCTGGCCTGGCTGTGGCTATTTCTCGATCAGATCGTCCACCTGTTCAGCATCGCTTTGGCAGTCTATCTTTTTTCTAAAGCAGACAGGAACTTTCTGGTTCAAACCATCGTCAACCTGGATGTCCAACGTCTTGTCCAGTATATAATACTGCTGATCCTAAACCTCTTTGCGGGTTTGCATGTGGTGGATATCATCAGCAGGGAATATCGCCCCGACAACACGGACGGCCACAGGTCACATGCTCTGATTGGAATCTTCGAGCGTTTGTTGATCACACTCTCTGTGCTGATTGGCAGGTTTGAGATTATCGGGTTCATGATCGCCGCTAAATCCATTATCCGCCTGCCAGATGCTAATGCCCAGGATCAGAAAGACGAAGCCAAAGCTCACCAGATGATCAACTACTACCTGATCGGAACCTTTGTAAGCTACAGTTGGGCAATAGGCTGGACTGTGTTGTTCAAGTGGTTTGTCTGAGCAGTGACACCCTTACCGTTCTAAGCCCTGCCTGATTCTGTCCCTCAGCTCCCCGGCCGCCATCGCGGCAGCTTCGGCGAAACGCTCGCCGCAATCTGCAAAGATTATCCCACGGGAAGAGTTGATTAGGATATTGGGCTCTTCGGCGCTGTCCACGGCGTTGCTTAGCACAGCCTCCAAATCACCGCCCTGGGCGCCGATGCCGGGGATCAGGAAAATTCTGCCCGGCAGTAGCCCGCGCATGCGGCGCAGATCGTCCGTCTGTGTGGCACCAATCACCGCTCCAAGCTGTTGAGCGGGAAACCTGCCAATCCAGCCTGCCGCCAATTCCGCCACTCCGCCCTCCAAAAAGAAATCCCTGGCACTGGGGTTTGAAGTGAGCGCCAGGGCAAAAGCAAAGGAACCTTCCCGCCTGAGCAGCGGCTGCAGCACATCCTCGCCCATCAGGGGATTGAGGGTGATGGCATCCACCCGCAGGCGATCAAAAAAGCTCTGCGCGTACTGCTCCATGGTGCTGCCGATATCGCCGACCTTGCAGTCCAGGATCACCGGAATCTCTTCCGGGATGTAATCCACGGTTCGCCGCAGGGCTTCCATGCCGCGCAAGCCGTCACTCAGATAGAAAGCCAGATTGGGCTTGAAGGCGCAGGCGAACTCCGCAGTGGCGTCTATGATGCGGCGGTTGAATTCCCAAATGGGATTCGCCTCCCGCGCCAGACAGGCGGGAAGCTGGCGGATATCGGAATCCAGGCCCACGCAGAGCAGGCTGCGCGATGTCCGCCAACGTTCCTGATACTTACATAAGAACGATCTTGACCGAGTCCGCTCCATCAATTTCCTCAAACTCCACCTTGATGATCTCTTCCTGCGAGGTAGGCACGTTTTTGCCGACGTAATCGGCTTTGATGGGCAGTTCGCGGTGTCCCCGGTCGATCAGCACCGCCAGTTGAATCTGTTTGGGGCGCCCGAAGTCCATCAGAGCGTCGATCGCGGCGCGCACGGTGCGTCCGGTGTAGAGCACGTCATCCACCAGCACGATCACCGCGTCCTCGATATCAAAGCCCAGCTCCGAACCCTTGATCACAGGCTGGTAGGAGATTGTGGAAAGGTCGTCCCGGTAGAGGGTGATATCCAGGATGCCCACCGGGATTTCCTGCCCCTCGATCAGGCGCAGATATTCGGAAAGCCGGTTGGCCAAAGGCACTCCGCGGGATCTGATACCCACCAGACGGATCTTTTCCACGCCGCGGTTTTGCTCGATTATCTCATGCGCCATGCGGCGGATGCTGCGCTCGATCTGCGCCTTGTCCATGATAAAGCTTTTGATCTGCATCACTTGCTCCTTTTGCGGGATCATTCCGGGGCGATTACGATCAGAACGTCGCCCTTGCCCACAGTCGCTCCGGCTGCGAAGGGTGTGGCGGTGACCGTTCCGGCCACCGGACTGGGAATGTTGTTATACATCTTCATCGCTTCCAAAACGAGGACTGTTTCGCCCACCTGCACCTTGTCCCCCACGTTCTTCTCATACTTCACGAACATGCCGGGCATGGGTGAATGGACGGGAGTTCCCTCAGCAGAGGAAGCCGCGGCGGTAGCCGCCTGGGGAGCGGGAGCCGGAGCCACGGGGGCTGCGGGGGCAGGATTGGGGGTCGCCGGAGCGCTGGGCTGGACTGCCGGGGCGACCGGCGCCGACCTCACGATCCTTGGCGCGCCGCCTTTTTCGGAAACTTCCACGCGGTAGTATTCATCGTCCACATACACATCGAACTCGCGCAAGCCTTCAGGTTTGGGCGGAGCTTCCTTGGCGGGTTTTTCCACCAGTTGGCCTGCCTTGGCCTTGCGGCAAAGCTCTTCCTGGCGCTTCACCTCTTCCAGGGTGATGGCTTTCATTTCGTTGGGCATGGGTTCCTGGCCGTATTTGATCTTGAGATACTTCTTGCCGGTAAGGTTATAGAGCGCCACGATCAGGGCGTCGTCCAGGTCTTTTGCCAGGCCTTCGGTTTCCTTTTTCACCTGTTCCAAAGCCGGTTCGATCACGTCCCCGGGGCGCACCGTGATCGGCTTCTCGCCGCGCGGATAGCCCTTGAGCGCCTTTTTCTGCACCTCGGGGTCGATGGGCAGGGTGGTCTTGCCATAGAGTCCGTAGCAAAGGTCTTTCACCTGCTCCGTGATGCGGGCATATTCGCCGTCCTTGGTATCGAAGAGGGCGTTGTTGACGGACTGGATGCCCACGATCTGGCTGGTGGGCGTCACCAGCGGAATCTGCCCCAGTTCCTTGCGCACCTTGGGAATCTCTTTGAACACGTCTTCCAGCTTGTCCAAGGCATCCATCTGGCGCAGTTGGTTCACCAGGTTGGAAAGCATTCCGCCCGGCGTCTGGTGGATGATCACGTCCGTGTCGATGATGCTGAACTTGGTATTGTCGGCAAACTGCAGATATTTGGGGATGTCTTTTTCCATCTCTTTGCCGATCTTGTTGAGCAGCCTGATGTCAAATCCGGTGTCGCGGTTGGTTCCCAGCAGGGCGATCACAAAGGGTTCCACGGCCGGATGTGAGGTGCGGTATGCGTAAGGGCCAACGCAGGTGTCGATGATATCCACCCCCGCTTCGATGGCCTTAAACAGCGACAGGTCGCCCATCCCGCTGGTGAAGTGCGTATGCAGGTGCACCGGCACCTTCACGTTTTCCTTGAGGGCTTTCACCAGGTCGAAGGCGTCGTAGGGGGCCACCAGGCCTGCCATATCCTTGATGCAGACCGTGTCCGCGCCCATGTCCTCCAGTTGTTTGGCTTTTTTCACGTAGTAGTCGATGTTATAGATGTCTCCGCCCATGCGCTGTTCGGTGAGGCTGTAGCAGATCGCTCCCTGAAAGTGTTTCTTGTTCTTTTTGATGATCTTCACCGCGGTCTGGAAGTTGCGGAAGTCGTTGAGCGCGTCAAAGACCCGGATGATGTCGATGCCGTTGTCGCAGGCACGCTGCACGAAGGCTTCCACCACGTCGTCGGCGTAGTTCTGGTAGCCCACCAAGTTCTGCCCGCGCAGGAGCATGGAGAAGGGGGTCTTTTTGATGTATTTTTTGAGGGTGCGGATGCGTTCCCAGGGGTCTTCGCCCAGATAGCGGTGCATGGTGTCGAAGGTGGCTCCGCCCCACACTTCCATGCTGTAAAAGCCCACCTGGTCCATCAGTTCCGCCACGTGGAGCATGTCTTCGGTGCGCCCGCGGGTGGCAAACAGCGATTGATGCCCGTCGCGGAACGACAGGTCCTGGATCTTTATCGGGTTGGCCGCCTTGGGGCGGTCAGTTTCATAGCGCATTGCTGTTTTGGTCAAGATGCCATGTTTATCCATGGTTGCTCCTTTTTATCTGCTTCTTTTTATTACTCTGCGTTGGATCAGGTCACGGTTCAGCATGGTCTGCTGCCTGCCATAGGCTTGCCAGACGCTGGGGGCGTTTTCCAGGGGCCGCTGGGGATAGACGGGCGCCGCTTCTGAATCCAGCAGCGCCAGCACACCCGCGATGGCGGCGAGTTCTTTCTTTCTGTCTGTCATCGTCGCGTGCCTCAGGCAGGGATGTTGCCGTGTTTCTTGGGCGGCAGGCTTTCGCTCTTGCTGGAGAGGATTTCCAGGGCGTCGATCAGCCTGGCGCGGGTTTCGGAGGGCAGGATCACCGCGTCGATATAGCCGCGGGAGGCCGCCACGTAGGGATTGTTAAACTCTTGCTCGTAGATCTCGATCATCTCGGCGCGTTTGGCGACCTTGTCCTCGGCGGCCTCGATCTCTTTGCGGAAGATCACGTTGGCGGCGCCCTGAGCGCCCATCACGGCGATCTCGGCGCTGGGCCAGGCAAAGACCATATCCGCACCCAGATGCCTGCTGCTCATAGCGATATAGCTGCCGCCGTAGTCTTTGCGGGTCACCACCGTCAGTTTGGGCACCGTGGCTTCGGAATAGCACCACAGCAGCTTGGCGCCGTGGCGGATGATCCCGTTCCATTCCTGGTTGGTGCCGGGCAGATAGCCGGGCACGTCCACGAAGGTCACCAGCGGAATGTTGAACGCGTCGCAGAAGCGGATGAAGCGCGTGGCTTTGTCCGAGGCGTCGATGTCCAGGCAGCCAGCCAGAACAGTCGGCTGGTTCGCCACCACTCCGACCACGCGTCCATTGAGGCGGGCGAAGCCCACGATCAGGTTTTTGGCGTAATATTTATGCGGTTCAAAGAAGATGCCGTCATCGACCACGCTGCGAATCACGTCATACATCTCGTAGCTCATCCGGGGATTGTCCGGTATGATGGTGTCCAGCTCGGGGCAGAGCCGGCGGGGATCGTCGGCGCATTCAACGCGCGGAGCGTCTTCCATGTTGTTGGCGGGCAGGTAGCTGAGCAGCACCTTGATCTGCTGGATGGCGTCGGCGTCGTTCTCACAGGCAAAGTGGGCGTTGCCGCTCTTGCTGTTGTGGGCCAAGGCGCCCCCCAGGTCTTCCTGGGTGGTTTCCTCGCCTGTCACCGCGCGGATCACATCCGGCCCGGTGATGAACATGAAGCTGGTGTTTTTCACCATAAAAACAAAGTCGGTCATGGCGGGAGAATAGACCGCCCCGCCCGCGCAGGGGCCCATGATGGCGGTGATTTGGGGAATCACGCCGCTGGCGCGCGAATTGCGGAAAAAGATGTCACCATAGCCGCGCAGAGCGTCCACACCCTCCTGGATGCGCGCTCCGCCGCTGTCCTGAATGCCGATCAGGGGAACTCCGCTTCTGAGCGCCATGTCCATGACCTTGCAGATCTTGGCGGCGTGCATTTCGCCCAGAGAGCCGCCCCGGGAGGTGAAATCCTGGGAAAAGGCAAAGACCGGGCGCCCATCCACCAGGCCGTGGCCGGTGATAACGCCATCTGACGGGATTTCTATCTTTTCCATGCCAAAGTTGTCGCAGCGGTGCTGCACGAACATATCCAGTTCACGGAAGCTGCCTGGGTCAAAGAGCAGGTCCAGCCTTTCCCGGGCTGTCAGCTTGCCCCCCCGCTTTTGCTTGTCCACGGCTTTGGCGCCGCCCATTTCTTTGATTTTCTTTTCTTTATCCAGCAGTTTCTGGATCGCGTCCTTGGTTGAAAGCATTGTATCTTCCCCTTTGCAGGTTTATTGGATGTACCGATTGTGGAACACAAACAAAATACAATCATTTTTCCATTATTGCGCGATGCCAAATTTCGTCAAGAAAAAGCAGTTTGGACAGCGCGTAACCGCACCCTGGCTCCGCTCTTGCAGTAAATCTATATCAAGCTATTTTGACTGCATCGTCACGACTGGTTCCTTCTCACGCATGAAGGCCAAAGCCCGCATAATTCGGGGTAGTAACTCAGGGTTTGTTACGCACGAAGTCCAAAGAGCCCAGGCGTCCGGTGGGTATTTGCAGCCGGAAAAGGCTCTTTGAACTCCGTGCTGGCTGGTCGTTTGGAGTTCAAGCCGGCAATGAAAGCTGTATAGATTCCCCCCAATCCCAAAGCCGGCTCGGACTTCAAACGACTTTGAAAAGACTGGATCCCGGCTCAAACCACCCCACCAAACCGCTGCGCGCTTTGGCGGGGACCCCGGTAGGCCGGGATGACACATTTTTAGTCTGGTTTGGTTTGTTTCAGGGCTGGACGCTTGTCCTTATCCTGTTCTTTTAATCCGTGTAATTTGTGGATATTATAAAAAAGACTGGATCCCGGGTCAAGCATGCGCTTGCCCGGGATGACACAGATAGAGTCTGTTGGGGCTTGTTCTGGGCACGTCCACCATCACCACGACACCACAACACCACCTCACCACAAGTTCCTTTTCAACATTTCACCTTTCCACCTTCAAATATCCTGCAGATCCTGTCGATCATGTTATCCGCGTTCTATTTTCTTTTCATCTTTACACGATAATACCACAACCACCTCCATGATCCCTCATACCGCCATCATTCGCTGCCACAAGCGGTTAAGCCATCATCCTTAGGTCATCCTTATAAATTATAAGGTTGACCCCAGGAAGACCCACGCCGGAGAGTGTGATACAAATGAGACCCATCCCTCTATAATATATAGGTGCTACGCCAAAAAGGCCGCGGAAAAATGGAAAGGTGAAATGGCGGAAGGCATATCGGATTTGCGGCTACCGGAGATAGTTGAAAAAGGCAACCCATTAAGACGGGAATAATAATTCAAGTTCTGTGAACTCTTAAATGCTGATAAATCATTACTATAGCATCGTCATCAGAGGCTTTGGAGGAAACAGCGAAGAAAGCTCTTGACAGAAATACGCTTCTAAATTTATCGATATAAAAGTATCGAATAAGATACCACGATAAGGAGAGAAGATGGTTTCCATACCGGTTTTAACGCTTAAACGCCTGCCCCAGTATCTGGAACTCTTACAACAATTCCAGAGGGAAGGCCAAAGCCACGTGTCTGCCACCCGGCTGGCGGAGATCACCGGCGTGCACGTGACCCAAGTGCGCAAGGACCTGGCTTTGACCGGGGTGGTTGGCGTTCCCAAGGTGGGGCACAAGACGGCGGAACTGATCGAAGCCATCAAGAGTTTCCTGAACTGGAACGACAGCAGTTCCTGCTTCCTGGTGGGAGCGGGGCACCTGGGTTCTGCCCTTTTGGGCTATCAGGAGCTTTCCCGCAAGGGCTTGTCCATCGTGGCGGCGTTCGATACCGATCCGGCTTTGAGCGGCACCACTGTCAACGGCGTCAAGATCTACGGCCTGGATCGGTTTGCCAATCTCTGCCGGCGTCTGCATATCAACATCGGAATCCTTACGGTTCCATCCGAGCATGCCCAGGCAACGGCTCAAATGATGATAGACAATGGCATTGTGGCGATCTGGAACTTCACTCCGGTTCACCTCGATGTGCCTGAAGGCGTCATTGTGGAAAACGTGGACATGAGCGCCTCGCTCGCGGTTCTTTCCCACCGCCTGGCAGAAAAGCTCCACCACGAAACCAAGGTGGAGAGGAGCCATTAGCGAAAGCCAGGCGTTTTTTGCAAAGCCATTAAACCGCCACTACAGGAAAAATACATAAAAACTGAGATAGATTAGGAGCAAAGATGAATTCTGAAAATACTGCAGTCCGCAGCTTCTCGAAGGTCTTGGAGATATTGGAATCCTACGATTTCAATGCCAACAAGATCATCCCGATCCTGCAAGCCGTCCAACACGAGTATCGCTACCTTCCGCAGGAAGTGCTCACCTTTATCGCCACTTCCCTGAAGGTCTCGCCGGCGCACCTCTTTGGCGTCGCCACCTTTTACAGCCACTTCTCTCTTGAGCCCAAAGGCAAGCACATCATCAAGATGTGTGACGGCACCGCCTGCCACGTGCGCGGTTCCATGGCCGTGATTAACGCGGTGAGAGAAAAGCTTGGCCTTTCCAGCACCAAGATCACCACCGACGACATGCTCTTCACCTTTGAAACGGTGTCCTGCCTGGGCGCCTGTGGCCTTGCTCCGGTGCTGGTGATGGATGAGGAAGTCCACGGCCAGGTTACGCCCGAGCAGGCGATCAAGCTCATAGATGAAATATTGGAGAAGGAAAATGCTTAATTTGGATCAAATCAAAAAGGACTATCAGGAAGCTCTGACCCACTATAAGAAACGCATCGTAGTCTGCGCCGGAACAGGTTGCATAGCCAACGGTTCCGAAAAGGTTTACAATGCCCTGAAGAACAGCCTTGCCATGCACTCCCTGGATGTATCCATCGAGCTGAAAGCCCACGATGAGCACAATCACGACGTGCTGATCTCGGGAAGCGGCTGCCAGGGCTTTTGCCAGGTTGGCCCGCTGGTCACTATCGAGCCGGATGGCATCCTCTACGCCCACGTGAAGCCGGAAGACGCCGAAGAGATCGTGGCGCAGACCATCGTGCAGGGCAAGCTGGTCGATCGTTTGCTCTATGTCAACCCCGCCGACGGCAAACACTGCAAGGGCGCGGGAGACATCCCCTTTTACACCCGGCAGAGGCGCACCGCGCTCAAGGAATGCGGACACCTCGACCCCGAAAACGTGAATGAATACATCAGCCACGGCGGTTATTTCGCCGCCCGCGACGCCTATCAGAAATACAGCGCCGAAGAACTCTGCAAACTCTTTCAGGATTCCGGTTTGCGCGGGCGCGGCGGAGGCGGATTCTCCACCGGTTTGAAGTGGGAACTCACCCGCAGACAGGCGAATGAAAAGAAATATATCGTTTGCAACGGCGACGAGGGAGACCCGGGCGCCTTTATGGACCGCAGCATTCTGGAAGGAAATCCCCACAGTGTGGTGGAAGGTATGATGATCGCCGCCGCAGCCGTCGGGGCCGATGAGGGCTATGTCTATGTGCGCATGGAATATCCCCTGGCCTGCTCCCGCATCCGCAAAGCTATCAGAGTGGCGGAAGAGCTCGGACTTTTGGGCGACGACATCTTTGGCAGCGGCAAGAGCTTCCGCATCAAGGTGATGGAAGGCGCCGGAGCTTTCGTCTGCGGAGAGGAAACAGCCCTGCTGTCCTCCATCGAAGGCAAGCGCGGCATGCCCAATCCTAAGCCGCCCTTCCCCGCGGAAAGAGGCCTCTTTGGAAAGCCCACCGTGATTAACAACGTTGAGACCCTGGCTTTGGTGCCGGTGGTGATGCGGGAAGGCGTCGAGGCTTTCCGGAAAGTTGGCCTGCCCAAATCCCCGGGAACCAAGACTTTCGCGCTCACGGGACACGTCGCCAATACAGGTTTGATAGAAGTCCCCTTCGGCACCACCCTGCGCGAGATCGTCTTTGAGATCGGCGGAGGAGTGCTGGACAAGGATGGCAAGATCAACAACGACGCCTTCAAGGCGGTTCAGATCGGCGGCCCCTCCGGCGGTTGCCTCACCCGCGAACACCTCGACCTGCCGCTGGATTATGATTCCCTCGGCGCGGTTGGAGCCATGGTTGGTTCCGGCGGACTGGTGGTGATGAACGACACCAGTTGCATGGTCAAGATCGCCCATTACTTTATGAGCTTCACCCAGAACGAATCCTGCGGCAAGTGCGTGCCCTGCCGGGAAGGAACCCGCCAGATGCTGGAATTGCTGGAGGATATCACCGAAGGCAGGGGCACAGAGGAAACTCTGGAGCTTCTGGAAGAAGTGGGAAAGGCAGTTAAGATCACTTCGCTCTGCGGCCTGGGCAAATCCGCTCCCAATCCAGTGTTGAGCACCCTGCGTTTCTTCCGGGATGAGTATCTGGCCCACGTGAAGGCGGGCTATTGCCCCACCCGTAGCTGCAAAGCGCTCACTCCCATCACAATTGATCCGAACCTATGCCGCGGTTGCACACTCTGCAAAAGAGTCTGCCCCGTGGGAGCCATCTCCGGGGAAGTGAAATCTCCCCACCAGATCGACCCCATGGTCTGCATCAAATGCGGTGCCTGCGCCGCCGCCTGTAAATTCAAAGCTATATCCTAAGAGGAGAGAAAGATGGATACTGAAAAGATCGTATATATAAATGACCGTCCCGTGGTCTGGGAAGGCGAGACCAATATCCTGGCGCTGGCCCGCAAGGCACATGTAGAGATTCCCACCTTCTGCTACCACTCCGAACTGAGCGTCTATGGCGCCTGCCGGCTCTGCCTGGTGGAAGTCGAAGGCAGAGGCCTGGTGACTTCCTGTTCGACCGCCCCCTTTGAAGGGATGCGGGTGAAGACCCATACGCAGCAGATTCTGAAGCTGCGCAAACTGATCATTGAGATGCTGCTGGCAAACCATGACCGGGAATGCACCCAGTGCGACCGCTCCCCGGATTGCAAGCTGCGTGAGATATCCTATAAACTGGGAGTGGACAAGATCCGCTTCCGGAAGACCCGACCCACCAAAGAAATCGACACCGGCTCCCCCTGCCTGGTGAGAGACCCCAATAAATGCGTGCTCTGCGGCGACTGCGTGCGCTTCTGCTCCGAGGTTCAGGGCATCGGCGCCATCGACTTTGCCAACCGTGGCGAAGGTGTGGTGGTGACCCCCGCCTATGGCAAGAGCCTGGCAAAGGTGGATTGCGTGAATTGCGGACAGTGCGCGGCGGTTTGCCCCACAGGCGCGCTCACCATCCGCAGCCAGACCGACCAGGTCTGGAACCAGCTTCAGGATCCCGGCAAGAAGGTGGTGGTTCAGATCGCTCCCGCGGTGCGCGTGGCTCTGGGCGAGATGTTCAACCTTCCCGCCGGGGAGATCACCACAGGCAAGATGATCGCCGCCCTCAGAATGATGGGTTTTGACCGTGTGTTTGACACCTCCTTTGCCGCCGACCTCACCGTGATCGAGGAAGCCAACGAGTTTCTGAAGAGGAAGACCGAGGGCGGGAAGCTGCCGATCTTCACCAGTTGCTGCCCCGCCTGGGTGAAGTTTGCCGAGCAAAGCTATCCGAAGCTTTTGCCGCATCTCTCCAGTTGCCGCTCACCCCAGCAAATGTTTGGCTCCATCGCCAAGAACAAGCTGCCCACGGAAATGGGCACCGATCGCGAGAACCTGATAGTCGTTTCCGTCATGCCTTGCACGGCCAAGAAGTTTGAAGCCCTGCGGGATGAATTCCGCACCGAGAACGTGCCGGATGTGGATTATGTGCTCACAACCCAGGAGCTGGGACGCATGATCAAGGAAGCGGGAATCGAGTTCTCCAACCTGGAGCCTGAATCCATGGATCTGCCCATGGGCTTTGCCACAGGCGCCGGAGTCATCTTTGGCAACAGCGGCGGCGTCTCGGAGGCTGTGCTGCGCTACGCGGCCGACAAGCTGGACATCCCTCTTCCGGAAAGCATTGTGCTGCAGGAAGTGCGCGGAAGCCAGAGCGTTCGCGATACCGAGATTGACACTCCCGTCGGGAAACTCAGGATGGCGGTGGTGCACGGGCTGAAGAATGCCGCGGAGCTTGCCGACCGCATCCAGGCCGGCGAAGTCTATTACGACATCGTTGAAGTGATGGCCTGCCCCGGCGGTTGCAGCGGCGGAGCGGGACAGCCCATCGTGAATAATCCCCTGGTTCGCAAGGAACGCACCACGGCTCTTTACCACGCCGACAAGATGATGGCCTTGCACCGCGCTCAGGACAACCCCTTCGTGACAGACCTCTACAAAGTCCTCCTGGACGAGCCTAACAGCCACAAAGCCCACGAGTTGCTGCATACTCATTATAAGAGCCGCAAAAGGATCGAGGATGAGGAGATCAGTTTCTCCGCGCCCTCCAAGGAAGAACGCTGCAAGGTGAAGGTTTGCATCGGCACCAGTTGCTTCCTGAGGGGAGCCCAGGAGATCCTGGCACACACCCTGAAGACTGTGGAAGAAAACGGCTGGGGACGTCATTTTGAAGTGTCCGCCACCTTCTGCACCGAACAGTGTGACAAGGGCCCGACCCTCATCGTGGGCGGGCAAGTGATCCACAAAGCCAAGCTGGAAGACGTTTCTGCCGCTCTCGAACGCGAAGCGCAAAAACGGGGCGCGTGATGAAAAGCATCCTGATCTGCATGGGAAGTTCTTGCTTTGCCCGGGAAAACCGCGAGAACCTGGGTTTGATAGAAGAGTATCTCCGGTCTCACAAACTGGAGGACAGCGTGCGGATTGAAGGTTCTCTCTGCCTGGGAGAATGTGCCGAGGGGCCGAACCTGATAGTGAATGGAAACCGCTATCATCAGGTGAACGCCGAAAAACTAAAAGAGATATTGGATAAAGAGTTATTGCCGATATGAGTAAATTGGAACCGATATATACAGAAAAGACCCAATGCCAGGATTGCTACAAATGCGTGCGCGAATGCCCCGTGAAAGCCATCAAAGTGGTGGACGGCAGCGCCATAGTGATCCCCAAGGCATGCATATTGTGCGGGCATTGCACCCAGGTCTGCCCGGTGCATGCCAAGAAGATTCGCGATGACCTGGATGAAGCCAAAGCCATGCTGGCCAGTGGAGCCAGGGTCTATGCCTCTTTGGCACCCAGTTACCGCACGGAGTTCTCCGGCCTGAAGACCGGAAAGCTGATCAATGCCATCAAGAGCCTGGGTTTTGCCGGTGTATCGGAGACAGCCTTGGGCGCGCAGGAAGTTTCGGCTTCCTGCGCCCGCCTGCTTAAGGAAGGGGAAAACCCCGTCTGGATAAGCAGTTGCTGTCCTTCCATTATTCACTACATCGAGCAATACCGTCCCGACCTGGTGCCCTATGTAACCCCAATTCTCTCTCCGCTGCAGGCTCATGCCCGCATCCTGAAAGATGAGTTTGGCCCGGATGCCAAGGTCATCTTCTTTGGCCCCTGCATTGCCAAAAAGAATGAGGCGGACGACTATCTGGATCTGGCGCTCACTTTCTCTGACCTGAGAAGATGGTTCACCCAGGAAGTCACGGATTGGCTATCCATAAGCGACGACGCGGACTTCGTGCCCCATTCTGCCGGCGAAGGCGGGCTCTATCCCGTGGATGGCGGCATGGTCGATGGGATCAAGCTTTGCGGAGCGCCGGAGGATACCCTCTACATGAGTTTCAGCGGCGTGGAAAACGTGCGGGAAGCCCTGCAGGAACTTAAGACCAAAGACTATCACCGTCCGGTCTTCATCGAAGTCCTGGCCTGCGCCGGAGGTTGCGTAAATGGCCCCGTGGTCAAGGAACAGGGTTCCACAGCCGGAAAACGCGTCACCATCTATGAAGAAACTCCCCGCCTGGACAAGGATGTGGCCGAGGGCAGGGACATCTCGGGAAGCTTCCATTCTCGCGAGATCAAGGTATCTGACTTCACTCCCGAGGAGATCTATGGAGCCCTGCTCCGGATCAGTAAGAAACGCAAAGAGGACGAGCTCAACTGCGGAGGCTGCGGCTACAACACCTGCCGCGACTTTGCCGTCGCCCTACTGGAAGAGAAAGCGGAACCCGCCATGTGCGTTTCCTACTTGCGCAAGCTTGCCCAAAACAAGGCTGCCGCCCTCATCAAAGCCATGCCTTCCGGCGTGGTGATAGTGGATGAAAAGCTTTGCATTGTCGAGTCCAACCGGCGTTTTATCGAACTTATCGGCGGCGACGCGGAGATAGTGGGCAAGGTCGATCCCGACCTGGAAGGAGCTTATCTTGAACGCCTCATCCCCTTTGCCGATCTCTTTAAGGAAGCCCTGCAGCGGGACAGTGAGGTCAGCGTGCAGGATATCCGCCACAAAGGCAAGATCATCCGGCTCACCATCTTCAGCGTCCAGCCCGGACACGTGGTGGGCGGTATCCTCCAGGATATCACCGAGCCCGTGATCCAGCGCGAGCAAATCATCGACAACGCCGCGGAGGTAATGAAGAAGACCCTCAGCACCGTGCAAAAGATAGCCTTCCTCCTGGGGGAAAACGCCGCCGACAGCGAGGTGCTGCTCAACTCCATCATCGAAAGCTTTAGCGTCAAGGATCAGCAGTGAAAGACAGCTTTTTGGAAGTGGATTACCACCAGATCAGCAAGCATGGCCAGGGAGCCTGCGGAGATTCCTTTTTCAGCAGCAAGACCGGGGAAAGAACCATTCTGGTGCTTGCCGACGGACTGGGCAGCGGCATCAAAGCCAGCGTGCTTTCCACCCTCACGACCACCATGGCTGCCTCTTTCATCAGCGCCCGCATGGATATCAAACGCGCGGCGGAAGTGATCCTGGAAACCCTACCGGTTTGTTCCTACCGCAAGATCGGCTACAGCACCTTTACCATCGTGGATGCCCTACAGGACGGCAAGATCAGAATCATTGAACACGACAACCCACCCTATGTCCTGTTGCGCCACGGAGAGATTATCCACCCGGACAAGCAGGCCATAGAACTCAATATCAATCGCAAGGCTCAGCTCTTTTACAGTGAGTTTCAGTTGGAACCCAAAGACAGGCTGGTCTTCTTCTCAGATGGCGTTCCTCAAGCAGGTATGGGGCGTCCCGGCTTGCTCTTGGGATGGAAACAGGAGGGAGTTGAGAAACATATTGTCCAGCTTCTGCAAAATCAGCCAAGCCTTTCCGCGGGCGAGATCAGCAAAAAACTGGCGCGGAAAGCCAGGGAATTTGATGGCGGCAGAGCAGCGGATGATATTACCTGCGCAGCCCTCTACCTCAGAAAACCCCGCCGCACGCTGCTGGTCACGGGGCCTCCCTATAAGATGGAGAACGACAAGGTGATGGCGGACATCGTCAAATCTTTCCAGGGCGCCAAAGTGATCTGCGGAGGCACCACTTCCGAGATCCTTTCCCGCGAACTGGGGATTCCCGTGCTGGTCAACCTGAAAGAAATGCGCAACAGCAAGGAGCTTCCCCCCAGCGCGGATATGCAAGGAATAGACCTGGTCACGGAAGGAACCATCACCATCAGCCGGGCCCTGCAACTACTGGAACAAAACACCAATCTGGACACCTTGCCGGATAACCCGGTGAAACGGCTGATGAGCATTCTGACCAACAGTGATATCATAGACTTTGTGGTGGGCACCAAGATCAACGAAGCCCACCAGGATCCCGCCCTGCCCAAGAATCTGGAAATCCGCCGCAACCTGATCCGGCGACTCAGCCAGGTGATGGAAGAAAAGTATTACAAACAAACCAACATCACTTTCGTCTGATACTGGAAATGATTTAGCTTCCTGATTTGCCTGAGGGTGGCACTATGCAGATGGAAAAGGCTCTTTGAGCTCCATGCTGGCCGGTCGTTTGGAGTTCAAGCCGGCAATGAAAGCTGTATAGATTCCCCCCAATCACAAAGCCGGCTCGGACTTCAAACGACTTTGAAAAGACTGGATCCCGGGTCAAGCAAGCTTGCCCGGGATGACGCAGTTTTTAGTCTGTCGTGGTCTGTTTCAGGGCTGTGTAGTTATTTGAAGCCTTAAAAGACTGGATCCCGGGTCAAGCAAGCTTGCCCGGGATGACACAGATAGAGTCTGTTGGGGCTTGTTCTGGGCGCGTCCACCATCAACACGTCACCACCACACAACGGGTTCCTTTCCCCCATTCCACCTTTTACTATCAAGAATCTGCGCTTTTTATCCGCGCCAATCTGCGTGAAACCTTTTCATCTTTTCACAAAAACATCACAACCACCTCCATAATCCCTCATGCCGCCATCATTCGCTGCCACAAGCGGTTAAGCCATCATCCTTAGGTCATCCTTATAAATTATAAGGTTGACCCCAGGAAGACCCACGCCGGAGAGGATGATGCAAATGAGGCCCATCCCTCTATAATATATAGGTGCTACGATAGGTGGAAAGGTAGATTATAGAACGCGGATAACAGGATCGACAGGATCAGCAGGATATAGATTGGAAAATACAATTGATAAAGGTGTGACAAGATGTCGTTGAAACAATCACACCAAACCCCAAAGCTGTGTCATCACGGGCAGACGGGGCCCCTTTGGGGTGGCTGACCCGGGATCCAGTCTTTTGAAAATGGCCTGGAAAGGTGGAACAAGGCGGTTCTGCGACCGCCTGTACAAAGTAGCGGCGCTTGCCATAGCGCCGTTTGGGACAACCACCCAACCCAGAAACAAAGCACACCAGACCCCAAAGCTGTGTCATCCCGGGCAGACGGGGCCCCTCCGGGGTGGCTGACCCGGGATCCAGTGCCCAGGGGTGGCAAAGTCCGTTTGCCACAGAGACCGGAGGTCTCTCCCAAACAGGCAACTCCGTTGCCTCTGCCGAACAGACTTCGGCAGCCCTTATATATTCAAAAACCCCGCCTGAGCGGGGTTTTTCTATCGGATTAAATGATTTTTTAGCTGGTCTCCCAACCCTCATCGAGCGGGATGTTGAGTTCCTCCGTGCCCGGCACCACAAAGCGTCCGTCGCGGATAATGTCCTGTCGGCTGCCATCCGGCCTGATGGCTGTGATGGACGCCAACATCTCGTAGGGCAGGGTGATGTCCATGTGCTTCTGGGTGTAGGCGTTCAAGGGGTCTTCCTTGCGGGTGGCTGATTTCTCGTTTTCCACGGCGATCATCTCCTTGCCGTTCACAAAGCTGGGATGCGGGGCGTCCTCCTCGTGGCTGAAGCAGGTGTCGCCGATGGCGAAGTGGGGCCCCATCTTCTCGATGATCAGGATCGGTAGCAGGGAAAGGATGTCATATTTGCGCGCGATCTGGTAGGCAAGGGTGTTGGTGCCGATGGCGAATTCGCCGATTGGCAGGGTATCATGGGGCAGGAGCAGGTTTTGGTGGATATACTTTTTGCCTTCGGCGGGATCGGGGAAGTTGGTGCAGGAGTAGTCCTTGACCCAGCCGTCCTCGAAGACAATGCGCAGGTTGTAGTAGCGCAGGCTGTTCAGATAGATGTCCTCCACATGCAGGACGCCGGTGCTTCCTTTCAGCACGGGCGAGGTGAAGACCTCCCCCACGGGGATGTTCACATCCGCCACGCAGTTTTCAAAGTTGGTCTGCCTGGCGGGATCGGTGATGGTGTGCATGCGCACCATGATGTCGGTGTCGTTGCCGGGCCTGCCCTTCACATGCACATACTCGGCGGTGTCCAGCAGGTCGATGATGTGCTGCTGGATGCGGGCATAGCGCTGGCTGTCCAGCAGGTTGATGCGCAGGGTGTCCGCGAAGATCTGGGGGAAGAGTTCGCCGATCTCGGGTGAGGGGAAGGCAATGATGGTGAAGCTGGCTTCATCGCGGCGGTAATATTTGAAGTAGAGCTGGGCGTTTTTGCCGGAGAGTTCGCGCCAGAGGCCTTGCTGTTCGGGGCTGAACTGCAGCGCGGTGTCTTTTGATTCAGGGCTGAATGGGGTTTCACCGAAAAGCTCCACATACACCGGGCCCGCCTGCAGGGATATCAGGTCTTTGAACTCTTCCAAAATCTCCTCCGCCAGGCTGACGCTTGTGTCCACAAACTCGCGATCCAGCAGCAGGGCGGTGTCGAAACGGTGGTCATAACCAAACTGGCGGTTGATGCCGTTGCTGTGGGGCAGACCCATCAGAGGCGTGATGCCGATCTTTTCCAGTTCCGCTATCAGCAGGCGTCCCAGGCGCTCCATCCCGCAGGGGATGATCAGGTTGGCATAGCGCTTGATGCGGTAGTCCTTCTGGGCGCGGGTGAAGCCATCCACCCAGCTCTGCACGATGAAGGCTGCCAGAGATGCCAGTTCATCGGCGGGATATTGGGCCAGAAAGCGCGCCATGGCAAAATCGTGGGGGGAGAGATACACGCCGTAACGGTAGAGATAGCGCAGGTCGCCCAGGTCGGCTTCGCGCACCACGCGCAGATAGTAGTCCGCTTCGGGGCTGAGCCGGATAAGGTTTTGCAGGCAGGATTTGAGGCGCAGGTTTTCCATGTGCAGGCTGCGGTAGAGGGCTTTCCAGGCGGCGGAATCGAGGTTCTTCGCCGCGGCCAGGTCGTAGAGGCCAAAAAAGAGGCGCAGCAGCTCGTCCATCCGGAGGTAATTGCCATTGATATAGTGCTGCCGCAGGGCGCGGAACTCGGTGTAGATGGCGGCGCAGAGCTGTCCCAACTCCTCGCCGTAGAGCTTCACCGCGTAATCCGGATTGCCAAAACAGCTTGCGTAGCCGGACTCGGGATCCAGCGGGGCGTAGTATTTCGCGTTGAGCCTGGCCAGCTCTTCCAGGCTGATCTTTTCCAGAGCGGGGTCGCTTTGCAGCAAGTCTCCAAACTCCGCTCCCTGCAAGGCTGTGTCCCGCAGTTCGCCAAAGAAATCCGCCATAGGCATCCCGGCGGGAACCTGCAGCTCCCTCAGACGCTTCAAGCCCTTGTCATAAGCGGGTTTGAAAGCTTGTAATTGTTCGATGGTGCGGCTGTAATCGATGCTCATAATTCCTTCCTCATGCTGAACCGGGAAGCGTCCCCGGCGTATTTGCGCTGCCTCTGGCAGTTAGGTTTATCATTATGATGGGGGCATAAATGTCAAGGGATTTTCAGGCTCGCGATTCGCGCCGGATATACAGTCACACCGATAATAGCAGTCCCCTATTCCCGCAGACTGTCAGATTCACATGCCACCCAGAAATACCTTGCCGCCAATGCGGGTAAGAAAAAACTGCCGCCCCACCCTGAGGGAGGAGCGGCCAGAAGCTTTAGTTGACCGCCACCCGCACGGCGTTGATATTGACCCAAAGGCCTCCGCCGACCATCACCTGTCCCTGGGCTTTGCGGCTGATGTCGGTGATTTTGGTTTTGAACCAATAGCTGCCGTTCTTTTCTCCCGCATTGAGCGGGGCGCGGTGATAACCGCTGGAATCGGTGCGGTCCAGGATGTAAACCTCTTTTCCCACCGTGAGGTCGGCGGAGTTCGCGATCCTGGTCTTGCAATAGTATTGGGTGAGAACGCTCTGGTTGTCCATGGCGCGCAGGAAACGAGCCTGGTTGTTGGTCTGCGCCGTGGCAACGGCTTTCATCTTGCCCACCGAGGCATACACGTAGGGATTCTCTCCCAGAGGGGTTTCCATGATGAAATAGTCGTCCAGCACCACAAAATGGGCGTCGCTACCGGACTGGTTGACCTGCGAGCTGGAAGGAGTCTGGGCCACGGGCACCGCGGGCATGATCGCGCCCAGGGCGCGGTTTACCCCGCAGCCAGCCAAAAAGGCCAGGGCGAGGAGAGCGGCCAACAGCGCCGCAAGCTGCATATATCTTTTCTTAGGCATGGGTTACCTCCACAAGGTTTCCTTTTTTAAGTTAATACTCCCGGGGCGCGCACAACCTGCAGCAAATTCAGGGGTCGATTGGTTCAGCCCAATCCCAGCCTTTGCTGCTGATATTTCTTGCTTTGGATGTCCTGCCACCAGTCGCGGTGCTCCAGATACCAGGCAACCGTCTTGCGGATGCCGGTGGCAAAGGTCTCGCGCGGGCTCCAGCCCAGTTCATTCTGAATCTTGGAGGCGTCGATGGCATAACGCAGATCGTGCCCGGGGCGGTCTTGCACGTAGGTGATCAGCTCTTTGTAGGAACCCAGCCTGTCCGAGGGAGTCATTTCATCCAGCAGCGAGCAGATCGTGTTCACGATCTCGATGTTGGTCATCTCGTTGTTGCCGCCCACGTTATAGGTTTCGCCGAGCCTGCCTTTGCGGATTATGGTGTTGATGGCGTCGCAATGGTCTCTCACATAGAGCCAGTCGCGCACGTTGAGCCCCTTTCCGTAAACCGGCAGCGGCTTGTGTTCCAGGCAATTGAGGATCATGAGCGGGATCAGCTTTTCCGGAAACTGATAGCCGCCATAGTTGTTGGAACAGTTGGAGATCAGCACCGGCAGACCAAAGGTGCGGTGCCAGGCCCTGACCATATGGTCGGAAGAGGCTTTGGAAGCGGAGTAGGGGGAGGAGGGATCGTAAGGGGTTTCCTCGGTGAATTTGCCCTCATCGCCCAGGGAACCGAACACCTCATCCGTGGACACGTGGTGGAAGCGGAACTTCGCCTGCTCGGCGGGCTCCAGTTTTTTATAGTGCCTCAGAGCCACATCCAGCATCACTGCCGTGCCCAGCACGTTGGTATTCACAAACTCCATGGGGCCGTCAATCGAGCGATCCACATGCGATTCCGCGGCAAAGTTGACTACGGTGTCCGGACGGAAGCTGGAGAAGATTTCCGCAATGGTGTCCGAATCGCAGATATCCGCGTGTTTGAAGAAATAGCGCCCGGAAAACTTGTCCACGATGTCTTTCAGGCTGTCGGTATTGCCGGCGTAGGTAAGCTTGTCCACATTATAGACCATGCCATCGAAGCCGGGGTCTTCAAACAGGTGGTGGATGTAGTTCGCGCCGATGAAGCCGGCTCCTCCTGTTACCAGTATTCGTTTCATTTTTTTACCTCCTGAGTTGGTTGACCAGGTCTTTGAAGCGCACAAGCTCTTCCTGGCTGGAATATTCGAGGGTGATCCGGCCTCTGCCGCCGCGTTCGCGGACCTTGACCCGCAAACCGAGCAGGCTGCGCAGATCACGTTCAAAGTTCTTTATAAAAGCGGAGTTATCCGTGGTTCTTTCCGGTTTGGCGTGGCTTTCGCCGAAGGTTTTGGCCTTTTCTTCAGCCTGCCTCACCGTGAGCCGGTATTGGATGATGAACTGGGCAAAAAGCGGCTGAAACTCCTGCTCCACGCTCAAGATGGCGCGGGCATGCCCGGGGCTCAGCAGGCCTGCCTCGACCTGTTCTTGCACTTCCGGCGGAAGCTTGAGCAGGCGGATGCTGTTGCTGATGGTGGCGCGGTCTTTGGCCACGATCTCCGCTATCTGCTGATGGGTGAGGGAAAAGTCTTCCGCCAGAGCCTGATAGGCCTTGGCTTCCTCGATCGGGGAGAGGTCTTCGCGCTGCACGTTTTCCACGATGGCAAGCTGCAACTGCTCCTTCTCGCTCACGCTGCGGATCACCACCGGCACGGCTTCCAAACCTGCCAGCCGGGCTGCCTGCAGGCGGCGTTCCCCCGCGATCAGCTCGTAATCCGAGCCTTCGGTCTTGGTGACGATCAGCGGCTGGATGATGCCATTGGCTTTGATGGATTCAGCCAGTTCCAGGAGCTTGGCTTCGTCGAAGCTCTTGCGGGGCTGCCAGCGGTTGGCTTTGATCCTGCCGATGGGCAGGGTGCTGATGCTGGAACGGGGATCGCTGCGCTCTTCCGTATCCGGGATCAGAGCGCTGAGGCCGCGGCCAAGATGTTCGTTTATCATGTTTTATGTCCTCTCGATCACTTCGGTGGCCAGATTCAGGTAGCTCATGGCACCGGGCGAGCGAATGTCGTAAAGAAAGATAGGCTTGCCAAAGCTGGGGGCTTCGGTGAGCTTGATATTGCGGGGGATGATGGTGCGGAAAACCTTTTCCTTGAAATAGCGCCGCACCTCCTTGGCCACCTGCATGGAGAGGTTGACCCGGCGGTCAAACATGGTGAGCAGCACCCCCAGGATGTTCAGGTTGGGATTGAGGTTCTTCTGGATCAGGCGGATGGTGGAAAGCAACTGGCTCACCCCCTCCAAGGCGTAGTATTCGCATTGGATCGGCACCACGAGGTCAGTGGCGGCGGTGAGGGCGTTCACGGTGAGCAAGCCCAGGGAAGGGGGGCAATCCACCAGGATGTAGTCGAAATCGTCCAGGACCGGTTGCAGAGCCTCACGCAGCTTGTGCTCGCGGGCAAACTCGTGCACCAGTTCGATCTCCGCTCCGGTGAGGTCGATATTGCCCGGCACGCACCACAGGTTTTGGGTGCTGGTGGCCTGGATTACCTCCCGTAGAGGGGTTTTGCCGATCAGGGCGTCGTAGATCTGCAGATCAAGCTTTTCTTTATCCAGCCCCACTCCGCTGGTGGCGTTGCCCTGGGGATCAAAGTCGATCAGCAGGGTCTTCTTTTCCAGCACAGCCAAAGCGGCTGCCAGGTTGACCGCGGAAGTGGTCTTGCCCACTCCGCCTTTCTGGTTCACGATCGTAATTACTCTTGCCATATATTCTTATAACTTCCTGTCACTTATTCAGCGCGGCCCGGTCCAGCGTGTAGATCACCCGCCGGCCATAATCCAGTTCCATCCGGCAGAGTTCCCGCGGACGGTAGGGATTGAGATCGGAGCTATCCTGCGCTTTGTAAAAGAGCACCTGCCCCGCGGGCCGCAAGAGCAGGCGCAAGGGCTTCAGATAGCGCTCCTCGAGGCGTAATGCCCGGCAGAGGATGATGTCGTAACTCTGGCCACGGGCGGGCAGGTCCTCGAGCCGGCTCCAAACCGCGGAGCAGTAATCAAGTTCTAACCTGCCAAGCATTTCCTTCATGGCAACGGTCTTTTTGCGCACCGAGTCCAGCAAGGTCATGCGACAGGAAGGAACCGCCAGCTTAACCGGTATGCCGGGCAGGCCTCGCCGGAACCGAAATCAAGCACCTCTTTCCCATTGAAGTCAAAGCTTTTCAAGGGCAGCAGGCTGTCAAGAAAATGCTTGCTCCACAGGTCTTCCGCAGCAGTGCCGCGGGAAAAGAGGTTCACCCGCGCGTTAAGCTCCAACAGCAGAGAGTGATACAACTCAAAACGGGAGAGCAGCCCGGCGGGGTCGGAAAGCCCCAGATCCACCAGAAAAGCGGAAAAGAGTTCCCGCTGCGGGCTCATGGACTGGCCTCCGGAGGCAGGTTGCGCAGCAGCGCCTGCACCAGGAAAGAGCTATCCCCCTGCATAGTGAGCAGCAGGGGACGGGCGGAGGGATGCTTGTTCAGCATCAGCGAGCGCGCCACGATGTAGCGGTAGCGTTCGGAAGGATGGGTGGTGTATTGGCTCAGCAACTCCACCGCGCGGGCGGATTTGATCCCGGAAAGCGCCGACAGGCACGCGGTTACATATTTGCCTTGTGCAAGCAGTTCCTGCACCTCATCCACCAGCAGGCTGTCGCCCACTCCGGCGATGAGGGAAAGGGAGTTTTTGGCAGCCAGGCTGTCAGCCTCGGAAAGTTTGGGATAAAGCTGCCGCACAAAGCTTTGGCTCTTGGCCGCCAGGGCCTCCAGGGCGCGATATTCCAGCCCCGAACGGCTGTTAAGTTTGTTTTCCAAAATGTAGGGGATGGCCTCTTCAGCCCTTTGGATGAGTATCTCGCGGGCTTTTCTCACCCGCTGGACTGCGGAACCAACTTCCCATTCCGCGGCTGCCGCGAAAATATCAGCAATGGCGTCTGTGCTGTCCGGCAGGGGAGCGGCCTCGGCAAGTTCTTCCACCGCCGTTTTTTCCACCAGATTGAGGTTCAGATCCCTGCCAATGCCGTAAGTTCCTTTCTGCCAGGTCTTGTCATTGGCCATGAGGCTGTCCGGATAGCTGTTCTTGCCTCCCGCATCCAAGAATAGCCCGATGCCGCCTGTCCCCCGAGCCAGGGTCGCGTTGCCATAGTTTTGCCCTTCATTGCGTTCATAGCGGTCATCGCCGGAACTGTCCACAAAGAGCGCCACGGAATTGGAAAGCGCCAGCCCATTGCCCCCGTGGATGGAATAGGCGTCGTTTCCGCCCTGGTCAACCAGCATACCCAGGCCCCAGTCGTGCCCGGCGCCCTGTCCCGGCCCGTTGCGGCTGTAATAGGCATCGTCTCCTCCGCCGTCCACCAGATAGCCACAGGCGAGATGGATGCCGGAACCCTGAGGATAGTAAACCGCGTTGTACACGTCGTTGCCGCCCTCATCCAGCAAGGCTCCCACGGAATACCAGTAGCCTGAGCCCTGGGCATAAACCCCACCCAGATAGCGGTCGTTGCCCGCCTTGTCGTAAAGCAGGCCCAGTCCGCCTGCCAGATCAGGCCGCAAGCCCATCCCCATGCCCTGTCCCAAAGTGATGTAATCCAGCGGCATCAGAGGTTCGTGAAAGTATTTGCCGCCAAGCAGGTAGCTGTCCGCTCCATCCTGATCCAGCAGAGCGCCCACTCCCCGGGTGCTGCCGATTCCCTGGGCGGATACCGGAGCGCCGTAGCTGTCGTTGCCCGCTTCATCCAAAAGCAGGGCCAGGCCAAACATCGCCGCTCCCTGTGAAAAAAGCCCGCTGCGGTAGATATCGTTCCCGGAGCTGTCCCTGTGGATGTTGATTCCCGCAAAAGCCGCGAAGGCGTAATCATCGGTCAGATACAGGTCATCGCCGGCGCCATCGAAGGAATAACCCAGGCCAAAGGCGCTGCGAAAGATCCCCGCCGGCTGTTGGCTCCGGTAGCTGTCATTGCCGTCAAAATCTGCCAGAATATAGAAGTTGTGCGCGTGGGAGGTGTTGAGACCGATCTCATAAACATCGTTGCCCGCGGGTTCCAGCAAAAGGCAGATTGGCGCGGAACCCAGTTCGGAGCTTCGATAATGGTCGTCACCCCGGCTGCCGATCACCATAAGGCCAAACTCGGTCTTTTTGATCAGAGGTTTGCGCCGGGGAAAATCCAGCCTGGCCGATTCCCGGGTCAAAACATCCGAGAGGGCGAGAAAACGCAGCCCGGTACGTTGCAGACTGTCCAGGTCGAGCCTTTCCAGCAGCCCGTAAATCTCCTCCGAATCCAGATCGCTCTGCAGCGGGAGCTTGTGCTGCTTGTAGTAAGCCTTATATTTTTCAATGTCTTCCTTTTCGATGAACTGCCAGAGCCAGAAGGACAGCAGTTTGTCCGCTTCCCGGGGGCTGACACTTTCCAGCAGCGGAGAGAGGTCTTTTTTCAGTTCGCGCAGATGCCCGGTGAGCCAGCCAAAGATATCCCGCGTCCGGCGCACCTGGCGTGAGAAAGAGCTTATGTATCTTTCGCTTGCCGCGTTATAGATGTTCGCATAATTATCCGTATCCAGATTGAAAGCGATGCCGCCGAGGGTGTTCAGCAAACCCGGAATACCACTTTCATCCTCCAGGGCGCAGCTTTCGCGCAGGGAAGCCAGATCGTCCAGTGCCCGCCAGGGATCCTGCAGTTGGCGCAACTGCCAATCCATCTTGAACCTGGCAGCCAAATCCCAATCCTTTTCAAAAGTCAGCGACTCCCGCCGCAATCCGGCCGTGCCGAGCATCTCCTCGATCTGCCCCAGCTCCTGTGGAGACAGCAAGGCCCGGGGTGCGGCAGGCAACACCCCCCACAACAGGATAAACAGGCACAGGCTCAGTTTTACTCGCATATAAAAAAGGCTCCTTAATCCGACAAAGAATCAGAAACCGATCTTTGTGTCAATGATTATCGGTGCTTCAGGTTATGAGCGTCGGTTGGCTTGCGTCGCCCAAAACTTCAAACCCCCATGCCCAACCAGGAACTCACTTCTCCACAGACCACAATTCATTGTCCCCGAGGAAGCTTCACCTTGCCCAAGTGATAACAACTACAGCGTTTTCAGTGTCACTTTGCATTTAAAATCTTGACACAGACCTTGAGGTTTTTTTGCAGTATCTTATCCTCAAAGAGGTATAATGTTTAAGGTAATCAGATGAAGAAAGAGCAGTTCGAGGCTTTCCTCAAGGCGAACGAGAAGCGGATTTACCATTATCTGCTGACCCTGGTGGCCAACGACAACGATGCCAACGACATCGTGCAGATGGTGTTCATTTCTTTTTATGAACACATCGACCGCGTGGAGGAAGCAACCGCGGTGGCCTACCTCTATCGTATCGCCTACAATAAGAGCATGACCTTCCTCAAGCAGAAAAACCGCTACGTGAGCCTCGACCCCCATTCTTTCAGCCGTCTGCCAGACCGCAGCGCCCCGGAACCGGAGCCAGATCATTCCGCGCTGCATCAAGCACTGCGTGAACTGCCCCCCAAGCTCGCCAGCGTGATCCACCTGCAATACTATGAAAAGCTGAGCTACAAAGAGATAGCGAAAAAGCTGGGCATCACCGTGAAGGCGGTGGAATCGCTGCTGGTGCGCGCCAAAAAGCAACTGCGCAAAAAATTGCTGAGGGAAATGCAGGGTAAGGGAGTATAACTTTATGAACAAGACTGAACACACAGCCCCCGTGGCTGGCCAAGAGAGGAAAAGATGAGATGCAGAGCTGCCAAACGCCAGATCGAACTCAAGCTCGACCGTGAGCTGGAGCCCGGCCGTATCCGCAAGCTGGATCAGCATCTTTCCTCCTGTCCCGCCTGCCGCGCTTATCTGGATGAAGGCCTCAAGCTGCAGAAACTGCTGCAAGCCCAACCCCGCGCCGAATTTCCCGCCTGGCTGCACCATCAGATCATGGAAAAAACCGCCCGGCACGACAGGCAGCGCAAGCAATACAAAATCCGCTGGCGCTTGCAGACCATCCCCGCCCTGCTGGTGCTAATTCTGATGTTCACCGTGGGCGGATTGTTGGGCAAGGCGGCCTTCTCTTCCTTCGTGCCCTTCCCGGAAACCCCTTCCGCAACCCCCAGCCAGGAGCTGGCAAGCTTTGGCGAAGTTTCCCTGCTGGATGACCCCAACCTTGCCGGAGGCGTCCATGAGTAAACGCCTGCTTAGCATTTTTTTGCTGGTTTCGCTGGCTCTCAACGCCGGAATTGTAGGAGGACTGGTGGTGATGGGGCTTTTCCGCAAACAACACGATCTGCACCACTATCAAAACTTTCCGGAAGGACCCGGGAGTCGTGAGGAAGCCCGTTTCAACCCGCGGGACTTCGAGAACGAAAACACCAAAGCCCTGCGCGATTCGTTCCGAGTTTCCAAAAGGGAACTGATGCGTGAACTGGCCAAGGGAAAGATCAACGAAACCAGGATCCAGGGCATCATCGAACGCTCGATAACGCTGCAAAGCCGCCTGGAACGAACCTTGGGCGAATCCACCCTGCGCCTGCGCAAATCCATGACCCCCCAGGAAGCCCGCGACTATTTCGGACGGCGCGCGGAGAGAATGGACCGTTTTATAGACCGAAACCAAAAAGACAATCTCAGGAGAAAACCAAATGAATAAAATAGCCATCGTTGCCGTGCTGGCCCTGGCCCTCACCGGACTGCTGTTTGGCCAGTCCGACACCAAGGCTATGCCCCGCGTCAGGCTGGGTGCCACTTCCCAGGACGATCCCCGCCTCAAAGACCGCCTCAGTGATGATTGCGGTTGCATGGACGGGCATTGTGGTGTGAACCTCAGCGAAGCTCAGCAGAAGAAGCTGGAGCCCCTTCGCGTCGAACATCTGAAAACAATGAACAACCTGCAGGCTGAGATCGAAAACCTGCGCATCGACATGCAGCAAGCCCTGAAAAAGGAAGATTTCGCCAACCTCAAAAAACTCGCCAAGACACTCAACGACAAACAACTGACTCTGGAATACGCCCGCATCGACCACCTGCAACAAGTGTATAAAGAACTCACTCCGGAGCAAAAGGAAAATATGCGCGGCGGCTTTATGAATATGCACCGCCACGGCCAGTTCCAGGGTAAAAACTGGAACAAAGCACCCCTACACCGGCATGGAGAGAATTGCCAGAACTGCGGCCAGCACCAACGCAACGCCGATGGACAAGGCAAGATGCTGCACAGGGGACCAGGCAACGGGGAAGGCCTGCGGATGCGCGCCGGAGACTGCGAAGGCTGCGAAGACTGCAAAGATCGCGACTCCAAACCGCAATCCAAACAAGACCTGAAAGCCACCCCCAAGGCGGAAATAAAGTAACCCTCCCTCACTCCTCAGTAAGATAGATAGCGCCGGTGCCTCCTTTCCGGCGCTATTTTTTGTCCAGACGGACAGATTAAGGGCTGCCGAAGTCTGTTCGGCAGAGGCAACGGAGTTGCCTGTTTGGAAGAGACCTCCGGTCTCTGTGGCAAACGGATTTTGCCACCCCTGGGAACTGGATCACGGGTCAAGCGGTTCACGCAGATATACGCGGATAAAAGGCGCAGATTGCCGCGGATTGGGGTTATGGGGGTCTGTTTCAGGGCTGGCTGGTTGTTTCCAAAAAGACTGGATCTCGGGTCAAGTCACCCCACCGGATCGTTGCCGATCCGGCGAGGACCCCGACTTGCCCGGGATGACACAATTTATGGTCTGTCGTGGTCTGTTTCAGGTCTGGTGCTTGTTTTTGGGTTGGACGTTTGTCCTTATTCTGTTTTTGTAATTCGTGATAATTCGTGTAATTCGTGGATAATAAAAAAACCCCGGCGCATACCGGGGTTAATTCTTTTGCTAATGGAAGCTTACTCGCTCTTTTCCACAGGGATCACGGAAACGTATTTCCGGTTCAAAGCGCGGGTCTCAAACTTCACTTGGCCGTCCACCAGGCTGTAGAGGGTATAGTCCCTGCCCATGCCCACGTTGAGGCCGGGGTGAAACTTGGTGCCTTTCTGGCGCACGATGATATTGCCGGCGACCACATTCTCGCTGCCGTATTTCTTTACGCCGCGATACTTGGGATTGCTGTTGCGCCCGTTACGACTGCTTCCAACACCTTTTTTATGTGCCATGCTTCACCTCTTTCCTAAAACCGGATTCCGGTCACTTTAATGTCTGTATATTGCTCACGGTAGCCTTTCTTTACCCGGTAACCTTTCCTTCTCTTTTGATGGTAGATCACCTTTTTCTTGCCTTTACCGTGCTCGATTACTTCGGCAAGTACTGTCGCGCCTTCCACAACGGGTTGGCCAACTCTGATCTGGGCGTCTTCGCGCAGCATCAGCACCCGGTCAAATTCCAGGCTCTGGCCAGGTTCCGCCGTGTTCAGCAGGGGAACGCGCAGGATCGCGTTTTCTTCAGCCCTAAACTGAAATCCTTTGATATCCACGATGGCGTACATCTTGTCTCCTTAATATTTTGGATAGATAATCACACTTTTTGAGGACGGCAGATTCGTCAAGCGGAAATTTGCGCCATGCCCCCAAACGCTGGATTGACGACCTCCCCAAGCGGCCCAATAGCAAACCCGATACAGTTGAGGCGGTCGCCGAACCGCCTTTTTCACTATGTTACCATCACCACCCCATCACGACACCACGACACCACGAGAGACATGCCACCTTTTCACTGTGATGGAAATAATGCGCAAACAATATAGTATCACATTCACCAATAACAACGGCAATATTCTGCATAATCCTTCATAGCGCCCTCCCTTGCTGCTACAGCGTTTTGTGCCATCATCCTTAGGTCATCCTTCACCAAGTTAAGGATGACCTACGGAAAATATAGACTTAGCCCCATCATGCAAACGGGGACAAACACTGTTTCAGCTATGGATATTAAATGTCAAAGGCCACTTGTTGCCCTCCATGCTTTTCTCCTAATGAATTCTGCAGATGTTAGTTAGATTGTCGTTACAGTTTGCCGGACACAGCACTATTCCGCATGATGTTCAGAGCCCTGCGGTATTTTGGGCAGTAGCCCTGGATTTGGGCTCTTTCTTACGCACGAAGTCCAAAGAGCCCAGGCGATCGGTGGATATTTGCAGCCGGGAAAGGCTCTTTGAACTCCGTGCTTGCCGAGTTTGGAGTCCAAGCCGGCAATGTAAGCTTCACAACTACCACCAATTACAAAGCCGGCTCGGACTTCAAACGATTCGCAAAAGACAGGCTCCCGTGGTCAAGCACGCTTGCTATTGTATTCTTGTTCTAATTCGTGTAACCTAAGGGCTGCCGAAGTCTGTTCGGCAGAGGCAACGGAGTTGCCTGTTTGGAAGAGACCTCCGGTCTCTGTGGCAAACGGACTTTGCCACCCCTGGGTACTGGATCCCGGCTCGCAGGCCGGGATGACACAATGTATAGACTGGGTGTGTTCTGTTTCTGAGTCAGTGGTCGCTTACCACCCTTTCACCAATGGTCTTTCCCAATATATATCCTGTCGATCCTGTCATCCGCGTTCTATCATGCGATGGTTTTTCGAGTTCAAAGCAAGCGAATTGCCATAAATCCCGGCAAAGGCGTAACTACGAATTTTTTCCTTGACTAATCCCGCAAACTTGAATTGTGTTCGCGTGAAAGCTTAGCGTTTGCATATTAGCATTTTAGCAAATAAGGAGTGATCATGAATTCAATCCGTAATGCAATCCTGCTCGTCCTGCTGCTCAGTTTGAGCACCGGGCTTTTTGCCGGAGGTTTTGCCCTTTCCGGGATAGGTTCCCGCGCCATCTCGATGGGGGGAGCGTTCCGCGGCATGGCCGACGACCCTTCCGCCGTTTATTGGAATCCGGCTGGCCTGGCCTTTATCCGGAATGATCAGCTCAGCCTGGGCGGTAGCTTTATCCAACCAGATTCCAGATGGACAAACAACATCTCCCTGCCCGGCTTTGCTTATAATAAAGAACTCTCTGCCGAAAACAAGCTCAGCATCTTCCCCAGCCTGTTGGGGTTCTACGCGGACAACCCCAAAACCAAGTTCGGCCTGGGCATCTACGTCCCCTATGGCCTGGGTGCCACCTATGACGCTTATGACATTGCCAACACGGGCTTTGTCATGCCGGATACCCTTCCCAATGGAACGCCCATCCCCGCAGACTACACCCTGGACACTCCCTCCGGCATGCCAAAAAATGAGATGTCCAGCTCCATCGCCATTGTGGATATCCATCCCACCATGTCTCACCGCCTGCTGGACAAACTCTCTTTCGGCCTGGGTTTCAGCCTGCTTTACGGCATGATCGACGTCACCAGGCTCTCTCCCAGTGACAGATTCTCCCTCTATGGCCCCGACACCTTTGAGATGTCCGGCACCGGATGGGGGTTCGGGGGAAACATCGGCGTCCTCTATAAACCGATCGACAAACTCTCGCTGGGCCTCACCTACAAGACGCCTGCCAACATCCCCCTGGAAGGAGAGGCGGAAGTCAAGCTGTGGCTGAACAGCTATCACAACTATCTGGTTCAGCTTTCGGCATCCTCACCCAATCCGGTCTGGGCTCCCGGCGTCCACGGCGGCAAAGGCGATCTGGAA
>MTKY01052734.1_pt1 | contig 37362 bp, 31 predicted proteins | sample 1042731 | NCBI WGS metagenome assembly MTKY01 (sample SAMN06212206, study PRJNA360538) | anaerobic digester metagenome | biome: Wastewater treatment plant; material: sludge; isolation source: anaerobic digester fed with sludge from wastewater treatment plant | place: Denmark: WWTP Soeholt ...
AGTGATGGTAGCACGGGGGGCTGCTTTTTCATGAAGTCATCCACGCGGGCGATGCAAGAAGACAGCCCTGTACGTTGTGGGGTCAGCCCCCATTCAGGGGAGGCGCAGTTCGATCACGCGATCGACGCGGAAGGTCTTCACCATGCCGGTGCGGTGGCAGTATGCCCTGAAATACTCGCCCGACTCCTGGCAGAACACCTGCAGCGGCGTGATCATGCGCGGGACTCCCGGCGAGGTCCCGCCCCCATAGATCATCTCCACCACCACTTTTTTCTCCACCAGCAGGTAGAGGTCGGAGGCGGCGCCGCTGAGCTCTACCTCCACAGTGGCGGGAACGAGGCCTGAGAAGACGCCGATGTAGCCCGGTATCTCGCCTATCGCAGCGGGGGCAGGCGCCCCGCGGAGGTAACGGCGGAAGATCTCCATGGCGGCCACGGCGTCCGGGAGCCCGCGGTGATGGACGTCCTGCCTGATCCCCAGGTGGCTGGCGATGGTGCCCAGGCGGTAGTTGGGCATACCTGGGAACGCCCTTCTCGCCAGGAGCACCGTGTCCACGACGTGGTTTGCCGGCGGTGACGTGCCCGCACGGGCAAGCTCGCTGGCGATGACGCGCACGTCGAACCTGGCGTTATGCGCGATGAATACTGCATCCCCCAGGTACGAGGTGAAGTCCTCCATCACCTCGGTCGGGCACGGGCAGCCCCGCACCATCTCGTCGGTGATGCCGTGTATCTCCGTCGCCTGCCACTGGATGGGTTCCATGGGATCGACAAGGGTATGGTACTCGTCGAGGATGCCCAGCGGGGTAAACCTGACAGCGCCCAGCTCCACCAGCCGGCTGCCCATGTAGAGTCCAGAGGTCTCCACATCGACCGCGCAGAAGACAGCGCTCCCGATCCCGCATGCTTTATCGTCCATGAAGGCATTATAACCTCGCCCGCAGACTCCCATGCACGGTGCAATCTGCCTGTACCACCTGCCGGGCATGAATGAAAAACATGTAAGCGCAAAAAAATAACCCGATGGCCCTTTGAGGGCCGCCGGGTCAATCACGTATGGAAAATCCTAGTAGCGGTACGAACCCCGCGACTCGGTATTCCGAGGCCTGGCTTCACTGATGTTAAGGGCGCGTCCGTCCATCTCCTTACCATTCAATGAACTGATAGCGGCCTTCGCTTCCGCCTCGTTGGTCATCTCCACAAAACCAAAGCCCTTAGACCTGTTGGTATTGCGATCCATGATCACATCGGCCGATTCCACGTTGCCGTACTCCTCGAAGGTTTTCCACAGGTCCTCGGAACTAGTTGAATAACTCAAATTCCCTGCGTATATCTTCATCCTCTTTCTTCACCTCCTTCTGTCTTAAAAAAATCCCGAGGATACCGTTCTCCTCGGGACAAGTACCGAACCTATCTAGACTAAAACTGTATGCATGCCAAGCATAACAGGTGCAGCATATTAAAGCAAATATTCACGACACGGAGGTACGGCTCACTCGCCCAGCACCTCCAGTTGAGTGGACCAGTACTGGTTGATCACCAGGTCGGGCATATCCTCCATGGTGTCGCAATTGCTCGCCGGATGCTGCAGGGCCAGCTTTATTATCGTGGGCTCCGTTGCGGGAGGCACGAGCGGCACGTCTACGTTTTTCTGCACCACGCAGCGCAGGTGGTCCTGGTTGGCGAAGAAGAAGTCCTGGAAGCTCTGCAATTCCTTATTGCTCAAGCCGGGGATGTAATCGGCCAGATCCGCCGCGGTTGGGTCCACGGGCAGCCAACCGTAGTTGGGAAGGTAGAGCTCAGCCCAGAAATGGTCGGAGAAGTTACCCTTGAAAAGCTGCCAACCGCCGGTGGTGCGTGCCGGGATGCCCACCGCCCGACAGAGGGCGGAGAAATACATACTCTGGGCACCGCAATCGCCGAAGCGGTGCTCGTGCACGTATACCGACTCCGGCTCCCCCCGCGGCCATAGGGCGGTGTGGGGCATGAAGCTGTAGGTGATATTGTCGAGGACATAGTCGTAGATCTTCTTAGCCGCCAGGTACGGGTTCACCTCGTTGCCTACCGCCTCCATGGCTGCTGCCTCGATCTCGGGAGTGATGATGATGTTCCCGGACGACGCGGTGTATTCCTGGTAAAGGGCGCTTGCGGTATCGTACGTTCCCACCTGCGCGGGATCGACATCGAAGCGCTGTTCGTAGTGGTCGAACTCGAACTGCACGCTCAGCTCGAGGTCCCCGGCCAACTCGTCCAGGGGAACCTCCATGTACACCACCCCGATATCCCCGTCGATGGATGGAGGATCGACCACGTAGGTGTCCGGGACGATCGAGGTCACCCTGACCGCCGGCTGGGGGCCTGTGATAATGGGGATGGGAAACCATATCTTCAGCAGCCCGCTCGCGGGGAGCTCATCTCTCGGGACGTCCAGTATATGGGTCCCCCTGTAGCTGGCTGGGTTGTTGAAAGGCTGCCAGGAGGGCCCGCGCGGCTCATCAATGATATCCACGAGCAGATTGTAGCCGTACTCGTAGCCAGCGAGCATCTCGGGATCCTGTTGAAACAGCTCAACGGCGCGGAACTTGATGTTGCTGATAACTTCATCGAAGTACATGGGTTCTGCATCGATTATCATGTGCTCGAGCTCACCCGAGGCTATCCATTCCTCGCGCTGGGCCTCCGGCACCCGCGGGAAGGCCTCGGCCAGATGGCCGCGTAACTCGTCCTCGCGTATGGTGTAGTTCAGCTCGATGATGCCCATGTCCTGGATGCGGTCCAGGCAATCCCTTGCGCCGTTTTCGTCACCCTCGGAGAGGAACTCCTGCCTGGCCCTCTGGAAGAGCTCTCTGGCCTGGGTGAAATTACCATCCTCCATCTCGGCCCGGGCTTGCTCCATCAGGCCCGCGGCGCCGGCGTCCTTCTGCCCCGCGCCCCCGCCGCCGCAACCCAAGCCCGCGCAGAGCAGGAGGGAAACGATCAGGACTGGTACGAGCGCGAGCCTTTTCCTCATTCGCATGCGACTGCCTCCAATGTTACGGTGAGACGGTGAGAACAACATAGGTAATGAATCGGTCTGGGACGAGAGTCACTTGAATCCGTTGCTGTAAGTCTTTCGTAGGCAGGTCTTAGAAGGAAAAAGAGGAGAGACCACTCAATTATTCCTGAGTGGAAGCTAAGCAAACAGGAGAAAGGAGTGATCTCTAACATGTCAAATCTGTCTCAGCTTGAATCCACGCCCTTTTCGGCCGCGCAAGCCTTTCGTATATAATTAGGCTACGGTTGAGGGATTTGCAGACAAAACGAGGGAGTGATGGGGGATGCGCTCTGGGGGGAGAGCGGGTTCCAGGCCCGCCGCTAAGTCTTTGGGTTCCATTGCCAAGGCCCTTGTCGCGCTTACCTGCGCGATGGCCATCTTATCGGGAGGGCTGTGCGTGCTGCCCGGCGCTGCGGCCAGGGCACAGGGGTTCGACCCGGCCGGCTCGCTGCCGGAGGTCGGCAAGAGGATCAACCAGCTCATCTATCCCACCCTGGGATACCCCTCCATCCACGTGCGGGGCTCCGAGATGACCCTGGAGTGGGACTGGCGCAAGAGCGTCCCGGGGGCGCCGCGACCGGAACTGGCGCAGGTGGACGCCACCTCCGAATGGGAGGTGTGGGTCACCACCGCGGTGGCGGCCAACGTGCAGAACTACGACAGCTCCGTCCCCGGTAACCCGGAGGACCCGCCCGCTGCGTGGTACCGCTACGGTGGCCCCTCCTACGGGACTTACGCGCACCCCGTGCACAGCGTGGTCAACACCCGCGTGCTGGAGGTGAAGGAGGTCGCCCGCGGGCCCAGCCTGCGCTGGCCCGAGATCTTCGGCCAGCCTGGTTTCGAGGTGGACCACGTCACGGTGGAGATACCGGACGACATCCCCCTGGACCTCTACGACCTGCACGTGCGCTGCGTCTCCCCGGAGGCCGCTCCCGGGTACCGCGTGGAGGATTCACAACCCCACGCCCTGCGGGTGGTCTCGGAATTCGGCCGCGACCTGAAGATCGTCCACATCACCGATACCCATGTTTACGGCCCCGAGACCAGGTGCGGCCTCAACCTGGACTATAACTCCTTCGAACTGCGGGAGCCCCGCCCCGGCACACCCGACCGCATCGACCTCTCCTTCGTCGGGTATCCAGGTTTTCCCATGGACCTGGACGGGGATGGCAAGGCCAACGAAGGCGCCATCTACCTGCAAGAGGAGCTGCAGGCCATCAATCTCATCGACCCCGACTTCGTGGTCTTCACTGGCGACAGCGTCTTTGCCCAGAAGAACTTCAGCACTTACCCCAAGGACACCTGGCTGTGGGGAGACGTCAACGGCGAGCTGGGCAGCGAGTACCGTTTCGAGTACACATGGTGGTACGACGAGCTGCTGGCGCTCGACGTGCCCGTGTTCTGCGTGCCCGGCAACCACGACAGCTACTGCTGGGACGGGCACGCCCTGGCACACGACGACGGCCAGGAGATTTGGCAGGACCTCTTCGGCCCGCTCTATTATTCATGGGATTACGGGGATGCTGTCTTCCTCGCGATCAACAGCATGGATTGGGGCAAGGTGGACGCTGACGGGCCCGAGCCCTTCACGCCCGGGGAGGTCAATCCCATCGCGTGGTGCCTGGCCACCAGCCTCTATCCGGAGATGGCCCTTGATTACGACGACCGCAACGGCTTCCTGGTGGACCTTACCAGGATATTCCTGCCGCTCAAGGTGATCTTCCCCCACAAGTGGCACGGCCAGGTCAGGGGAGGCGGAGATACCTGGGAATGGCAGCCGTGGCTGTGGGGGGCGGACCCGGGCGGCGACGGCTTCAGCGGCCAGCTGGCCTGGATCGAGGGGGAGCTCGAGCGTGCGCAGTCCGAGGGCAAGGCCTTGAAGGGGGCTTTCATCCACCACGACCCCCTGCGCCCCGCGGGCTCACCTCCCGAGAGCTTCGCCAACGCCGAGCAATTCGGGCTGCTGCCCATGCCGGCGGGGGAGGGGGAAGGCTCCCAGGCCCTTATGTACCTGCTGCGCAAGCACGAGGTGGATTTCGTGGCCTCCGGCCATACCCACGAAGACGACATCAACAGGATCGACTGGGCCCCATACGGCGGTTCACATGGCCAGGTAGTGTCCATCAACACCTGCGGTGCCGAGCCTCCCGTGGACGGCAGGTCCCTTCTCATGGACAGGACCTCCGAGGGCTACGGCGGCTACCGTCTCATCACCACGCGGGGTGGTAAGCTGGCGGGCTGGGGTTTTCCCGGCGCGACGGGAGATCCCGACAGCAAGTGGTCCATCCCGGGATGGGCCGGCCTGGTGGTTGGCGGGGGCGGGGTGAACGATTACGCGAAGTACCGCGCGAACCGCCCGGTCATCCAGTGGATGGAGCAGGACGCCTCGGCCGGCACCGCCTACCCGCGCCCGCCCATAGCGGACGGGGAGGGCGCCTTCAGCCGGGCTTTGCCTCTGAACGAGACCGGACCCTACACCGATGTCACCTGCAAGGTGAAGAACACCCTGAGCCAGCCGGGCGCCGTCCTCGACCTGGACGGCTGCCGTATCGAGTTCCCCATGATCAGGCTGACGGGCGGCGGTTATTACGCGGTGCAGAACGGCGCCGTGCTCGAGCAGTATGACGCGGACTCGGGCGAGCGCATGGTCGTGATCCTGGCGGACGTACCAGGTGGGGCCGTCCTGCCGGTAAGGATCTATGCGGCCGGGATGGACGCGGTGAAACCGGTCATCGACGAGGCGAAGATAAACGGCGGCGCGAAGACGACATCCAGCCTGGAGGTGACGCTGTCCCTGCGCGCCCACGACGACGGCGCCGGCCTCATGTCCTTCCGGGTCTCCGGCAGCAAGGATTTCACCGGCGTGGTGTGGCTGCCGTGCGGGGACGGTGGGGACGGAGAGGCGATCACCACGCCCTGGACACTCGCGGCCGGTCCCGCCGGCCCGCGCCAGGTCTTCGTGCAGGTCCGCGACGCCGCCATGCCCTCCAACGTCGCGACCAGGAAGCTCACCATCCGCTACCGCCCCTGAAAGCCCCTGAAGGCGGTCAAATCCCAGGCATCGGGGTCAAGCCTCGCCTCGTGCCTCAGGCATGGGGGTCAAGCCTCGCCTCGTGCCTCGGGCATGGGGGTCAAGCCTCGCCTCGTGCCTCGGGTCTCGAGCGTAGGCGAAGCGATCCCCTCTGGGAACACACAGGCCGCGGCCGTTCCTCAATCGAAGTCGGGTATGTCGCCCGGAACCTTGCCCGCCCACTCCGGCTTGCGCTTCTGCATGAAGGACATGATCCCCTCGACCACATCCGGCTGGGTCATGACCCAGTCCAGGTAGCGGTGATTGGTCTTCTCGGCCCTCTCGACGTCGGTCTCGGCGAGGAAGTCATAGAGCATCTTCTTGGTCAGCGAGACGCTCACCGGTGAGCAGTTCTCGGCGATCTCCCGCGCCAGCTCCAGGGCCGTCGGCATCAATTCTTCGTCCGGGACCACGCGGCTCACCAGGCCGAACTCCAGGGCCTCCCTGGCTGTGAGGGCGCGCCCGGTGTACATGAACTCGGCCGCGCGGCTGATGCCGATTATCCTGGGGAGGAGCCAGGGGCAGGCCAGCTCCGGCAGGAGCCCGCGGCGCACGAAGGCCAGGTTCATTTTGGCGCTCTCCGCCGCGATGCGTATATCGAAAGGCAGGGTCATGGTGACCCCCACTCCCACCGCCGGGCCGTTGTAGGCCACGATTACCGGCTTCTTCAGCGAGAAGAGGAGCTTCACCGTGCTGGTCTTTTCTTCCAGCAGGTCTTGGGGGACGGTGTCCTCGGCGGCGGTGGCGCCGCTGGACATATCGATACCGGCGCAGAAAGCCCGCCCTGCTCCGGTGAGTACGATAGCCCGCACCTCCGGGTCGCCGTCCACCTCCTGCAGGGCGGCGAGCAACTCGTCCTGCATTCCCAAGGTAAGGGCGTTGAGATGATCGGGACGGTTCAAGGTGATGATAGTCACGTAGCCGTCCTTCTCGACGAGTATGTCCTTGTTCTCCATCTGTTCCTCCCTCCTATCACGGCCGCAGCGCCCCCCATCCGGCGGGAGGGGGCGCGTAGATCCACAGTGCCGATCGTCCGCTTCGAAAAGCTTATCATCCGGGCGGGGGAAAAGGCGAAAAAACCGTCGGTAAGTAAAATTCGATCACCCCGTCATTGCGGCGAGGAGTCACGGGCGGCGTGTCGATCCCCCAGGGAGAGACGCGGTGTGGTTAAAAAGGGATTGCCTCGTTCCGCTCGCAATGACATTGAAACGCACCCGCGATAACAGTCTCAGGCACGGGGCGAGGCTTGACCCCAATGCCTGCTCGCCGAGGGCTGCACGGACTACGGTTTCGAGACCTGGGTGCTGGTAGCCAACCCCAACGACACCGCCGCGGAGGTGAGCATATCCTTCTATACCGAACAGGGGCCGCGCAACGCCGATCCCGTTACCGTCCCCGCGCGATCGCGCCTGACCATGAGCGCCAGCGACACCATCTGGGCCAGGAGCGCGGGCATCAGCGTGGGATCGGACCAGCCGGTTTACGCGGAGCGCGCCATGTACTGGGCAGACCGCTCCGAGGGGCACACGGCCACCCTGACCAGTGCGCCTTCACGGCAGTGGTATCTCGCCGAGGGGTGCACGGACTACGGCTTCGAGACCTGGATAACCATCCTCAACCCCGGCAACGCGGCAAGCGCGGTGGACATGCGTTTCCTGTGCGAAGACGGCGCCGGGCAGGCGGGAACGGTGGTGGTGCCCGAGGTGTCTCTGTACGGGCCGGGGCGCCGCTCCGGCACTTGCTCCATGGGGGCCGCAGCGCATGCCAATAAATGGTACCTGGCGGAGGGGGCTACCCACTCCGGCTTCGACACCTGGTTGCTGCTTTACAACCCCGGCGACGTGGACACCACGGCGACGGTTTGCGCCATGACCTCCGGGGGCGAGCAGGAGATAGACGAGGTCCGGGTGGCGGCACGCAGGAGGGTCACGGTGAAGGTGGACGACTATTACGACGGGTCGCTGTCGCTGCGCGTGGCCGCGGCTGAACCCCTTTGCTGCGAGCGCGCCACCTACTGGTCAGCCCGCTCCGGCGGCACCTGCTCCACCGGGTACGCTCGCTGATCTATGTCGATGGCGTCAGGTCCTGACCTGGCTCCCCGTTATTCTGCGGGTTCTTCAGAGCTTGCCCACGACCTCTTTCGCGAAGTCCCGGGCGCGCTGCAGGCGCGTCTCGTCGGGCTGGCCGATGGTCTCGGGGCGGCGCTCACCGAAGGACCTCATGGTGGGGTCATCGTTTTTCATGAGGAAGTCCGCGATCTGCTGCGAGAGTTCCCCCATGCAGTCGAAGAAGCCCACCAGCTCGGCGTCAGCGGCTGCCGCTTTACATTTGTCCAGCCATGCGCCGATGCCCTCCTGGTCCTCGGGCGCGGCGTGGGTTATGAAGAGAGCCACCTTCTTCCCGGCGGCCTTCTGCTCGAGGAATTCCTTGCCCTCCTTGGAGGGGCCGAAGGCGATGATGGGGAAGCCGATGAAGGAGAGGTCGTAACCATCCAGGCTGTCCACCTCGCTCAATTCCTTCAGCTCTTTTTCGCCCTCGATACTCTCGTAGATCGCTTCCGCGACCATCTTGGTCTTTCCGGTCTGGCTAAAATAGGCTACCAGGGTCTTCACGCGCGCACCTCCTTGCCAAATGGCCTTGCGTAAAGATTCTATCACGGGTTGCGCGCAGCAAGGAGGTCGCGCTGAGGCCCGACGCTCTCAGGCACGGGGCGAGGCTTGGCCCCAATGCCCGACCCACCGGGTCAGCGCGGGTCGAACTTGATGGCGCGGTCGTAGAAAAGTTCGAACCAGTAAGGCCCCACCCGCGTCTCCTGCTCGAGATAGGCGCGGAAGGCGATGTAGCAATTGGCGTCCAGGGGTATGCCGTAGGCCCCGGGCCAGGTGGGCACCGCAAGGCAGTCGGGGTCGCCGCCGGCGTCGCGGGCTATCTTCCACACGTAGAGGTACTTGGCGTTGGGGTTGCCCGGCAGGTACTCATCAGCCGTGCCTGCAAGCGAGGTGTTCTCCACCCCGGCCACGCCGTTCTTGATGTCAAAGCCGTATATGCTGACGTTGCTGTAGGTGGCCTTCCCGAAGGCGGCGTGGTTCACGCCGTAAACGATGACGAACTCTTCGGGGTCGTCGCCGAGGGTGAACTGATCCGTCCACAGGTAGCCGGTGTCGCGGTTCTCCCCCAGGACGTCGATGCCCCTCTGGATGGCGTCGTACCCCTCCAGCAGCCAGATGCTGGTCTTCAGCTCCGTCGCCAGCAGTCCCGCGTGCTTCTCCAGGATGGCCTGGCGCAACATCTCCACGTCCGCCGTGAGGTCAAGCTCGGAGGCGTCCCCGGTGCCGCGTACACGCAGCTCGGGCACGGCGAAAGGATCGGGATCGTCGACCGTCTGAGGCGTGAGGCGCAGCACCGTTCCCTGCGCGCTCGCCATATAGTCCTCTCCCGCCTGCTCGTCCTCGAAGAAAGCGACGCGGTGGATGAAGACGAAGCTGTCCGCCTCGGCCTCCAACCCCATCCTCACCAGCGACTGCGGGATGATGTCGGTGTTCACGACGTCCATGGAATAGCCCGCCTCTTGCAGCGCAGCGCGCACCCGCTGCTCTATGCTACTGTCGGCGGCGGTGATGATCACCGTGGTGCCCTCGAAGGCGTCGCCGGCCTTGCCGCCGGGAGTGCCCGTCGAGTTGATGGTCATGTTGTTGATGGTGTCTCCCAGGCTCGCGAAGACCCTTTGCGACCTTCCCACGGCGGGGAAATACCTCCCAGCCAGGTAGCTGCGGTAGCTGAAGTAGCTGCATTCGGGCGGCGTGGGCCCGATATAGACGATGGCCTCGTCCCGCCGCAGTCTGTAGTCCCCCCACAGCCCCTCGTTCTCCGGCCTGAGGGGCGCGTCGGTTATGGTGTTGGGGGCCGTCTGTCCGGGGGATTCCGGGAGCTTGTAAACCATGTACGGGGCCTGGGCGTTGTTCCCCCAGCAACTGGGGATGAGCCCGGCGTTGTACATGTCGAGGATGTTGAACACCTCGAGCTTGCCCTCCTGCACCGTGAACTCATCCGATGCCAGGGCTTCCCGGAAGGCGTCTATATCTCCTACCGAAGTGTTGCCGCCCTGCGCCTCACCCCCGCAGGAAGACAATGACAGGCCGCCTGCGACGAGCAGAAGGATGACGGCCAGGCAAATGAAACGCGATGCTTTCATGAAAAAACCCCTCACCAGATAGATCTTCCTCCACCAACATCTTCAGGTCTGAAATCCCTCAGGCACGAGGCGAGGCTTGACCCCAATGCCTGACCCCCCGCATCAGCGCGGGTCGAACTTGATGGCGCGGTCGTAGAGCAGCTCGAACCAGAACGGCCCTGTCTTCGTCTCCTTCTCCAGATAGATGCGGTAACCAAGAAAGATCTGCTTGTCCAGGGGAATGCCGTAAGCAACGGGCCCCGTGGGCACCTCCACGACGGCGGGGTCTCCACCGGCATCGCGCGCCACCTTGCATACATATAGAAACTCCGCTGCAGGGTTATCCGGCAGGTATTCCACGGCGGAACCCGCGAGTGTGGCGTTCTCCCTGCCTGCTATCCCGTTCATGATGTCGGCGCCATATATGCTGAAGTTATTATAGGAGTACCTTCCTGACTCTGTGTGGTTCACGCCGTAAACGATGAGGAATTCCTGAGGGTTGTCCCCCAGGGTGAACTGGTCGGTGCGCAGATAGACGGTGTCGTTGTTGTCGCCAAGCGCGTCGGTCCCCGTCTGGATAGCGTTATAGCCCTGCAGCAGCCACACATTCGTCTCGAGCTCGGTCGCCTGCAGATCGCTATATTCAGCAAGTATAGCCTGGCGAAGTTCCTCCAACGCCCCCATGAGGTCCAACTCGGATGTATCTCCGGTACCCCGCACCCGCGTCTCCGGCACCTCGAACGGGTCAAGCTGTGTATCGTCATTCGGCGTGAGGCGGAGCACGGTACCCTGCGCGCTGTTCATGTAGTCTTCGCCCGCTTGCTCATCCGCGAAAAAAGCCAGGCGGTGCAGTAAGGTGAAGGTGTCGTCCTCAGCGTCAAGACCCATCTTAACCATGCCGGAGGGGATAACGTCGGTATTAACGATGTCCTCGGAATATCCCGCCGACGCGAGGGAGTCACGCACCCTCTGGTCAATCCCCCTGTCCGCGGTACAGATGATCACGGTGTATTTCTCGAAGACATCACCGTCCTCCCCGCCGGGAGTCCCCTCGGTGCTGATGGTCATATTATTCAGAGAGTCGCCCAGGCTGCCGAACACCCGCCTGGATTGGCCTTCCTCCGGGAAGTACCTCACCGCTATGTAACTGCAATAACTGAAGTAGCTGCACTCTGGCGGTGTCTTGCCGATGAAGACGATGGCTTCGTCGGGGCGCAGGCGAGAGTCCGCCCATAAGCCGGCGTTCTCGGGCTTGATGGGTGAATCCGAGATGGTATTGTTCGTAGTCTGGCCGGGAGCCTTGGGAAGTTTGTAACACATGTAGGGAGCCTGGGCATTGTTGCCGTAACAGCTGGGGACGAGGCCTGCACCATACATGGCGATGACATCGAACGTCTCCAGCTTTCCCTCCTGCACCGTGAAGCCGTCCGCTTCGAGGGCCTCGCGGAAGGTATCGACATCTCCTATGGAGGTTCCGCCCTCCTGCGTCTCGCCTCCGCAGGAGGACAGGGACAGGCCGCCTGCGACGAGCAGCAGGGTGACGATCAGGCAGATCGAACGCGACGCTTTCATGAACAAACCCCCTCAACAGATAGACTCTCCTCCACCAATATCTTCAGGTCTGAAATCCCTCAGGCACGAGGCGAGGCTTGACCCCGGTGCCTCACGCTGCGCTCGCGATGACAGTGACAAGGCACGGCTTATACCAAAAGGAGGATCGCTTCGCTGCGCTCGCGATGACAGAGCCCTCAGGCAAGGGGCGAGCTTTGACCTCAACGCCCGACTTCCTCCTCCAGGGCCTTGAAGAAATCTTCCCTGGCGTGTTTCTCGTACCATGGATGGTGACCGCACTTTTCCAGCAATACGAAGCGGAAATCATGGAGTACTTCTTCGAGCGGCTTCTTTATACCTTCCCAGGGGTGGGGATCGAAATCGCCGTGTATGGCCACCACGGGACAGGCGATATCCCTGCCCATCTCCAGCAGCCTGCCGCCGGCGCGCAATTCCTCCGCGTCCCTCCACACCGCCTCGAAGATGTCGTGCTGGAAAGCGGTGGCGTCGTTCTGGTGGGGAAGCGGGTCGTAAGCGTCCGCTCGTGCTATGAGGTCCCCCAGTTCCGCGAAAGGCGTATCCTTGTCCGCGGTGGAAGGGTCGCCGAGGACCTCCAGGAGCTCGTCCATACGTGCCCTCTCCCCCGCCGAGAGGCGGCTGAGGCGGTTCCTCTTGATGGTCTCCACGTAAGCGTTGGAGAAGACCCCGCTGCTCACCAGGATGAGTTTGCTCACCCAGGCGGGATTTTGGGCGGCGAAGATAAAGGAGAGTATCGCCCCCCAGGAATAACCGATGAGAACGAAGGGTTGTTCACCAGTATCTTCCAATAAATTCCCGAGCTCCTCGACCTGGCCGGCGAGGCTCGCCCGCGTCTGCAGTGGTTCAAGGACTCCGCGGGAAAGCGCCAGCTTCCTCGCCACCGGCGCCATCTCACCGGGCGCGCCCGGGCCGCCGTGCACCACGACCACGCCGTACGGGGGGTCGCCGTATCTCCTCGGGTTATCCATCGCCTCGTCTCCGTTCCGCTGCGCTCCGGCCGTCCGCCGGGAAGATCTCCCCGGGACAGCGCCCCTGCTCCGCCTCTGCCCGTGCCGTGGCCGCGCCAGCTTAAAGGGCGGGGAATTGCTCGGGGAAGAGCATCTGCGCCAGCGCGATGAAGATGAGCATCGATTCCTGGGAGGAATTGGTGGACTTGTTCACCAGCACCACGATGGTAGTGTCATCCTCCGGCAGGTAGAGCGCCGTGCTGTTGTACCCGAAGATGGCCCCGTTATGGCCCTGGAATCCGCCCAGGCTCATTATCCCCAGGCCGTACTTTCCCTCCACGTTGGCCAACTCGGGGACCTCCACCCAGTCGAGCTGCTGCGCGTGCATCTCCTCGCTCAACAGCTCGCCGGTGGCCAGGGCTTTCGCCCAGACCCGGAGGTCCTCCAGGTTGGAGATCATGGCTCCTCCCGCCCAGGGTACCGAGGGGCTTACCAGGGTGTAATCAACCATGGTCCCGTCTTTCTGGAGCACGTAACCCCGGGCATGGCCCTCGGGCATCTCCGGCGTGGTGGGGAAGGAGGTATGGGAGAGCCCCAGGGGCTCGATGATGCGCCTGTGCATCTCATCCTCGATGTCGTTGCCGGTGACCTGCTCGACGATCATCCCCAGGATCTCGTAATTGGTGTCCGAGTAATGCCAGCCCTGGCCGGGCGCGAAGTCGGGCTCGTGGGACAGCGCGATGTCCAGGCCCTCCTGCGGGGTCATCTCCATGAGGGGATCGGCGGTGAAAGCGTCCAGGAACCCCTCGTCCTCGGAGAAACTGAAGATGCCCGCGGTCATGTTGAGGAGCTGCCGGACGGTTATCTCGTCGCCGTAGGGCACACCCGGGATGTAGTCCTCCAGCCGGTCGTCCAGGTCGAGGAGGCCCTCGTCGGCGAGGAGCAGCACCAGGGTTGCAGTGAAGGTCTTCGTGTTGCTGGCGATGCGCACCTTGTCGCCAGTGGCCATGGCGCGGTCAGCGTCTTTGTCCGCGAGTCCGAAAGCCGCGACCCACTCCCCCATTTCCGGGACCCATACCCCCACGATCGCGCCGGGGATGCTCGCCTGCTCCATGAGGTTGAGGACGGTCGCCTCCATGTCCTGCTGCATCTCATCGCTGAAGGACGGGGCGGGCTCCGCCTCGCCGCCGCAGGAAGCAAGCGGCATGGCCAGCATGAGCAGGGCCGCGCAGGCCAGAAGCCGCGGGAACAAATGCGGCCTCCCAGCCGCGGAAAGAGAAATCCTCATGTGAACCTCCTGACTCGTCGCGCAGTGTGCCCGCGCATACCTGCCTCCGTCGTCTAGATTATCGGGCTGGGCACGGCGCATATTAACTACATATCTTTTCCTGTGCCTTTTCATGCCCACCGTTCCGCTCCGCTCGCCGGAATATTTCCCGAGAAAGAGGCGGCCTTTACCTCCGCGGAAGACGGTAGGGCCAAGAGCAGGCGGCCCGCGGCGGGAAGAAAAGCAAGAGCGGGGCGCTGGTTGCGCCCCGCTCGCTCATGCGGTCTGGATGACGTGAGGTCTCCGCTTCGCCCGGGTTCCTCCTCAATACTGCGTGGGCTCCTGGGAGATGCCGAGCATCTCGCGCGCCTGCGCGGGCGTGGCGATCTCCCGGTTCATCTCCTTGGCGATGCGCACGATCCTCGCCACCAGTTCGGCGTTGCTCTTGAGCTTCTGGCCCTTGGCGTAGTAGAGGTTGTCCTCCATGCCCACGCGCACGTGGCCGCCGAGCATGATGCCCATGACGTTCATGGGGATCTGGAAGTACCCGACGCCGATGACGGAGAAGATGGACTGCGGCGGCAGCTCGTTCACCAGGCCGAGCAGGTTCGCCGGGGTGGGGAAGGAGCTGGTCTGGAAGCCCATGACGAACTGGAAGTCGTAGGGCGGATCGACGAGGCCCTCCATGAGCAGATCCTGGAATACCCAGTACTGTCCGGGGTGATATAGCTCCATCTCCGGCTTGATGCCCTTCTCCTTCATGGTGCGGGCGAAGGCCTCGACGTCCGAGTAGCTGCAGGGGAGGCAGCGGTCGAAGACCATGGCCGGCCTGGGGTGCGGCAGGGGCTCCGCGCGTTCCTTCAGCGGGACCTTGAGCACGAAGGGCCCGAGGTTGAGGGAGCAGAGTTCCGGGTTGGCGTAGATGGAGGCCATGCGCTGCTCCATGGTAAGCTCCGGCCCTCCGCCCGTGGTGTTGTTGATGATGATGTCCGGGCACTTGTCCCTGATCATCGCGTTGACCCTGAGGTAGTCCTCAGGGTTGCTGGTGGTCATCCACTGCACCTCGGGGTTGCGGGCGTGCACGTGCACGATGCTGGCGCCGGCCTCGTAAACCTCCCTGGTCTGCTCCGCCTGCTCCTCCGGCGTCTCGGGCAGGTTCTCGTTCATCTCCTTGCCCTGCACGCCGCCGGTGATAGCCACCGAGATGATCAGCGGGGGCAGGCCCTCCCTGACCTTCGCCATCCATGCGTAGGGATCGCGATAGTCCCAGATGTAACCTTCCATGCCTCCTCCTTTCCGGAATCGACGATGCGCGGTCCGCGGATCCTTTATCGCCTCGACGCCATCGTCTCGCTTTGCCTTCAGAGCGGGTGACAGCCCGTTCCAACGCCTCTATTCTAACAGGTCTGGGGCCTCCACGCCGCGCTTTCATCTTACCGCCGGTCAGAATAAGACCAGCTTGGAAGCGGTTTTCAGGGCGTTTATCGCGGAAGCCGTATGTTAATAGTTACCATATCGTAATTGCGCGGACGGCGGAAGCATACGAGATCGTCAACGGACAGGACCATGTGGATCTGCGCCACACCAGCACTCCGGAGTCCCCGGAAGGGCGTTACCCGCATACGATGTGACCATATATAATGATAGGGTGTTTTTGCCGAGGTCAGAGAGTCTGGAGTACGCGCATGGATGAGCGACCGCTAGAGGGCGGCGGCGTACCGCCGCAGCCGCCTCCATATTCGCCCGCACCCGCGGCGAAAGAGAAGTCCTCCAGGAGGAAGATAGTCCTGTGGATGTCCGCTGCGCTTCTCTTCCTCCTCCTGCTCGCCGGCCTCATAGGAGGCCTGTATGCCTGGCGTTTCAACGAGGTCGCGGGTGAACTAAGCATAAAGGACGTGGATGTCTCCGGGGTGGCCAGCGGCGTCCACGCGGGAGCGTACGAGGTGTTTCACGTCAAGGCTGCGGTGGACGTCGAGGTGGAGGGCGGCCGTATCGTCTCCATCGCCTTCACCGACAGCGGGAGGATGTCGGACGAGACCCTGCAGGAGATAGGGGAGATCTTCGACGAGGTGATATCGTCGCAATCGCTCGACGTGGACATCACCAGTGGGGCTACGGTGAGCAAGAAGGTCTCGCTCAAGGCCGTGGAGGAAGCCCTCGGCGGCGTTGAAGGCCCATGACGCCATGCCGGGCCGCCATGGCGTGAACGCGCGGGACTTCGAGCGCGAGTAGCACGCGCCAGCCCCCTTCGGGGCTTTTGTTTTAGAATGATTACGTGTGCCTGCATAGGTTAGAAGCGAGGGAGGGATTCGATGCATCCGTTGCAGCAAATCATGTACCCGTCGTCCATCGCCGTGTTCGGCGCCTCGAACAACCCCATGAAGATGGGATCCATCCAGCTCGCCAATATCCTGGAGACGGGCTACGAAGGGGAGGTATATCCCATCCATCGCAGCGAGGAGACGGTGATGGGCGTACCCGCCTACAAGAGCATAGCCGAGGTGGACAAGCCCGTGGATCTGGCGCAACTGGTGCTGCCCACGGAGGTGGTACCGCAGATCCTGGAGGAATGCGGCAAGGCCGGGGTGCGCAGGGCCATCATCATCTCCGGCGGCTTCAAGGAGGTCCCCGGCGAGGTGGGCAGGGAGCGCGAGCGGCAGCTCCTGGAGGTAGCGGCAAAGTATGGCATTCGCTTCCTGGGGCCGAACTGCGTGGGCATAATGAACGGCAGGATCTCACTGAACACGACCACCATCGTGGACCCCCCCATGGGCGGAGGGATCGCCTTTGCCTCCCAGTCGGGGGCCTACACCGCCATGATCAATCCCTACTTGAGGGCGCAGGGCATCAGGATGTGCCAGACCCTGAGCGTGGGCAACGAGGCGGACATGGACCTGGTGGACTGCCTCGATTACCTCAGGGAGGAGGACTACATAAAAGCGGTGGGACTTTACGTGGAGGCCATACGCCGTCCCCGGGAGTTCATCGCAGCGGCGCGGGAGACGGTGAAGAGGAAGCCGGTGGTGGCCATCTACGTGGGAGGCACCGCCGCGGGCTCGCGCTCGTCCCTCTCGCACACGGGCGCAATCTCCGGCCCCGACGAGCTATACGACGGGCTCTTCCGGCAGGCGGGGATCCTGCGCGCCGACGACCTGGACCAGATGCTCGACATGCTGTGGATACTCTCCATGCAGCCGCTGCCCGCGGGCAGGCGCATGGCGGTGATCACCAATTCGGGAGGACCCGGCTCCTCCCTCGCCTATCACCTGGAGAAGGCCGGCCTGGAGGCGCCCCCCTTCTCCGCCGGGCTGCGCGAGAGACTGGACGCGGTCACCGGCCCTCTCACCTTCACCGGCAATCCCATAGACCTCACCTTCGAGACCAACGTCTTCATCTTCAAGCAGCTGCTGGAGCTGGTCTACGAATCCGGGGAGGTCGACGGAGCTTTCATCTACGGTATATTCGGGGCCTCCGATTTCATGGTCAACCTGAAGAAGCGCTTCCCCGCCATGCAGGCGATGGAGGAGGAGTGGGGAAAAGGCTACCAGGAATTCCTCGCCGGGCTCGCCGAGGTTCCCAGGCAGCACGCCAGGCCCCTGGCGGTGATGTCCCTGGCGGGCGCGCGCAGCAGGTCGATCCAGAGCCTCATCGACTTCGGCGTGCCGTCTTATCCATCGGCGTCGCGTTCTGCCCGCGCCATGCGCGCCCTGCTGGACTACCGCCTGACGCGGGAGGCCCTGACCTAGCGGCCATGCGCGCGGCAGCACGGACGAGGAGGGGGACTGGCTCACCGTCTACCTCAGCTGGATTACAGCGCATACCTGGACACGGAGGGGCAGGAGGTGCCCGCGCACAGCGAGGATGTGATCTTCGAGCTGCTGAACCGGGAGGACGGGTGGTTCGTGTACCAGGTGTTCAGCGAATCAACCTGTGGTAAGGGAAGGGAGCCGACCGGCGTCCTGACGCCGCGAATCGAGGGCATGGAAAAGACCGTCCCGGCGAGCGGGACGGTCAATCCAACGGTCAATTCATTTGTGGCGCAGGCCTATTCGGAGACCTCCAGGTCCTCCAGGTCCATATCCTCGAAGATCTTGTCGAAGGCATCGTCCATGGAAGCCCCGGTTCCTTCCAGGGATATCTTCCATGCTCCACCCTCCTTGACCAGGACCACGTCGAACTCCAGCGTGGAGTCGAGGTCGGTAAGCACGATGGTGGACGGCACGCGGGCCTCGTCACCGGATATGGTGGCCTTGCCCACTGTGTAACTGTCGATAGCGTCCGCGGAGCCCGCCACCAGCTCCTCTTTGTCGGTGACCTCTGCCTGGTCGGCCTCGCTGAGAAGGTCGTAAACGGCGTCGGCGTCCTCCGCAACAGTGCTTTTCATGAACTGCTCGACCACTTTCTCCGGGCTGTCCCCATCACCGGAATCGCTCCCGCCGCATCCTGCGAGAGCAAGCACCGAGACGGAAAGGGCCAGCACTAACAGCGTGATGATGATCTTCTTCATTTCTCCCTCCTCAGTCGGCGAATAGGCTGCATGCGGTCCCAAGTATAGACCAACCGGCTTGCTCCTACAACTTTCAGGGCCGCGACCCCATATAATTGATATGAGCCGTGGCACGAAAGGCGCCTGAAGGGAGGACGTCATGGGAAGCACCGCTTATTCGCTGCGCGACATGATCATGGGGGTGTCCGAGAAGTGGAACGCGCTCACCCCCCTCATGATCCAGATGGGGATCATCGAGGACCTGCTCCACCGCAAGCTGGTCCTGAGCGAGAAAGGCGGGCCTTCCTTCACCGTCGCCATCTCCCCCCAGGGATTCGAGGTGGAGGAGGGGGAAGACCCCTATGCCCATGCCCGCATGCGCACCACGCGCGAGCAGTGGGAGAAGATCTTCGGCGGCACCAGGACCTACGCCACCATATTCCGCTTCGACCTCGCGCCGGAGAGAGACGCGGTCCCCCTGCATGAGATGGCCCTGGTCGAACGCTTTTCCACTATTATCCAGGCCCTGGTCAATCTCCCGCAGGGATAGAGGAAAGGGGGAACGAGATGAGCGTCGAGGTTACGCGCATATTGGCGGAGTGGGTCCACGCTCTGCGTTTCGAGGACATCCCCGACCGTACGTTGCAGTGCGCCAAGGAGCAGATCGTCGGCATCATCGCGGCCACCTACGCCGGCAGCCGCAGCACCGCCAGCGCGCCTCTCTATGCCGCCCTGCGCGACTGGGAAGACAGGCCGGAGTCCACGGTGGTGGGCGCTGGGTTCAAGAGCAGCATGCGCCATGCGGGAATGGCCAACGCCTTCGCCGCCCAGATACTGGAATGGGAGGACTACCTCCTGTCGCAGCACACAGGGGCCTCCACAGTGCCCACCGCGCTGGCGGTGGCGGAGGCAGCGGGCGCCAGCGGCAGGGACCTCCTCACCGCTCTGGTGGCGGGAAACGAGGTCAGCGGCCGCACGGGCCAGGCGTACATCAAGAGCCGGCTCTATACGAATTCCTGCCCCAACCATCAGATCGACGCGGCTCTGGTGGCCGGGAAACTGCTCGGGCTGGACGCCACCGCTCTCACCGACGCCGTGGGGATATCCTGTTTCCCTCCCATGACGCAGTGTTTCGCGGGCTGGTTCTCCCCCACCAAGGGTATGGTCACCGGGGCCCCGGTGTACGCGGGCATCTCGGCGGCGTCCCTGGCCGCCCACGGTTTCAAGGGCTTCCGCGCCATCATCGAGCATCCCGACGGCTTCTCCAACGCCATCTTCGAGCGCTACGAGCTCGAGGTCATGGTGGAGGGGCTGGGGGAGGACTGGCGCACCGATACCCATTCCCCCAAGCTCTATCCCTGCTGCGGCTGGCTGGACGCCCTGGTGGACTCGGCCCTGGACCTGCTGCGCGAGAACGCCATCGACTGGCGCGACATCGAGGAGGTGCTGGTGCGCTGCCCCACCGTCACCTTGCTCCTGAGCAAGCCGGTGGACGAACTCGTGGCCCTGATAGAGGAGATCGCCGCCAGCGACTACCTCACCAGCACCGCGCTGTTCTTCAACTCGACCTATCCGCTGGCCGTGGCCATCGCGGACGGGGAGCTGACCGAGGCTCAGTTCAGCAAGGAGCGCATGGTGGACGCGGAATTGCGCCCCCTCTTCGAGCGCATACGATTCACCGCCGATCCTTTCCTGGACAAGAGGGAGATGGACGAGGGGGTGAACGCGGGGGAGGTCACCTTCAGGTTCAAGGACGGGCGGAGTCTCAGCAGGTTCACCGAGGCCATGCGAGGTTCCTACCAGAACCCCATCGACATCCGGGACAAGCTCTACGTGTGCACGCGAAACATCCTCGACGACGCACAGCGCCAGGAGCTGCTGGACACGGTCATGGGGCTCGACGCGCTCGACGACGTTAAGGAGCTCACCACCTTGCTCGCCTGAGGGCGGTGTGCGCGGGCCGGATCGGAGAAGGGTGGATCGGGGATGCCTTGTCGCGGCATCCCGGGGGAGATCGACCGCTTGCGGCGAAAAACGCGTTGCGGACGCGTAAAGGAGGGGGAAGATGAGGATAGCGGTGGTTGGAGCGGGTTCGTTGGGCACGGTGGTGGGCGCCTTGCTCACCAGGGGCGGGCTCGATGTGGTCATGGTGGATGCCAGGGAGGAGACGGTGCGGGCGCTGAACGAGAACGGCGCGCGCATCACCGGCAACCTGGATGTTACCCAGCCCGTGAGAGCCGCGAGCCCGGACGGGATGGAGGGGGTATACGACCTGGTGGTATACATCACCAAGTCCACCTACGATGAGCAGGCCCTGCCCCAGGTCCTGCCCCACCTCGGAGAGGATAGCGTGATCCTGACCCTGCAGAACGGCGTCCCCGAGGAGAAGGTGGCCTCTTTCGTGGGCCGCGAGCGCACCCTGGGCGGCGCGGTATTGTGGTCGGCGGAGCAGGTGAGCCCCGGGGTCTCCCGCATGACCTCGGATCCCGACCAGATGGGCTACGAGATCGGGGAGCTCGACGGGAGGATCACGGAGAGGCTGGAGGAGGTGAAGGGCGTCCTCGATCACGCCGGGATGGGCATGATCACGAGCAACCTGACCGGCACTCGCTGGACCAAGCTCCTCTTCAACGTGGCGGCATCCGGCATGTCAACGGCCCTGGGCGCCACCGGCGGCAAGATCATGGAGAGCGAGAAGGCCACGGACGCGGTCATCTATATAATGATCGAGACCATACTCACCGCGCGGGCGCTGGGGGTGGCGATGGAGCCCATGCGCGGGGCGGATCCCGGCATCCTCGTCGATATCGCGAGGCAGGACATCGCGGGCACCCGGAACCTTCTCGATAGCTTGACCGGCGATTTCCGCGACGCCAAGGCCAGTATGCTGCAGGACCTGGAGAAGGGCCTCCCCTGCGAGGTGGAGAGCATCAACGGCTTTCTCTCCGCCGCGGCGGCGAAGGCCGGCGTCGCCGTACCCGTGAACGACCAGGTGACGCGGATCATCCGCGACATCCAGGACGGTAAGCTCGGCCTCTCCTTCTCCAACCTCGACCTCATCGAGCTGCCGCCGCTGGAGAGTTACTTCGAGACGCCGTGAGCAGATAGGATCGCAGGAGATGGCGCTGTCCGGGGTCGATCGCGGAAACGCCGTGCATCGTAAACGCGAGGCTGTCCCTGGCGGAGGCGACGGGATCGCCGTATGCCGGCACTCTCAGGCACGAGGCGAGGCTTGACCCCAATGCCTCAGGTAAGAGCTTTTCTCGTCCGAGAACAAGAGTGTCAAAACAAAAGCCAAAAGCGGGGAGGAGCAGGTGATGAGAAGGGTCGTCGCGATCATCCTGGGAATGATGCTGGCCGCAGCGCTAATGGTCTTCTGCGGATGCGGCGGGGGAGAAACAGCGCAGCCTGATGACCACAACGGGCAGAACCTCGTCTTCTCCGATCCCGAGTTGCAGTTCCAGCTCACGCGCGTCCTGGGCGACACTGCCTACGGAGGGGCGGACATCGGGGAGTGCCTCTCCACCGCCTGGCGCATAGAAGAGGGTGACGTCAATTCCTGGTACGAGGAGTGGTACGCGACGGCGGAACGCGTGCGCGGCATCGCGGAGGAGAGCCTGGCCGGGGGGCACACGGTGAGCGCCCGCGAGGCTTACCTCAGGGCCGGCACCTACTACGCCATGGCCGAGTTTTACCTGCACGGCGATCCCTCCGACCCGCGCATCAGGGAGAGCTCGGCGCAGAGCAGGGACTGCTTCGCGGCGGCTGCGGACCTCTTCGACCCGCCCATCGAGGCGGTGCGCATCCCCTACGAGGACACCGCCCTACCGGGTTACTTCTACAGGGTGGACGACTCGAACGTGCCGCGGCCTACCATCATCATCCAGACGGGATTCGACGGCACCCAGGAGGAGCTGTACTGCGGCGGGGCCGTGGCCGCCGTGCGCCGCGGCTATAACTGCCTGACCTTCGAGGGCCCCGGGCAGGGGGAGGTCGTCCGCGAGCAGGGCCTGCCCTTCCGCTACGACTGGGAGAAGGTGATCACGCCGGTGGTGGATTACGCCCTCTCCCGTCCGGAGGTGGACCCGGACAGGTTGGCGCTCTTCGGCATCAGCATGGGCGGGTACCTGGCGCCGCGCGGGGCCGCCTACGAGCTCCGTCTCGCCGCCCTCATCGCCGACGGCGGGGTCTTCGAGCCCTGGTATCCGATTGCTTCCGTCCTCGCCCAGTACTACGATCCGTCGGGCGGGACCCCGGAGGGGCTCATCGCATCTATCCGCGAGGACCCGGATGCTTTCGACCAGGCTATACAGGAGGCGATGCAGGAGAGCATCCAGCTGGACTGGTTCATGGGCAACGGCATGTTCACCTTCAAGGTGGACTCGCCCAGCGCGTTCATGCTGGCTTATTCGCAGTACAGCATGGAGGGCGCGGCGCAGGACATCGCCTGTCCCACCCTGGTAATAGACTCCGATCACGACACCGGCATGAAGGGAGAGCCCCAGAGGCTCTACGACGCCCTCACCTGCCCCAAGGATTTCATCCTCTTCACCGCGGAGGAGGGGGCCGGGCTTCACTGCCAGATGGGGGCCATGCTCCTGGCGCACCAGCGCATCTTCGACTGGCTGGACGAGACCTTATCCACGCCCTGAGGCGACCACGCCCCAGGCGAGATGGCATGCGCGGGATTGCCTCTAGATATCGCCAGAACGATGGGCGGAAAGAAAAGGGGATATCCTGGTTTGTGCCCGCGTTCACGGCTCTCTCAGGCACGAGGCGAGGCTTGACCCCAATGCCTGGGCGGGAATGCAATAAGGGAGGCCCTTGACGGACCCCCCTTATTGTGTGGGAGGAAATCTACGGCCGGATATTCATTCCGGGCCGGTTTTCTCTCTTGGCGGCCTTTGCCCGTTTCTGCCTTTCGGTCTCGCGATCACCAGGCGGAGTAACCCGTGGAGCAGCTTCCCTCCACGCGGCCGTTCCAGTACACGGCCCTCTCCGCCACGATGGGGGCGGAGGAGTGGACCAGGGTAGAGACGTCGTAGGTCTCCCCTATCTCCGCGCCCACGTCGATGGAGGTCCTCTTGCCCGCCTCCAGCGCCAGTGGCTCCCTCTCGATGGCTCCGGCTTCGGTCTGGTAGGTTATGCTAATCGTCGCGTCGCAGGTGCCCGGGTTCTGCAGCAGCACCCAGGTCTCGAAGCCGCCCGCGGTGGCCCCTTCGGCGAGGAAGGACCTGAACTTCGCCTGCTGCTGGCCGTGGGCGTCGTGACCGCCGGCCCTGCCGCTCCAGTACATGGCGCGCTCGGCGATGATGTCCCCTCCCTCGGAGGTCACCATGGTGGACACGTTATAGTCGACGACGGACTCGCCCAGGTTGAAGGAGTAGCGCGAGTTGCCCGGGATGGCGAAAGCCTGCGGCCCGTCCATGGGCCCCGTCGAGGTCATGAAGGTCAGGTCGACGAGGACGGGGTTGTCGTTGGGGTTCTGAACCAGCACCCAGGTCTCGAAGCCGCCGTCGGTGGCACCTTCCGCCAGGTACCACCCACTGGCGGGCGAGGTCACGCCGGTCTCGCAGTGGCCCGCCTTACGGCCGCCCCAGTAAACGGCACGCTCGGCGATGACGGGCTGGTCCGAGTCCACCATGGTGGACACGTTCCAGGTGTCGGCGACGCCGTCGGTGGAGATATCGATGGTCTTGCGGGACTTCGCGGGCACCACCACCTGCGCGCCCGCCTTCTCTCCGGCTTCGGTCATATAGGTGATGTCGACGTTGGCCGCGGTATCCCCGGGATTCTGCAGCAGCACCCAGGTCTCAAACCCTCCGGCCGTGCAGCCCTCGGCCAGGTACCAGGTGGCGGCGGCGGAGTTCACGCCCGAGGCGCAATGTCCGCCGGCCCGGCCGCCCCAGTACATGGCGCGCTCAACCACGATGGAATCGCCGTGATAGCCCTCGACCCGGGCGGAGACGTTCTTACCCGCGCCTATGACTCCCTCGACGTTGACGGTGGTGCGGCTGCGGGGGGCCACGAACAGCTCCTGCTGCTGCGGCGTCTCCCCCTCGATGAAGTAGTCCACGATGACCTTGGTCTGCCAGGGATTGGGATTGGCGATGGAGAGCCAGGTCTCGAAGCCGAATCCCGTGCATCCCTCGGCGAAGTACCACTCGTCGGGCACGTTGCCCGCGTCGATGGCCCCACAGGCGATGATGCGGTCGGCCGGCACCAGCGTAGGGTCGATGCCGGGATCCTCTCCCAGGGGAAGCACCTCCACGACACGCGTCCACTTCAGCCACTTGCTCATGTTGGTGTCGTCGGGAGCGAACTGCGGTTTGATCATCTGGATGGGGCCGTCGCCGTCGGGTTCCGGCTCAAGGTCCTCCCCGTCCTTGTTCCAGGCAAGCATGAACTTGAGGGCGTCATCGCCGTAGGCGGCCCTGATCTCGTCCAGGGTCCAGGTGTCCTTGAATCCCCATCCGTCAGACGCGTAGAACTTCACGTCGCTGGCCGTGTCCTGGAGGCCGATCACGGAGTCCAGGAGGTAATCCACCGCTATGCCGGTGCATGCGGTCTCCCCGGTCTCGTCGTACTTGTTCTTCCATGGATAGCTCGCAGTTACCGGCTTGATGCTCTTCAGCTGGTCCACGGTGAAGGTCTTGCGTTTGAGGATGTTGCCGTACACCACTATCTCGCCCGGCGGGATGGCGGCGGGATCGATGGGCGGTATCCCCGGCGGGACCGGCTGCACCTCGATAGCCCTCACGCGCTGCACCGCCTTGTTCCAGTTGGGCGTGCCCGTGCCGGCCGGGGTGTAGGACTCGTTACGGGGGTCGGGCCCCTCGACCTTCTGGGGCATGACCAGGCGGAAGGGGCCCTCACCGCTTCCCAGTTCCTGGCCAGCCGCAACCGGCGTCACCCACGGCGCTCCCACCGGATCGGGCGCGTGCGGGTTGTCCGCGCTCGGGGCACCGTTCACGTAAGCCAGCAGCGTTGGCATGCCCCGGGTGTTGCTGTTGTTCCTCATCTCGTCGAGGGTAAGGGTGACGGCGTAGTTGTCGTCGGCTATGACCTTGATCGCGGTGGTGTCGGCCCCGATGCCGGTCTCCACCTCCAGCAGGTAAGAGAGGCTTACGCCCTTCCAGTCCTGCTCGAAATAGGTGAAGGGATCGGAGTTCTTGGAGCAGGTGTAATGGCCTCCCCACAGGTAACCGTCCACCCGCCGCATGGATTTGAGGTCGGCCTCGGTGAAGGTGCGGTAGTTGGGGGAAGCCGCGGAAATAGCGTCCGCTTGAAACTCTCCCCCAGCCGCCGGCGACGACGAGACCGCGGCCAGCGGAGCGCTCAGCGCGAGGCAAAGAAATACTCCCAGCAGAACGATCAGATATCTTCGCATTTTCTCCTCCCATCTCGCCCGGTTACTGGATACCAATACTTACCATAGGAGGCCCATTAAAAAGCCACCCTCTCCGTGCCGGAAAGGACGGCGTACCAGAAAGAAAGGGGCGTCCACCCCATGAGGAAAGGACGCCTCGCAAAGCCTGTTCCCTGGTCTCCCTTTCCAAGCACGGGAGGCAGGACCGTTTCCAATCCTACCCTATCGGCAGCCCTCCTTAGCGTTTCGCCTTAGGACAGACTGCTCGGAAAACCGTACGGTGCCTGTTTATCATCATTCCTTCGGGGTTGTCAAGACCGAGCGCCGCCCGAGCGCCGCCCGCCCGGGACGCATCCCCCGCACCCTTCATAGTGGGCATAAGACCCGAAGCGGCGGATGAACGGCTTGCTGCGGCATGAAAAGATATGGTAGATAATGGGTAATTCATGCCAGTGGCGCCGGTATCCGGCTGGATCGAAGCCGTAAACAGCCGCTTGACAGCACGGCCGCGTTCCGTGCTATCTTGGCGGCAGAAACGCTCTCCGAGCCTCTTGCCCTAAAGCTCCAGCCATGGGGAGAGGCCGACAGGGTTCGCCGGGAAACGGGCGGGCCTCCCGTGCTAGGAAAGGAGGGTGCATGGGAAGAAAGCCGCTCCTGCTCTTCGTCATTGCCGCCATTCTCGCCGCGGCCGCGCTTTCCCTGTTCATCGTGCGCCAGGTCGGCGCCGGGGATCACGTGGTTGCCGGCTACGACGAGGTGCTGTCCAGGCCCTCCACCAGGGCCGCATACCGCAGCATCAACAACTGGCAGACGATAGAGGAAACCGAGTTCGAGGGGGTCGTCCTCTCCACCTTCCTGGAGGATGTGGGGGTGGACGACGATGGCGCGCAGGTGAAGTTGATCGCGCCGGACGGCTATTTCTGGCCGGCGGTGGGCACTGTGCTCACCTTGTCCGATCTGAAACAGGCCAACGAGAAAGGCCTCTACCCCATGCTCGCCTGGGAGATGAACGGCGAGGCGCTGCAGCCCGAACCGGAAGGATCCGGCCCGCTCAGGCTGGTGATGCCGCAATACGGCGAGGAACACGTGAACAAGCCGTCCTGGGTCTCCAACCTCAGGCTCATCGAGATAGGGCCCGTGGAGGAGGGCAGCGCGGCCTTCGACGCGACCGAGGTGCCGGTGGACGAAATATGGGTGTACGGCGATATTCCCGCGGTCTATCCCTTCTCCATCCTGCTGCCGCTTCTGCTCCTGGGCGCCGGGATCGTCGTCCTGGCGGCGGCGATCGTCTCACTTGTCGGCGGCGGAAAAGGGAGCCGGAAAAGACCCAAGGCGCTAATGCAGATAGTGCTGGTTGCAGTGGCGGTGTCGGTGCTGGTCCCAGCCCTTTCCCTGTGCGTACGGGACGGGGGAAGCTGCCGGGCGGACCCGGGCGGCCGCATCTTCTCCAAGGGAGAACTCGCCTCCATGCCCTCCTTCTCCGGCCATTACACCTTCCTCAAGTCCCAGGAGCCCTTCACCTATTACGAGGCAGACTACAAGGGCGTACCCCTCTCCTATCTCATCGAAGAGAAGATGAGCCTGGCACCTGGCGCGACCGGCGTGCAGGTGAAGGCGAGGGACGGGTACACCGTCTCCCTCACCCTGAACCAGGTGAGGACCGTCTACAGCGGAGGTATGAAGGTGATCATCGCCTACGAGAAAGCCGGCACTCCCCTCGGCGCCGACGAGGGGAGCCTGCGGCTCATCGTGCCGCAGAGCGTCCCGGGGCCGAAGGACCAGGGGGGCGATGCCAACACGCCGCTTTGCGCGAGGATGATCTACGCGGTTGAGGTGCTGCCCCTGCCGGCTGGAGAACAGCCGCCCGCGCCGGGAGCCGTTCCCGAGGGCTCGCTGGCGGTTTACGGCGCGGTGAGCGAACCGGCGCCCGCGCCGCAGCCGCAGCCGCAGCCCGCTCCGTCCGAGGAACTGCCGCAGGCGGAGGAGACCGCCCCTGAGCAGAAACCGGGCGAAACCGGGGAAGACACCGCGGCCGAGGCGCCGCAGGCGATCTTGAGCGGCCCGGAGGGCGCGTTCTGCGTGAGCTGGCTGGCGGTATCGTCACTGCGCCTGCAGCCGCTCAAGGCGGTGCTGCCGCTGCTGGGTTACCTTTACAGCGTGATGGAGGAGAGATGAGCAGGATTGCCGCGTCCCTGGCCGTATTGCTGGCCGGGTGCTGCCTGGCGGCGGCCCTGTGCGGCTGCGGGCAAGAGGAGAAGGCCTCGCCGTTTCTGGAGAGCGAGAGGCGCATCGAGGGGATGTACGAGGAGTGCATGACCATAGAGATAGACGATCCCACGGGCGAGCTGCCCGAGGTGGATACGGAGGAGATAAAATCCCTGCCCAAGGTCGATGTGGATACGGTGCTGGTGAGATCGAACGGCATGGCGAAACAGGGAGTATGGTCCGGTGTGCGCCTGGGTGACGTCCTGCGCCACCAGGGGGTCGAAGAGCCGTTCGTCGAGATAAGGCTGGAGGCGTGGGACGGATATGTCGCCAAGATACCATACGAGATGGCCATGCGGCCCGACACCATCCTGGCCTGGGAGGAAGACGGCGCTCCCATCCCCGAGGAGCAGGGACCGGTGAGGCTGGTCGTGGGCAGCGAGGACGGTTTCTACTGGGTTCACCGCATCACCAGGATGGAGATCGCGAGATGAAGGCAAGAGGCGCAAGCGCGCTTTCCGCCCTCGTCCTCCTCGCCCTGCTGGCGACGGTCGTGCTCGCTTGGAGTTTTTACGGCTGCGGCTCTCCGGGGATACCGGAGGAGGAGAGGAGCGGGCTCATCCTGGCCACCACGACCAGCGTGCTCGATTCCGGACTCCTCGACGAGCTGGTGCTGCGCTTCGAGGAAAGATATCCCTACCGCATGAAGACGGTGGCCGTGGGAAGCGGCGCCGCCCTGCTCATGGCCAGGCAGGGCGAGGCCGACGTGAGCGTCACCCACGAGCCCAAGGCGGAAAAGGAGTTCATGGATGCCGGCTACGGGGAGAGCCGCCGCGAGGTCATGTACAACGATTTCATCATCGTGGGGCCATCCTCCGATCCGGCGGGCATCAGGGGCATGACGGACGCAGCCGATGCGTTCGCCCGCATCAGCGGCGACGCCGGGTCCTTCCTCTCCCGCGGCGACGCTTCCGGCACCCATGCCATGGAGATGAGCGTGTGGGAGCGGGCGGGGATCCAGCCCGGGGGAGACTGGTACCGGGAGAGCGGGCAGGGCATGGGTTATACCCTGAGGATCGCCGAGGACGAGGGCGCCTACACCCTCACCGACCGCGCCACCTTTATCGTCCTGGACGAGGCGCTCGACCTGGAGGTGATGGTCGAGGGGGATGCCGGCCTGCTCAACGTCTATTCCGTGATCGTCACCAATCCCGCCGTCTTTCCCGATACGAATATCCAGGGAGCCCGGGACTTCGATGCCTTCCTCTTCGAGGAGGGCACGCAGGAGTTCATCGACGGCTTCGGGGTCGAGAGGTACGGCCGCCACCTGTTCTACGTATTCGATTAGAGGATGCCCGAACGGGAGGCCCCGGCGGGTTATGAGCTGCCCTCGCGGGGAACAATGTATATAGAACGCTATTACGCTTGGAGGCAGGAGGTGAAAATATGAAGATCAGTGCCAGGAATGTCATCAAGGGCAAGGTCAAAGCCGTTACGCCCGGCGCCGTCAACACCGAGGTAAAGGTGGAACTTCCGGGCGGCGATGAGGTCGTGTCCATCATCACCAAGGCTTCCGCCGAGAGCCTGGGGCTGGCCGAGGGAAAGGATGTCTACGTCATCATCAAGGCCAGCAACGTCATGATCGGCGTGGATTGATGCCGGGCACCGGGAATCGGCGCCAAAGGCTCGGACCTGGGCGCGGTTACTGCCCTGAGGTGGCGGACTGTTTTCACTGGGCCGTCCACCGGGTGTATCCCGCAGTCCGGCTTGTGGTACACGCCGTCAAGGCGTGGATCCCGGCGGCAGGGAGATAAAGGGCTTGGAAACCAGCCGGCTTCTGTTATAATACTGCCGTATTGGTTTTTTAGGTTAGATCTTTCGTCTTCCCGAGGAGACCCGTATCCTCGGGATTTTTTTAGGCGAAGGAGGTGAGAGATTTTGAAGATATACGTGGGGAACCTCAGTTACTCAACCAGTTCAGAGGATCTGCGGGCACTATTCGAGGAGTTCGGTTCGGTAGATTCCGCCGAGGTGGTCATGGACCGCAACACCAACCGGTCCAGGGGCTTCGGGTTCACGGAGATGTCCAACGGGGACGAGGCGAAAGCCGCCATCTCGGCCCTTAACGGCAAGGAGGTGGACGGCCGTGCGCTCAACGTGAGCGAGGCCAGGCCCAAGAGGACCGAGTCCAGGAGCTCGTACCGCTATTGAGTTTCCGGCCCCCGTGTCGAGAGACAAGGGGGACTAGAGGCGTAAAACAGGCGGAGGTCGCGGACCTCCGCCTGTTTGCGTTGAACCTTGTTTGCTCCCCTTTGTTTATGGGCATCCTCACTATTGCAGGCGGAGCAGGGCGCTCCGGGGAAGGTAGAACCCGCCGCTGCGCGGAAGATTATCGGGAGAGGCGGAGGCTGGTCGGCTTGCGGGAGAGGAGACGAGATGGCATCGACTGAGACGGTTTCGGGTGAGGGGGCGAAGCTGGCCGCGATCCTGGCGGCCTTGAGGAAGTCTCTGGACAAGACCAGGAAGTACTTCATAGGCACAACCATCTTTTACCTGGTGCTCATCGCGGTGTTCGCCTTCCTGGTGGCGACGGTGGAAGATGAAAAAGGCAGGGGAGCCGACATAGGGATACTCATCCTGGTCTCCCTCGGCTTCCTGGGGACGTGGATATCCTCCCTGCGGTGGCTGCGCGGCGGCAAGATCACCGTCGCCGGGTTCCTCAACCTCTACCGCCTGCCGCTGGCTGAAAAGCTGGCGCAACTGGAGGACGAGAGCCGGTGGAGCGGCGAGGGGGAGCGGTTGCAGGAGGCGATGGAAGTACTGGAGCGCCAGGCGGCGGCCGAGGAGGAGCACAGGGCATGGCCCAACCGCGCGCTGAGCCTGGTGGTGATCACCATCATCGACCTTCTCATCTGGCTGGTGTGGGACAACTGGCTGATGGCCCTCATCAACCAGGGCATCGCCATGGTGGTCAGCATGACGCATATATCCCTGGGGCCGAGATCTTCCATCCAGGCCCTAGAGGCATTAAAGGGAGAGGGTTAGAGAAAGCCGCCACACGGGTCCCTGGTGGTTACCGTGAGATGGGGCGATGGTGGTGGCGCGCCGTTACGCTGACCCTGCTCCGTTGATTCCGCCCGTGGCCCGGCTCGTACGCGCGGGAAGGAGGCCTTGATGATCGAGGAGACCATGACCGTGGAGGAGAGGATGCAGGCGGCCATCGCCCTGGAGCCCGTGGACCGCCACCCGGTCTTCCCCATCCTGGTGACCTCGGCGCCTCGCCTTTACGGCATCACCCAGGGCGAGGCCTGGAGGAACCACGATGCGGCGAGGGAGGCGCTCATCTGGTGCTTCCGGGAGTTCGGCTACGACGTGGGATCGAAGCCGAACTACTATTACCCCATGCTGCCGGGGAAGTTCTGCGGCGCGCCGGTGCGCAACCTCATCCCCGGCCGGCAGCTCCCGGAGGACGCCCTGTACCAGATCGATGAGAGGCCCCTCTTTTCCCGCGAGGATTACGACAAGATCGCCGCCCTGGGATGGAACGCCTTCTGGGAGGAGAACTACGAGTCCATGAGCGGTAAATCGTGGGAGAAGCTCGTGGCCATGCAGGGATTCTCCAACCGCTTCTACACCGAGGACATGAGGATCTGCGAGGCTGAGGGCATGCCTGTGTTCCTGGGTGTCGCCGTGGATTCGGTGATGATGGCCTTCTCTCTCTGCCGCACCCTGGTGGAGTTCACCCGTGACCTCTACGAGGTGCCGGACAAGGTGGAGGCGGCCATGCGCGCCTCCTGCGGTGACCTCATCGCCAACGCCGTCGAGGTGTGCGGGAACAACGGCAAGATGACCGCCTTCATCGTCCTGGAGCGGGGATCCGGTTTCTACTACCCCCTGGAGCTGTTCGAGCGCTTCGAGTGGCCTTTCCTCCAGGAGTACGTAGATGCCTTTATCGCGGAGGGCATCCTGCCCTGGCTGCACTTCGACACCGATTGGGGGATGAACCTGCCGTACCTCACCCGCCTCCCGGCGGGGAAGTGCGTGTGCGACCTCGACGGCATGACCGATATCTTCCAGGCCAAGGAGATACTGCGCGGGCACACGTGCATCAGCGGCGACGTTCCCGCCGCTCTCCTCACCCTGGGGAGCCCTGAAGACGTCGAGGCCTACTGCCGCCGCCTCATCGACGAGGTGGGGGACGGCAGCGGATTCATGCTCACCACGGGGTGCGAGTGCCCGGTGAACGTGAAGGCGGAGAACCTGCGGGCCATGGTGGATACCGGCAAGTCCTACCGCGGAAAGAAGACGGGGGTCGCGAAGCCGCGCCCGGCTGCGGCGGGCAGGGAGGCGGTCGAGGTCAGCATGCCGGAAGGCGCCGTCGCGCGCGCCTTCACGCAGCTGCGCTACGAGGAAGTGGAGGAACTGGTCGAGCGGGCCGTCGTTGAGGGCACGGACCCCCTGCGCATCCTGGATGAGTGCAGGGCGGGCATGGAACTGGTGGGGGAGCTTTACAGCTCGGGGGAATACTTCCTCTCCGAGCTGATCATCTCGGCGGAGATCTTCAAGGAAGTGGTGGCGCGCGTGGAGCCCATGCTGGAGCGGGGCACGGCGGGACCCACCCTGGGTACCGTGGTCATAGGGACGCCGCGCGGCGATATCCACGACATCGGGAAAAACATCACCGCCACCCTGCTGCGGGTGGGGGGCTTCGAGGTGCGCGACCTGGGGGTGGACGTGTCCCCGGACGCCTTCGTGCGGGAGGTGGCGGAGAGCGGCGCGCGCGTGGTGGCCATGTCCGCGCTTATCACCCCCACCTTCGATTCCATGCGCGAGGTGGTGGAATCCCTGGCCGAAAGCGGCCTGCGGGAAGGGCGCTTCGTGATCATCGGGGGAGGGCCCACAACCGCGCAGGTGAGGGACTACGTTGGCGCGGACGCCTGGACCCTCAACCCCAAGCAGGGCGTCGACCTGTGCCGCGATTATATTACCTCTGGATGAGCCGGATGAAGCGGTTGAGGACGATGGCGTGCTCGGGGCACAGCTCGTAGCAGCAGTAGCAGTTGATGCACTTTGCGGCGTCGAACGAGGGCAAGTCCTTCACCTCTATGGCGCCGACGGGACAGCCCTTCTCGCAGGTGCGGCACCCGGTGCAGCGCCCGGGGTCGGCGCGCAGGGCATGGCGGGAGACGAGCTTGAAGACCAGGCCCTGGAAGGGCGCGGTCCAGGCCATGCGCGGCACGGTGGAGGGTTGCTTGAACCCCCTGAACCTCTCGAGGGGACCCTGCACCTCGATGTCGTCCATGCTGACCGGACCGAGGCCCCGTTCTCCCGCCGTCACCAGCAGCGGCACCCTGGAAGGTTCGATGCCCATCATGTAAGCCATCACCGTGTCCAGCGCGATGCCGTTGCGCGCCGCGAGCATCTTGCCCTCCTCGCGGATGTCCTCGCATGAGGGGCCGTTGCCCTCCATCACCGTCACAGCGTCCATGATCACCAGGTCCGGGACGCGCAACTGGTAGATGTCCACCATGAGCTCGCCGAAGTCGCGGTGACGCGGGGCTACGGCGTGCATGCGCGCCTTCTCTCCTCCCACCAGGAACCCGAAGCTGTTCTTGACCGCGCCGGTGATGATGGTGCTCACGTGGGTCTTGAACTTGGGGACGGAGACGAGTACGTCACAGTCGAGCACCTGGGCCGAGACGGTCGTCTCATCCACGAAGCGCGACCGTATGGGGACGCGGCGCGGTGAGGCGGTGATGTTCACGAAGTCATCACCCAGCGCCTCCTCCAGCCCGGTGTCCTTGAGAACACGTCCGACCCGGCCGTAACCGCGCATCCCCGGGTTGTCGCCCACCTGAACCCGCGCGCCCCTCTCCTGCAGCGAAGCCACCACGGCCTTCACGAACATGGGGTGGGTGATGACGCCGCTCTCCCCGGGCCAGGGCCCCAGGACGTTCGGCTTGACCAGGACGCTCTTGCCCTCCAGCTCGAGGGGAAAGGCATCGAGCACTTCGCGCATGCGCTTCTCGAGCAGCGGCGCGTCGTAGCGCGCCTCGAGTATGAGCACTTTTTCCTTGCCCGCCAAGACCGTCTTCCTTATCCCGTGTTCCGGTTCCTTCAGCCTCGCTTCTTATCTTCGTATGACTCTACCACCTTGCGGTACTTCTCGTGTATCATCCCGCGGTCGAACTCGCGGAACTCCTCGAGCATGGCGTCCTGTTCGTCGCGGTTGAAATATTCCATCACCGGTATGAAGAAGTGACGGTCCTCCTTGGTGATATGGGCGGCGTAGAAACCGACCAGCTCCATGATTATCGCCTCTATCTCGTTGGCGGCGCCGGGATCGCCCGCGAGGTAAACCTCCCTGGCCTCGACCAGCATGCCCACCTTGCGCCTGGCGTACCTGTGCTCCTCCACCAGTTCGAGCATGACCCTCTCGTGCTCCTCGGAGAGGCCCTTCTTCTCCAGCTCCCGGAAGAGGATGTCCTCCTCCTTGCCGTGATGGGTGCGGTCCGCGTAGGTGCGGAAGAAATCCACGGCGCGGTCGATGAACACCGCGTCCACGCGCTTCTCGCTTCCCGCGTTCACCGCTGCACCTTCGAGCAGCTTCGCCATGCGCTCGATGAGACGGTGCTCGGTCATGAGGGGGCCTATGGGCATCATGAGGAAACCCCCTTCTCCTCCAGCCTTGTTTCGAGCATTTCCTTGATAGCCGTGGCGTTGTTATAGCGCTCCTCCCTGGAGCCGAAGAGCAGGGTGAGCGCACCATCGCGGGCTTTGTCCACCAGGCTCTCGAGCAGGTCTTCCTTGCCCGCGAGTTCCGACGCGTACCGCTTCTTGAACTCCTCCCATTTCGAGGTGTCGTGGCCGTACCACTTGCGCAGTTCGTCGCTGGGTGCGACGTCCTTGAGCCATGCGTCCAGAGCGGCTGCTTCCTTGCTCAGGCCCCTGGGCCAGAGCCGGTCCACCAGTATCCTCGCGCCGTCCTCCCGCGACGGCTTGTCGTAAACGCGCTTGACCTTGATCATGAGCCGTACCCCCTTTCCCGCGGCTTTCCACTGGGCCGCTCGCGGTCCACCAAGTACAGCACTGTTATTCCCCACAGGAACAAGGGATAAGCGTCGGGGCTGCCCCGGCACGTGCCGGATTGCCTCCCGCCCGGTCGTGTCCACAATATTGGCAGGTTATTTCCGGTAGGAGAATATCCTCGTGAAGCGGCAGAGAACCCTTTGCGCGGCTATTCTCAAAATCCGCTCGATACGCAATAATCTTATTGAAGGTTATTCTACTTTACTGCCAGTACGCTGATCTCTATACCTTTAAGGGGGAACCATGCTCAAGGATGGTTGGCCGAGGGAAGGCGTGATCGACGAATGGTTCGAGGGGGCACTGGAGACGGCCTATGCGTGCAGGTATCCCAACCTGATGGCGATCTTCCAGGACGGCCTCGTGAAGTATGGGGACGAGGAGATATTCATCTTTCCTACCCTGGGTGAAAGATATACGCGCAAGAGGCTGGACGAAGCGGTGAGGAAGGTCGCTGAGTCTCTCATCGAGGACCACGGCATCGAAAAGGGCGACCGCGTGGCCATGATCCTCCTCAACAATCCGGAGTTCTGCATAAGCTACCTGGCCATCGCGGCGGCCGGGGCCATATCGGTGGTCATAAACGCCAGGCTGGAGACGGAGGAGCTGTGCTTCCAGCTGCGGGACTCCGGCGCCGGGGCCCTGATCGTGGAGGCTGAGCTGTACGAGCGCGTGAAGCCACTGCGGGAGCGTCTCGAGGGCCTGAGGACGATCGTCGTCACTGGCAACGAGGGTATCGACGGGTGCCCTCCCTTTACCAGCCTCCTGGCCAGGGAGGCGCCGACTTGCATCAAGGTCGAGGTAAACGAGAAGGACATCTGCAGCATCTGCTATACCAGCGGTACCACCGGGAGGCCGAAGGGGAGCATCATCACCCACCGCAACGTGGTGGCCAACGCCATGGCCCAGTTGAGCTGCATGCCCTACCTCATGCCGGAAGAATATTCCATGGACGAGCTCTACAGGATCAAGCAGATGATATCGGTGCCCCTCTTCCACGTCACCGCCCTGCACACGCTGTTCAACATCTGCCTGCTCGGCGCGGGCGCCGTGGTTATGCCTGTCTTCCAGGCGGACGAGGTGATCGAGGCCATGATCGAGGAGGAGGTCAACTATTTCGTCGGCGTCACCGCCATGTTCTGGCTGCTGCGCATGCAGCCCAACTACCGGAAACTGGTGGAAGCCGGAAACCTGCGCCTGATGTTCCAGGGCGGGTCCCCCATGCCGGCCGAACTGGGAGAGCTCATGCTCAGGGATTTCCCCGACGCAAAGATAGGCAACGGCTTCGGCATGACCGAGACCACCTCGGTGGGCGCGGGCTCCATCCTGCCCCCGGAGCAGGTCATCAAGCGGGGGACGTCCATAGGTTGGCCGACGCCCCCGACCCTCTTCAAGGTGGTGGACGACCGGCTGCGGGAGGTTTCGCTGGGAGAGCCGGGCGAGCTGCTCATCAGCGGCTCTGGGGTATGCCGCGGCTACTGGAACCTTCCCGACAAGACCAGCGAGTTCTTCGTCATCGACGAGGGGGGGCGCAGGTGGCACCGCTCGGGGGACGTGGTGGTCAAGGACGAGGAGGGGTTCTACACCATCGTAGACCGCAAGAAGGACATGATACTCAGGGGCGGCGAGAACGTGTATTCGGTGGAGGTGGAAAACCTCATCACCATGAACCCCAAGGTGCTGCAGGTGGCGGTGATCGGGGTGCCGGACCAGGTGCTGGGGGAAAAGATAAAGGCCGTGGTCTTTCCCATGCCCGGCCACACCATAACCGCCGGGGAAGTCCTGGAGTTCTGCAAGGGGAAGATAGCCGAATACAAGGTCCCCGACTTCGTGGTCATCTCCGACATGCCCCTGCCCATGAACCCCGGGGGCAAGATCATGAAGGACCGCCTGCGGGACGCCTAGGACGGCCCGCCCGCTTCACGGCATGACGCGAGGCGTCGTGGAAAGATCACCCCGCGGAGCGCCCCTCCCTCAATGCCAGCAGGTGCCGGTATTGCCAGTCACGCTCAGCGGCAACGGCGCCGTCCGCGTCGGGGGGACTTGCGGCACGGTGGACCGCCTGCAAGGCATAGTTCGCGGCGGCGACGGAATGGGCGGGGACGTGCGCGGTAGCCGCCGCCTGGCCCGCGGCACGG
>MTKY01053175.1_pt1 | contig 37135 bp, 30 predicted proteins | sample 1042731 | NCBI WGS metagenome assembly MTKY01 (sample SAMN06212206, study PRJNA360538) | anaerobic digester metagenome | biome: Wastewater treatment plant; material: sludge; isolation source: anaerobic digester fed with sludge from wastewater treatment plant | place: Denmark: WWTP Soeholt ...
CCACCCCTACCGTTCGAGACCACGCCCCTCCCGGGGCAACGCTGGGAATAACATGAACCACCTCGGACACAAGCCATGGGGGTCACATCTTGCACGCGCGTGATAAAATCCCAGTTGCCAACAGGCAACATACCGCGGTATGCAAAAAACAAGACCTGACCCCCAAGCGGGAAGAGGCCGCGGGCAGCGCCCGCGGCCTGGGGGTCTGAAAAAGTGTCAGGAGCCGACCTGCTTGTCGAACTCCTCCTTGAGGACCGCTTTCAGCTCGCGCTTGAGGATCTTGCCCACTCCACTGGTGGGGAGCTGGTCCATGAACTCTATGACCTTGGGGACCTTGTAGGGCGCCACGTTCTCGCGCAGGAAGGCGATGATCTTCTCCTTCTCGACATCGTTCTTCTCGATCCCGGGTTTGAGCACCACGGCTGCCGCCACGCGCTCGGAACCCGGGCGGTTGGGGTCTGGGACGCCGATGGACGCGGCCATCTCCACGTCGGGGTGCTTGGCGAGGACGTCGTCCAGCTCGCGGGTGAAGACCTTGAAGCCGGAGACGATCACCATGTCCTTGACGCGGTCAACGATGTAGAAATACCCGTCCTCGTCCATGCGGGCCACGTCGCCCGTGAACATCCAGCCGTCGCGGACAGCGTTGGCCGTTTCCTCGGGCTGGTTTAAATAGCCCCTCATGAGCTGCGGTCCCCGTATAGCCATCTCGCCGGGTTCTCCTTGCTCCGCCAGCTGCCCGGTCTCGGGGTCGACGAGTTTGAACTCCGTGTCCGGCATCGGCATGCCAATGGAGGAAGGTTTCTTCTTGCCGTAGCGGGGGTTGCAGCAGGTGACCGGAGAAGTCTCGGTCATGCCGTAGAGCTCGATGAAGTTGCCTTCGCCGATGACGCTCTCCAGCTCCTTCATGTTCTCGGGTGGGAAGGGCGCCGCCGCGCTGAGGCAGAACCTGAGGTTGCTCTTGTCGACCGCCTTGAACTCGTCACGCTTCATGAGCTCGAAGAATACCGTGGGCACGTTGACGATGATGTTCGGTTTGTACTTCTCTATGGCCTCGATGAGGAAGTCGGTGTCGCGGGGATTGGGCACGCATATCTGGGTGGCGCCGTTGGTCAGCGAGAAGCCCCCCAGGGCCAGCCCGGCGATGTGGAAGAGCGGGAAGGCGGAGAGCGCCAGCGTGTCCGGCGTGAGGTCCAGGTAAGCAAGGGTCTGCAGGCGGTTACACATGTAGCTGCGCTGGGTGAGCATAGCGCCCTTCGCGGGTCCCGTGGTCCCCCCGGTGTACATGAGGAAGATGAGGTCGTCCATCTCCCGCTTGACGTGGACACGGTCCTTCGGCATCCCCGCGATGGCGTCCATGAAGCGGACCACCGTCTTGCCCTCGATGGGTTGCACCTCGACGTGGGGGATGGCGCTCAGCTGCTCATCCAGCTTCTTGACCTTCTTCAGCAGCTTACCGAGGGCGGTCTGCCTGATATACGCCTTGGCCAGCTTCTCCTTTATCCCCGGCAGGAAGTCGGCTATCTCGGAATAGATGACGGTGGTGAAATCGGAGTTCTGCGCTGCCTGCGCCACGATGCCGTAGAGCAGGTCCACGGTGATGACCACCTTGGTCCTCGAGTCTTTGATCTGGTGCTCCATCTCGACCGGGGTGAGAAGCGGACTGAGGCCCGTGGACACCGCGCCGGCCTTCTGCACTGCGACGATGCTGATGTAGTTCGCCGGTAAATTGGGCATGCACAGTCCCACCACGTCGTCGGGTTTCACCCCGCTCTTGATTAGATAGGCCGCGAGCTGGTTGGACAGCAGGTCGATATCACGGAAGGTGATATGGTTGCCCATGTAGATGAGGGCGGTCTTGTCGGGATACCTGTCCGCCATCTCCAGGAATTTTTCGGCGAACGTCTTCTCCTCGTACTCCAGCGTGGGCGGCACATTAGGGTCGTAGTTCTTCAGCCATGGTTTCTCCGCGTAGATGTCGCTCATCACTCCCCCTTCCCCCGGCAGGCATCAGCCCGCCTTTTCGAGATCTTACTATGTCCATCCTAGATAAGTCCGCAAAGACCGTCGCTACATATTATCCGATTATTTACCGTTCCGGTTCAACCCTCATTATAATGGCGTCCCGGCGGGCGGGGCCGTCCGCTCCGCGCCGCTCAATGACAAGCGCCGCGCCCGGGACGGGGGCGCGGCTGAGATCGACCCCGCGATTCCGGGGGGAACGGATGTTGCAAATGAGATTGTCTGACCCCAAGATATAGCTAAGCCCTTTGCTCACGTGAGCGAACAGGGCGGACTCAGGAGGCGGGACAAACGGAGGATGCATGGACCGGTTGATGGACTGGAAGGGCAGGGTCCTGAGAAGGCGCTATCGCCTCGACGAGAGGATAGCGGTCGGGCGGACGGTAGAGGTCTTTCGTGCCTTCGATCTGCTCGAGGAGGTGGAAGTGGCGGTCAAGCTGCCCCTGCCGCACCTGCTTTCCGACCGCGAGTTCTGCGACGCTTTCCGCTCCGCCGCCCACCGCGCCACCCGCCTGCGCCATCCCTCCATGGTCGAGGTCTCCGATTACGGCATCGAGGAGGGCAGGCCCTTCGTGACCATGGAGATCGTCGAGGAGAAGACGCTGCACGAGCTGCTCGAGACCAGGAAGAAGATGAAACCGGTCGGGGCGCTCTACTTCGCCCTGGAGATGGCCAGGCTGCTCGCCTATCTCCACGAACAAGGCGTCGTGCATGGCTCGCTTGACGAGAGGCACGTGTTTATCTTCCCGGGCCGCAAGGCCAAGGTGTCCGACGCGGGATTCCCGACGCTGCTGGGCGCCGGAGCGAGCCCGCAGCCCCTTTCCCGGGATGCGAGGAGAGATATACGTGGCCTGGGTTACCTGCTGTACCGCTCCATGACGGGAAAGAGCAAGGCCGAGGCATCGCAGGACATCAAGGCGGGCAGGCTGGCATGGGACGAACAGGTGCCGGTACGTTTCCGCAAGCTGGTCCAGGACTGCCTCGACAGCTCGGGTGGCGGCGGTTTCCCCACGAGCGAGCAGTTGCTCAGGGAGGTGGTCTCAACCCTGCGGGAGGAGCAGCCGATGGTGGCCATTCCGGAACTGGCTCCTGATGCGGCGCCCGCCGCCATGCCGCGGGCGGAGGAGGCGTTACCCGCCCGCATACCCGTCCCGCGCCTCAAGCGCTGGCAGATCTGGGCGGGGGTTTCCTTCCTGGTCGTAGCGGCGATCTTCCTCCTGGTCTGGATCCTCTCAACGGTGATAACCGAGAGCAAGGTCGAGGTACCCAACCTGGTCAACATGAGCACCGAGGAGGCGTCGAAACTGGCAGGGGAACGCGATCTGGGGTTGCTGGTGATGGGCAGGGAGCACGACGCGGACGTAAGGGCGAATTACATCATCTCCCAGGACCCAGAGGTGGGCGTGATGGTGAAAAAGAAGACCGTGATCAAGGTACTCGAGAGCCTGGGTCCGCTGACCGTTCCCAACCTGATCGGCCTGAGCCTGGAGGATGCGCGGGTCGTGCTGGAGACGAGGGGGTTCAAGGTAGGCGAAGTCGTCTACCGCGAGGTGCCAGGATACAGCGACGGCCGCGTGGTGGAGACCGATCCGCCCTACGGGTCCAAGCTATCCAGCGGTGACTCAGTCGACATGGTGGTCAGCGAGGGGACCTCGAGCCCCTGACCCCCCTTGCCGCAGGACCGGGAACCATGCCCGCGCGAGGCCCCTCAAAACATTTCTGGGAGGGTTCCCGAAGCAGCCCGGAAGGAGTTGGAGCGAAGGCCATTGAAGAATACGAATGACCTGAATATCTACGCGCTATCCGGCGCAGCGAGGCGCGCACGCCCCCGTGTGCCGGTTCGCATGCGCGAAGCGCCGCGCGCGGCGTGCGGCCGGAAGGCAACGGACGCGTCCAGAGTGAGGGAGAGAAAGCTTCATGTCGGATAGAGGGGGTTCGATGCTCGGCAAGGTCCTGGGCGAGCGCTATCGCCTGAAGGAGAAGCTCGGCAGCGGGGGGATGGCCGATGTCTATCTCGCCGACGACCTTCAACTGGGCAGGGAGGTGGCGGTCAAGGTGCTGCACCCCCAATACGCCGCCGACCCGGCCTTCATCCAGAGGTTCAGGCACGAGGCCCAGGCCGCGGCCAACCTCAACCACCCCAACATCGTGAATATCTATGACTGGGGAAACGTATACGACTGGAGGAACGAGGGCGACCTTTATTACATAGTCATGGAGTATGTGGAGGGGAGAGACCTCAAGGAGATCCTGCGCTCCGAGGGCCGGCTCCTCCCGGAAAGAGCGGCGGAGATCGCCGCCGAGGTGTGCGCGGCGCTGCAGTTCGCCCACCGCGGTAACCTGGTACACCGCGATATCAAGCCCCACAACATATTCATCACCGACAGCGGACTGGTGAAGGTGATGGACTTCGGGATAGCCAGGGAGGGCAACGGCGGGGGCATAACGCAGACGGGCATGGTGATGGGGACGCCCCAGTATATCTCCCCGGAACAGGCCCAGGGGCTGGCGGTGGACGGGAGGTCCGATATCTACTCCCTCGGCGTCGTCCTGTACGAGATGCTCACGGGCCAGATCCCCTTCGATGACCCCAACCCGGTGACCATTACCTACAAGCAGGTGCGGGAAGACCCCATGCCCCCGTCGGTCATCGACCCCGAGATACCGGCGACGCTGGAGGCCATCGTGATGAAGGCCATGTCGAAAAACCCCGCCAACCGCTTTCAGAACGCCCAGGAGATGAAGGCGGACCTGCTTCGTTTTCTGGAGGGCATGCCGGTTTCCGCGACCCCCGTTCTCCCGGAAGCGGGCCTGGCCGGCACCGCGGCGGCCGTACCCGCGGCAAAGTCGGGGCGCCGGTGGCCGTGGATCGCCGCGGCGGCCGCCCTGGTCCTCGTGGTCACGGCCGTGGTCCTGGCCCTGGTCCTGGGGGGCGGTGGGGGAAAGACCGAGGTGCCCAACCTGCAGGGGATGACGGAGGCACAGGCGAAAAGCGTCCTCGAGGGCCTGGGGCTGCAGTTGGGCGAGGTCGGGTACCAGTACATAGAGGAAGAAGAGGAGGAGGCGGGAATCGTCGTCTCCCAGGACCCTGAATGGGGAACCATGCTCGCCAGGGGAGAAAAGGTGAACGTAACCGTTACCCGGGAGTTGAGGATGCCCGAGGTCGTGGGCATGTCCCGCGCCGAGGCGGAGAACGCCCTCAAGGATGCGGGCGTTTCGGTGATCGAGATACAGAACGTTCCCGTCGATGACGAGGACAAGGCCAATACGGTCCTCTCCCAGTCACCCGCGGCAGGGCGGCTCATATCGCTCAACACCAGCGTAAAGCTGGAGGTGGGGGTGGAGCAGAAAAGGGTCGCGGTGCCTGAAGTAGTGGGAGATTCCAGGGAGAACGCGGAAAAGAAGCTCAAGGACGCCGGCTTCCAGGTGGAGGTGTTGGAGGAACCCAGTTCGGAAGTGGAGGAGGGCTACGTCATCCGCCAAAGCCCTCTCGCCAACCAGAAGGCGCTGGAGGGGGGCGTCGTGACCATCTGGATCAGCACCGGGGTCGAGGTCGTGGAGGTTCCCGACGTGAGGACGAAGACGGAGGAGGAAGCCAAGACCATCCTCACTGATGCCGACTTGAGCTATACGGTCATCCCGCAGGACACCACCAATCCCACCGAGGTGGGTAAGGTGATGGACCAGGTCCCACTGCCGGGGTCCATGGTCGACGCCGGCTACAACGTGCGCATCTTCATAGGCCGCACGCCGGATTAGATATCCGCGGCTCGTCCGGGGGGAACACCCCCTCATGCTATAATCGACGCCATGAATGAGCGCTACGACGTGATCATAGTCGGCGCCGGCCCCGGAGGCAGCTCGGCTGCCTGCAGCTTGGCGGAGCGGGGCTTCCGGGTCCTCCTCATCGACAAGGAGCACTTTCCACGCGAGAAGGTATGCGGGGACGGCATAGCGCCGCGCGCGGTGCATTCCCTGTACCGTCTCGGCCTCCGCGACGAGCTGCAAGGCCGGTTCAAGCGCACCGAGGGCATCCGTTTCTACGCCACCCATGGCGGGCTCACGGAGGTGAGTTATCCCATGGGCAGCCGTTATCCCGACCATGGATACGTCATCCCCCGCCGCGAACTCGACGCCATCCTCCTCGCCCGGGCGGATGGATTGGGCGCAGAGGTGATGCAGGGCTGCAGGGTGACCGGGGTGCTGCCGCCGCGGGGAGGGCGCTTTCCCGGCGTGGCCGCCGAATGCGGCGGCGAGAAAAAGATACTGGAAGGCCGGTTCATCGTGGGGGCCGACGGGCCGTCCTCCACAATCGGCAAGGAACTCGGCCTTCTGCGCAGCGACCCCCTCTACCTGGGAGTGTCGGTGCGCTGTTATATGGCCGGGGTAAAGGGGATATCGGACTTCCTGGAGATATACCCGGAAGACGCGATAAGCCCCAGCTGCGGCTGGATCTTCCCCGTGGATGAGGAAACGGCCAACGTAGGGGTGGGTTACATGCTCTACGCCCGGCACAAGCGCAGGATCAACCTCAACCGCGCCTTCGAGGATTTCCTCTCACGCACCCGCCATGCCGCCGCCAAGCTTCGAGGAGCGGAACCGCGGGGAAGGTTGCGCGGAGCCATGCTGCGCGTGGGCATGGGCGGCGCCGTCCCCCGCTGCCGTAACGTGCTTCTGGTGGGAGACGCCGCTTCCCTCACCAACCCCATAAGCGGGGAGGGGATAACCTATGCCCTGGAGAGTGGCCGCTGGGCCGGAGAGACGCTTGCCGCCGCCATGCACAGCGGCGACGAGAGCCTTCTCGAGAACTATCCCCGCATCCTGGAATGGTATTACCGCCGTTACTTTTTCCTGGGCACCTATGCCATCCGCTACGGCAACAACCCCTGCTTCATCAATCCCCTGCTCTTCATCACCTCAAGGCTGCACGGCCTCGGGGACAAGATGGGACGTTTCCTGATGAACTGCCGGCGTTCCGACTATCCGCCGTAAGGAGGGCGCTTGGGCATCAAGGTTACTTTCCTTTACCCGGATTTTTTCTCCTACGACGAGGAGCGGTTTCTCCCCGAGGGCCGTATATACCTCGGCATAGGTTATCTTTCCGCCTTCCTCAAGCGCGAGGGACACCGCACCTCCCTCATCCACATGGTACGGCCCCTCGACCGGGACGCACTCATGGCGAGGGTGTCGGAGGAATCGCCGGACCTCCTGGCGGTCTCCAGCACCACCCACATGTTCCCGCACGTACGAAAGTGGCTGGAGTGGATAAAGGATGATTTGGATATCTATACCATCTGCGGCGGCGCCCACCCCACCATCGATCCCCTTGGGGCCCTGGAGGGAGCGCCGCTGGATGCCATATGCCTGGGAGAGGGGGAAGAGGCCCTGGCGGAGCTCTGCGCGGCGCTGGAGGAGGGGAGGGACCCGTCGGGGATCCCCTCGCTGTGGGTGCGTGAGGGCGATGAGATAAAGCGCAACCAGGTGCGTCCCCTCGTCGAGGACCTGGATACCCTCCCCCTGCCCGACCGGGAGATATTCGACCCGGACGATTTCTGCGAGCAGCAGCACGAGCGCGGCACCCTCATGGCCTCGCGGGGCTGCCCGTACAGCTGCACCTACTGCTCCAACCACGTGCAGCGCAGCATCTACCCCAACCGCAGGAAGTACGTGCGTTTCCGCAGCGTGGATAACGTCATGCGCGAGGTTGACGAGATCGTCTCCGCCGACACGCAAGGCAAGCTGCGTTACATCCGTTTCGACGACGACATCCTCACCCTCGATCCGGACTGGTTCAGGGACCTGGTATCGCGCTATCGTGACGAGGTAGACCTCCCGTTTATCTGTAATTCCCGCGTGAACGTGCTGGACGAGGAAACGGTGCGGCTCTTCGCCGAGGCCGGCTGCTCGGTGATCTGTATGGGCATCGAGAGCGGTAACGAGGTCATAAGGAAAAGGGTCCTGGGCCGCCACATGTCGAATGACGACATCGTGCGGGCCTTCCGCCTGTGCAGGGAACACGGCATCAAGACCGTTTCCACCAACATGACCGCCCTGCCGGACGAGGACCTGCCGGCCCTCCTTGACTCCATCAGGATAAACGCGCGCTGCCGCCCCCACTGCATGCAGGTGTCGACTTATCATCCCTATCCCAATACGAGGCTCTACGAGTATTGCGAGGAGAAGGGGTACCTGAGCGGGCGCCACGTGGACACCATCTTCGACGGCCGCAGCGCCCTGGACATCCCCGCCTTCCGCGCTCCCGCATACGGGTTCGCCAAGGAGAAGTTCTACCCCCTTACGGAGCTTTATTCCCGCCTGTTCGAGGCAGGCGCGGCTGGAGAGGCGATGTCGAAGGCGCTGGACGCGCTCATCGAAACGGAGCGGCTGCCCTGGAGCTGGCGCCGCCCCCTGCTGGAACGGCTCGTGGGCTGGGCGGACCGCCGCTCGCGTTTCGAATGGATTTATTATTGAGGCCCGAGCCAGGGGCATGCGGCCCTCGCTCCGCTGCGACCGATCAAGAGGGTTGCTTTCTTCCGGCCCGGGCCCGGGAGTAACGGTCCTCGCTCCGCACTCGCAGGGCTTACAGAACGAGCGGGTTCCTTCTCTCGCTTATACTGCTCGCGAAGGTCGCTTCGGACCGACCCCCGGTTCCCGGGCAGGTGGCAGCACATGCGGGGTCGCTCGGGCCGGACGCCGGAGCTCGGGCAGCGGTTGTTTTGCAGGCGACGCCCGGGGTGCATGCTTAACGATAGTAAACCTACATATTAAGTATCCCAGCCTGAGGTCGATACTAGGACTAAGGTGGGCGGCTTTCCGGAAGATACATCGCCTGAGGCTCTCGAAGCGACGGGGGGATGTCCTGATGCCGAAGATAAAGTTGTGCAGCGAATGCGGCGTTCCGAGACGCTTTGTAAAGGAACATGCGTGGTTGGGTAACGGCACCATCGTGCAGCGGGAGAACCCGGACCACCGCATGATCTTCATCGAGAACGAGAACGTCCAGCAGACCTTCCGGGGGGTCGAGGAGATCATCGGCATGCCCATCGAGCGCATCATCACCGAGGCCAAGCGCAGGGCCACCTTCGATTTCGTGGACCACATGCTGCCGGGCACAATCAAGGCCATCGTGAAGCTGGTGGGGGTACGGCTGGTGGTGAACAACGTCACCGCCCTGGGCATGGTCATGGGATACGGCGACGTCAGGCTCGACTCCATACGGCGGGTGCACGGCAAGGGCGACTACGTGGTAATACGCTGCAAGGAACTCTACTCGGTGCCGCTCTTCGGCGGAGACATCCTCGGCACCTTCAACGCAGTCGACGGTCGAGAGACCGGCGTGACCAGCGAGCAGATAGGCCCAGATGAGCACCTGATCACCAGCCATATCACCCCCAACCCACTCGAGTTGCAGGAGAGGCTGCAAGCCATGCAGTACACGAGCAAGCCGGGCGATATCGAGTTCGAGCCTTGCCCGAAGTGCGGCGGTCCCATGGCCCTCTCCAACTACAAGTGGCATACCGACCGCGGGGTGATAATCAGCCAGATCAGCGGCCACCGCATGATCGCCACGGGGCCGGGATCGCTGGACGCTGTCATCAATGAACTGGAGCAGGAACTCGGAGACACCATACCCCGGGTGGTCGTGGAAGCCCAGAAGCGTTTCGTGCGTGCCGGTTTCTATTCCATAGATGAGGCGAGGTCCGAGGAGAGCTTGCGCGAGGCGCTCGCCTTGCGCGGGATGGGCAACCTCAGAGAGATCGACTGGAGAGATAACGGGCTCGGTTTCCGTCTCGAGAATCCCTGCCTGGTACCGGTGCTCGTGGGACTCGTGCAGGGGATATTCGAGATGGTCACGAGACGGGACAGTAAAGTGGATTGGGAGATCAACGGGGAAGGCGACCTGCTGGTGGAAGTCGCCGCAACCGTTTGAGACGCGGGACTTCCCGGGACTTCCCCCCTCCTTCAGGCGCCGTCCTCCCGGCAGGAGCAGGGCATGACGCCGCACTTCGGACAGCCCCCTTCGTACTTCCTCGCGGCCTCTCCGAGGTCGATCCCGTACAAGTTGGCCAGGCTGGCAAGCCAGGCCAGTACGTCCGCGATCTCCTCGCGCATGGAGTCGAGGTCGCCGTCCCGCATGGCGCGGGATAGCTCCCCAATCTCCTCCACCAGCCAGCCGAAAGTGCCCCACTCGCCCCTTCGCCCGTCCTTCTCCAGGTAAGTACCTGCGATCAGTTCCTGGAACTCCTTTATCTCCACTCTATCCTCCCAACCAGGTAACCAGGCTCTTCCCAGCATATCACGCCCCCGTCACCGTCGCGCCGCCCTCCGGGCGCCGCCGTGATGCGTCGCAGCCATCTCCTCTGCGCGACCACCAGCCCGAGGACTATGGGGTCGGTCGGAGCGGAACGTATAGAGCGGAGCGAGACCGTTACCCGCAGGCTCGGGCCGGAAAAGCATTAAAGGGTGAGGGACGTTGCCTGCGGGCTCGGGCAAAAACTCTGGTATAATATATTCCGCCTGGAAGCGGGCTGAGATTCATCCCGGGCGAGTGGCGGAATTGGTAGACGCGCTGGGTTCAGGGTCCAGTGCTCGTATGGGCATGCGGGTTCGAGTCCCGCCTCGCCCACCAGGTATCAAGGGACGGCTCTCGGGCCGTCCCTTTATTGCCTTGCCACGGGGGTGGAACGGCGCGGCGGGGTGAAGGGTCGAAGGAATGGCAGGTGGTCAGCTTGAAGAAACACTTGTATAGTAGCGATAAACAGCCGGGAACGGTGGGGTGACAGGAGCTTGTACGCACAGGTAAGGAGCCCAAGGTTTTCCAGGAGGAGGAGGAATCCCGCCCCGGCGATCATCATCGCCGTGGTCATCCTTCTGCTCGGCTGCTGGATCTTCAACCTGACCTGCGGGGGGGGCGGCGGGAAAGAGATAGATACCTCGGCGCTGACCGAATACGTCAACCGCGTGCGGCCCGTGGTGGATACGTCGACGAGCGTGGGCCAGAGCTGGTTTGCCATCCACACCTCGCTGGCTCAACTGGTCGCCAATCCCGACGGCCTCAACGACCAGCTCAAGGGAATCGAGCAGTCTTGCCTCGACCTGCTGGAACAGGCCAGGCAGCTGGAGGTGCCCGAGGGGCTGGGGGAGACCCACGCCGCGCTGCTCATATGCCTCGAGCAGCGCTACCGGGCGGCGAAAACCTACCGCTCGGATCTCATCAACTCCCTATCCGCGGTGGACCTGGATGTATATGCACAGAGCCTCTCCGAGGACCTGAAGGAGCTGATGTATTCAGACGGCAACTACCGGTTCTACAAGCGGGCGGTAACCGAAAAGCTGGAGGAGGGGAGTGCCGGGGATACTGCCCCGCTCGCCGATTCCATCTGGCTGGCGGATTGGGGGCAAGCGGCCTACGAGAGGGTGAAGGCTTTCCTGGTCACCCTGAGAGGCACGGAGGTGCACGGCCTGGCCATTGGCACCGTGACCCTCAATCCGGAGGGAAGCATAGTCGAGGAAGGGGGCGAGACCATCCACCGCCTGCCCGCGACGGAGGAGCTCGGCCTCGGTATCACCGTGGAGAACCAGGGCAACCGGGCGGAGAATAACGTGATCGTGACGGTGAGCCTGTATACGGTGACAGATCCGACCCCGGTACGGCAGGAGCAGACCATTACCACCATCGCGCCAGGCGAAACCCTGCAGGTGGATATAGGGGGGCTCAGGCCGACAGCAGGGGTGCGCAACATACTGGAGATAAAAGTCGACCCCGTGCCGCAGGAAACCTTCGTGGACAACAACCAGAAATTGATATACTTCACGGTAGGATAAGTAAACGCGATCCGAAGGCTGGTGGCTTGAACCCCATGTTTTCCGACGCTCTGGACCTCCTGCGGGCCCGTCTCGACGATATCGTCGAGGAGATCGTGCAAGTAATCGTAAACACCGTCCCTTCCTTCACGCGCCTGCCGGCGGAGTTCCATCCTACTCTGCGCGGAGCCGGGCGCAGGGCCTGTATGACCCTGATCAATCAGCTGGAGCGGGGGCGGGTCAGCATGGATAGCGTCGACTGGGCGGACCTGCAGGGATTGGAGCTGGTCGATATCCTGCGGGCCTTCCAGGCGGGCAGCGAGGTCTTCTGGAAATGGGTCAAGCTCGGCTGGGACGAGGCGGGCTACACCCCGGAGGACAAGCTCAAGGCCGCGGAGATAGTATGGGAAGCCTTTTTCGCGGCGGCGAACACCCTGGCTCGAGATTACATGAAGCAGCGCCAGGCGGCGGTGAAAGAGTTCAACAACCTCCTGGACCGTATCAGGGTCACCCAGGACCGCAAGGAGCTGGTGCTGATACTGGTGGAGGGAGCGTGCGGCGTGCTCGGATACCGCCGCTCCGTATTCTTCATCTACGAACACGAGATGCTCATCCCGCTGTCGGCGAAGGACCGCCTGGATCCCTTCTGGGGGGAAAGGGTGATGGAGGAAAAGAGGCAGTACCCCATATCCCCCATGTCCGGCAGCCTGGAGGCGCAGGCGTTTTTCGGGACATCGGTGAAAACCGCTCAGGCGGCCGGAGAGCGCATCGCATTCATCACCCCGGAGGAGGGCTCGACCTACATCCTCGTCCCCGTGAACCCGGCCGGGTCTCCGCGCGGACTGCTGTACATGGAGAGCGACGCCCCGGGGTCCGTGCTCGGAGAGAGGGACGTGGAGATCATCACGACCTATGCCGATACGGTCGGCCTTGCCCTGGAGAACACGAGGCTTTACCGCGAGGTCGGGGCCAAGCGCAGGGTGATGGACAACCTTATGTCGCGCGTGAACACCGCTCACGAGGAGGAGAGAGCGCGCATAGCGCGCGAGCTGCACGATTCCGTGGCGCAGTCGCTTCTCAAGATAATCTACTCGGCCGGCTTCGCCCTCGACTTCCTTAAGGAGGATCCGCGCCTGGCCGTTGACGAGATCGATGAGGTGCAGCAGAGGGCAAAGGACTGCCTGCGCGAACTGCGCGCGATCATGTCGAACCTCAGGCCTACTTCCCTGGATATCCTGGGGCTGAAGGAGACGGTGACGCGATATGCGGAGCAATTCGAGGAGGAGTATGCCATCAGCACCACCGTGGACCTGAAGGGATTGGATTCCATCCCCACCTCGGTGGAGCTGGCTATCTTCCGCATCCTGCAGGAGGAGCTGACCAACGTGCGCAAGCACTCCAGGGCGGAGTCGGTGAGGATAAAGACGGAGGCCTCCCAGGGCGACCTCATCCTTATCGTCGAGGACGACGGCATAGGTTTCGACCCGAAGATGCTGGCCGAGGAACAGGAAAGCGGCGAACACCTCGGGCTCATGGCGATAAGAGAGCGCGCGGAGCTGCTGGGCGGGGAGCTCTCCATCAACTCGCTGCCGGGCATGGGCACGCGCATCACGGTCAGGATCCCGACCATCACCGGGGGAGGCGGCGGATGACCAGCCAGGATACAGAGTCCATCAACGTAATGCTCGTGGACGACCACGAGGTCGTGCTGGAGGGGCTCATCCGCATCCTGGAGAAGCAGGGCGGCATTAAGATCGTCAACGTCGCCCGCAGCGCGGAGGAAGCCCTGGAGAAGGTGGCGAGGTTTCCGGTGGATGTCATCATCGTGGACATCCAGCTTCCGGGCATGAACGGCATCGAGCTCATCAGGCGCCTGAAATCGGACTACCCGGGGATAGAGGCCATCACCCTCACCGTCTTCGACGACGAGCAGTTCGCGAAGCAGGCCATCAAGGCGGGCGCCATAGGCTACGTGATCAAGGATGCCGCCAAGGAGGAACTGGTGAAGGCGGTGCGCGCTGCGGCCAAGGGCGAATCGCTCATCTCGACCTCCGTGGCGCGAAAGCTCATCGAGGAGATAACGGAACCCGCCGGGCGGAGAAAAAAGAAAGAGGAGGGCTTCGAGGAGTTGTCACAACGCGAAATGGACGTGATCAAGCTCATGACTCGCGGCTACAACAACCGCCAGATAGCCGACATCCTCTTCATCAGCGAACATACCGTCAAGGTACACATCCGCAACATCTTCCGTAAGATCGGCGTCGTGGACCGCACCAACGCCGTGCTGTGGGCGCTGGAACGGGGCATCGTGCTCAAGGACAGAGACAGCATCAAGCCGGACAAGCCCGCCATATGAAGGTGCGCCAGCCCGTGCGGCTGACGGCACCCCTCAGCCGAACTTCTTGCGCACGAACGCGGCGACGAGCCCCGAGGCGCCCGGTCCGATGATCCTGCCGTGACCGGGATACATGTGTTCCAGCTCCAGCGCGGCCAGCCTGCGCATGGATTCCTCTATCTCCTCCAGGCTGTAGCTGGCGGAGAGCACGGGTAGGCCGACGCGGCCGAAGTAGTTGGAGACGATGTCGCCCACGAAGGCCCTGCGGTTGGCGCGGTCGAGAAAGCACATGCCGCCGGGCGTATGGCCGGGAAGGGCGACCGCCTCCAGCCCCAGTTCCTCCAGGGTTTCGCCGCCCTTGAGGGAGACATCCACCTGCGCGGCCGCGCACCTCTGGTAACTCGTGGTGAGCGACGCGGGCAACCGCCCCAGGAGGCGGCCTGTGCGGTTGAGGTCGCTGCCCGTTTGCGGAGGCCTCTCACCCTCTATGAAGGGGACGTCCCCGGCCCCCGCGATCACCTCCGCCCAGCTCAGCCGCTTCAACTCCGCCAGGTTGCCGGTGTGATCGTAGTGGTAATGGGTGATGAGGATATGGGCCAGGTCCCGGGGATCGACCCCGTTCTCCCGTAGCCCTTCGCTCAACCTCTTGTATGCCTTGGGATTCAGGGTGTCCACGAGGTATGGACTTTCTCTCCTGACCAGGTAACAGTTCTCGATCAGCCCGGCGATGCGTATTATCTCGCCCATCGCTCCCCCTTCCCGCGGGCGGCACGGGTGCCGCCGGTTGAGACGATAATCAGAACGGCAGGACGAAACGCCCCTCCCCCGGAAGCATGCTGCTGATCGCCAGGAAGGTGCCGTCGAGCCTCGGACCAATGAGGTATCTCCATGCTTCATCCCCGGACTTGAGGTGCTGGATGTCGGCCGCCTCGCCCTCCAGGGCTTCGAATACGCCCGCGATCTTCCAGGCAAGGAGCTGCGGAAAGGGCACCCCCTCGATCTCTGCGTCGATGAGGAAGGGCTTGCGGGTTACCCTGTTCGGCTTCCCCCACCCGAGGAATGGAAGGCTCAGGAAGAAATGGCGGTAAGCTGTCTTGTAGTTGCCGCCCTTCAACTGCCGGTATTCGGCCGCCGAGCTGGCGGCCAGGGCCGCTCCAATGGATGGCGGAAGGCCGCCCTCCCTGCTCCCGTTTATCTCGTCGATAATCCTCTGCCATCCCGCGGCGTAAGTGATTATCATGTGGCGGTGGGTGTCCGCCTCGTAGATGGTGCCGAGATCCGTGTCCCAGCGTAATTGCCAGGGAAAACTGGGCAGGCGGCATTTCTCGCATACCTCCAGGCCGTAGTCGCGTTTGGGCCGGAGCGGCGCCCGCTCGGGCCGCGAGGAAAGGCGTCTTCTCTCGACCGTCCTGACCGTGATATCCCATTCGTGCTCAGAGGCGGGGCTGAGCGACAGCAGGGCCTCAACCCCGAACAGCCCCTCCCAGAAGCCCCAGATATCGCCGGCCATGAGGTGGGGATGATAAGGGCGGCGGATTTTCACCACCAACTCTTTGCCCGGCTTTATACTGGAGATGACCACGTTGCCGCATCCGAAAAAGGCTGCCTCCGCGAAGGCGCTCTTCACCACGCGCCTGGCCATAGGCCAGCGGCGCAGAAGGAAGCGGCGCAGGCCGGCAGCCTGTGACGCCACCACATCCCTGGTGAAAGAGCGGCGGCATTCTCGCAGGGTGTCGAGGAGTTGGCCCCCGCGCAGCTTCACCCCCTCTTCGACCAGAGCCTTTATGTCGTCTTCCTGGAGGAAGATCAGCCGCTCGGAACGTCTGGCCTGGAAATAGATGCCCCCATCCGTGGCCCAGACCAGCTTGCGGTTGAGGGAGCGTGGCAGGCCGCAGACGGGACAGTCATCTCCTCCAGGCAATACCTTCCACCTCCTTGTCCAAAGGTTACTCAAGTGACCGTTGGGGCGCAACAGTATTTTTCCCCAAAAGGCTGTCCGTTATATGGCGGTATGCTCGCATAACGGAAAAGGCCCCGCAGGGGGAACGGGGCCTTCCGCTAATGCGGACTCCTATGGGGATTAAGGGGATACCTCAGGGATTGTTCGATTTTGCTGCCGGCGTGATGCGATTCTGCTGCGAATAAGGCTGCGTTCGGTTGCGCAGATGTGCTGCTATCGTTGATGTGAAGAAACGTCATGGGCGAGGGTCGTGTTAAGTAGTGCGTCTGGGCTGCATTCGATTGCATTGGGGTAGATGGCTGTCTCGGCTAGTCGGCTTCGGATGGTGCTAGGGGAATGCTACTGCTTCTACTTAAGGGGGCTGCGAATGTTGCTGTTACCGGCTCGCCCATGACGTCTGTATGCTGTTTCTAAGGCACTATTTCCCCGGCGTCCGCTTGGGGCCTTTTTCAAAGAGCTTTTGCACAATCTGAAAATACATCAGTGTGGCGGCATAGCGCCATTCCACACAGGTAGTAATTATGCGGTTGACTAATACCAGAGGATTAGCAGGCACGTTTACGGGCATAATTGGCGACGGCTTTTTAGAAAACCACCGCGGATCGGGCGGGAAAGGCTAGAGTATCGCGTTCTGCTCATCCCCCGCACGGGGGAGTCGGGATAGGCGAGACCCTGCTGTGCTACACTTAATGACGCCGCGAAACCGGGGGAGAAGCCGCGAGGGAAACCCCGTGGCCGGTACGCTCGTATACAACGACAGGCAGTCCCGGCCCCGCGGCGAGGCGGCTGGACCAACCCGGCGGCCCGCGAGCGATGCGGGTGCGATCATAGCCGCCCCCGTGGCGAGTTAATATGGAGACAGGAGCCGCCTCGAGGACGAGGGGCTTCAGAGGTGATGCACGATGGGTGAGGAAGAGAAGGAAAACCCCTGGGACCGCAGCCTGCGCGGTGTCAACGAGTTCATAGAGGGATTCGCGAGGAAGGTGCCCCTCTACCGTTCGCTGCGGCACGCCTTCCAGGGCGGCGGGGACGATATGGTGAACCGGGCGCAGGCCCGCGAGATCGCCGTCCTGGTGGCGCAGTCGGAGGGCGGCGGACCTGCGGCGACGGACGAGGTGCGGCGCGATTTCGAGGCGATGATGGGGCGAAGCGTGGAGCTGGTCAGGGAGTACTCCCGCCTCGAGCCCGGTGAAGCGGTGGGGCCGCTGCTCGTTTTCAGCCGCGAAGATTGGATCGAGGCCAACCTCGCGAGTTTCCAGCTCATCTTCGAGCCCCTGGCGGAGAGCTACGGCAAGACCTTGCGCAATCTGGAGGAGCAGCGCAAACGCCCGATCCGCCTGGGGCGCGGGATTACCCGCGGACTGCTCACTGCACAACTGGGCATGGTCATCGGATATCTGGCGCGCGGCGTGCTGGGCCAGTTCGACCTGGGCCTTCCCAGGCCAGAGGACGGCGGCAAGCTCTATATCGTCTACCCCAACCTGTTGAAGACCGAGGGGAAGCTGAGGCTGGTGCCGGCCGACTTCAGGCTGTGGATAACCCTGCACGAGGTCACCCACGCCTTTGAATTCGCTGCTAATCCCTGGATCAGGCAGTACCTGCGGGACCTCATGGAGAGCTATTTCAAGAGCGTTTCACTGCGCCTGGACGAGATGGGCATGCGGCTGCACCCCCGGGAGCTCCGCGACAAGCAAAAGCTCAACGAGATCATCAACCAGGGGGGGCTGATCAGCGTGGTCCACAGCCCCGAGCAGAGGGAGATCCTGTCGCGCATCCAGGCCTTCATGTCCCTGGTGGAGGGCTACAGCAACCTCGTCATGGACCTGGTGGGGAAGGAGATCATACCTTCATTCGAGGAGATGAGCATCGCGTTCCGCCACCGCCGCGACTCCAAGTCCGGCGCGGAACGCTTTGTGGAGCGGATGCTCGGCTTCGATCTCAAGTTGCAACAGTACCATATCGGCGAGCTTTTCTGCCGGGAAGTCGTGGAGAAAAAAGGCCTCGATTTCCTCAACCTCGCCTGGAAGAGGGAGGAAAACCTGCCCGACGGCGATGAGATCCACCACGCCTTCAAATGGATAGAGCGCATGGAGAGAAGCCGGGAAGAAAAGGTCCTGCGGCACAGCATCTGACCACGCGACGAACCGGGGTCAGAGCGCAGTCGTTAGGATAAGCACAGGCAAAACGCCTATTGCGCCAGGGTCCAGGCGGTGACGGCGACCACCTGCGTCACCCGCAGCAGGCCTTCGCGGTCTATCCTGTCGGGCGTATCGCTGGGCAGGTGAAAGTCGGGGTGCTCATCGCGCTCGAACCACGACCAGTCGCAAGTCACCGCCGGCATGTGATAGAGGTAGAAAAAGGCGGCGGAGGTGCCGGGATCGGCGCCCCCCAGCTCCACCTCCACCTCCAGCAGCGAGGCGGCTTCATCCAGGGCCGCCACCACGGGCCGGTTCTTGCGATAATTGAGGTCCCAGACATCCATATAGTCCCCGCCCCCCGCCCCGATGCCCTCGATGTTTATGATGTGCACGCCGTCGCGGAGTCCGCCGCTCTCCAGGGCCTCCGCGAGGGCGTCGGCGCCGTATCCGCCGCACTCCTCGGCGCCGAGGAACGCGAAGACCAGCGTCTTCGCCGGCTCATGACCGAGGGAAGAGAAGATGCGGGCGAGCTCCAGGACGGCGCTGGTCCCGGAGGCGTTATAGTCCGCGCCCGGATAGATGTCCCCGCTGGAGGTGTCCACTCCCATCCCGTCGTAATTAGCGGTGAGGATGACCATCTCGCCGGAGGACGCGCCTGGCAGCTTGGCCAGGACGTTGGCGCAGGTCAACAACGTTTCCGCGGGAGGCGGGCTCTCGAGGAAGCACCTCTCCGGCGGGACCGGGAACTCCTGCCGGTAACCCTCCAGTCCGAGCTCGTCAAGGGGGTCCAGCCCGAGCCCGGCCAGCGACTCCTCGAGATGATCCTCCAGCTCACGTGATTGCTCGGACCCGGAGGGGCGCCCTCGCAGCTCATCGCCCGCCATATACTCTATTGTCTGCATCATGCGTGAGGTATCCACCATTTCCGCCAGGGAGACGAGGAAAGGGTCCTTTTCGGCCGGGACCTGCGAGGCGCCGCATCCGGCCCCCGCCAGCAGGAGCGGGAGCAAAGCCGCGGCCAGCAGGAGCCGGGATCGTCTCATTTCCCCGTCTTTTTTCCGCCGGATGCCTTGCCGGGCGTTCTTTTCGCCGGCGCCTTGTGCGCCGCCGACTTGCGTCTCCTGATGAGTAGGAAAGCTACTGCGGCCAGCAGCACGGCCCCAAGGATGCCGAACACTATCCCCAGTACGAGTCCCGTATTGCCGCCTTCCTCCTGCGTGGCCTCTTCCTGGCCCCCGGCGCCGGCCTCGCCCCTTTCCACCCCCAGGGCCTCAAAGGCGTCCTGGGGCTGATCTCCCATGCCCTCCCCGGCCACGGTTATCCCGATGCTCGTGATCCCCGATACTTCCTGTGCCGTCTTCACGATCTGGGTGAGGGCCTTCGTGGAGGCGTCCGTGTCGCCCGAGAGCTGCAGGAGCTCGCGGGAGAGGTTGACGCTGAACTCGCTGCGGTCCTGTTTTACCGTGGTATATTGCAGCTTCACGCCTTCGGGGATATAGGTTGCGTAGCCGGCGGCCTTTTCTTCGTCCGTAGGCCCCTTCAGGAGCTCGAGCAGGGCGAACTCTATCATCTGGTTACCACCGGTTATGTCCCGCGGCACCCGCGCCGGTTCGCCATCCAGGTAGAGATAGATACCTCCGGGCGATGGCGCCTCTTCCTCCACGGGTTGAACCGGCTGCTCTTCCTGGGCATATGCGGGCAGGCACGGGAACAGCAAGGCGACCGCCGCCACGAGCGCGAAAACCATTGTCCTTCTGGCCATGTCCTTGTCCCCCTTTCGTTTTGCTTCATTTTATGGATTAAGGACTTCTTTGAGCAAGGGTTTAGATGCGGAGGGGTGGTCAAGGGTTCACGGGGGACGACGTCGCGGCCCCGCTCCGCGCGATGCCGTTCTGGACCCCGCGCGTCCATTGCGGTTTACTTATACGATGGTCCAGGGATAATGTTAAGGGAGTTACATGCCGGCGTGCTCAGCTCTCGTCAGGGGGCTACCGCGAAGACTTGAAAGGTGATTCTATTGAGGATAGGGATGCCGCGTGCCCTCATGTTCTATCGATATTACCCTTTTCTCAAGGCCATGCTCGAGGGATGCGGGTGCGAGGTACTGGCTTCCCCGCCCACCAACCTGGAGATACTGGGGGAGGGGACGAACCGGTGCGTGGACGACGTGTGCGTAGCCGTAAAAGTGCTCTTCGGCCACGTATCGCGGCTGGCGCGCGAGGTCGACGCGATCCTCGTGCCGCGCCTGGTGAGCGTGGAGAAACGGAAATACGACACCTTCACCTGCCCGAAGCTCATAGCCGCGCCGGACATGGTGCGTTACTCCTTTCGCCACCTGCCCCCGCTCCTGGACTTCACCGTCGACGTCGCCAGAGCCCCATGGTGGTGGAGCTGCGTGCGCCTGATGCGGCGGCTCGGAGTTCCCCTGCGCGTCATGCCCCACGCCTACTCGTCTGGCATACGGGAGCAGGAGGGATATGACGGTCTTCTCCGCGCCGGGCTGCTTCCCGCCGATGCCTTGAGCAGGATGTACAACGGGAACGGGACATCACTTCCCCCATATCTGGCGGAGCGGGACGTCACCGTTGCCGTGGTCGGGCACCCCTATCTCCTGGGTGACCACATCGTGAACAAGAGGCTTTTCCACTGGCTGGACGCGGCGGGGGTGAGGGTGCTCGGGAGCACCATGCTCTCGGAGCGGGACCTCGATGCCGAGGAGCCGTCGCTGCCCACGCTCTCCTGGAGCTACGAGCGGGAGCTGCTGGCGGCCGCCTCGATCCTCATGAAGAGGGACGACGTGGACGGGGTGGTGTACCTAACGAGTTTCGGATGCGGCCCGGATTCCCTCATCACCGAGATCGTGCGCCGCGAGCTGAGGCCGGCGGGGGACCAGGTGCTCATGGAAATGGTGCTGGACGAGCATAGCGCGGAGTCCGGCGTGAGGACGCGCGCGGAGGCCTTCGCGGACATGCTGCGCCATCGCAAGAAGGCGTATGCGTCAGCACGGAGGGTACCGTGAAGGTAGCCTTTCCCCATATGGGCAACGCCTGCATACCGCTGCGCGCCCTGGTGGAATACATGGGCGTGGAAGCGGTGGTGCCGGAGAGGCCCAACCGCGTCACCCTGGAGAGGGGTGCCAGGCATGCGCCCGAGTTCGTATGCCTGCCGTTCAAGATAACCCTGGGGGACTGCATGAACGCCCTCGACAGGGGAGCCGATACCATGGCCATGGTCTGTGGCATGTGGGCGTGCCGCTTCGGCTATTATGCCTACGTGCAGCACCTCATCCTCAGGGACATGGGATACGAGTTCGAGTCGCTCCTCATCGGCAGGGAGGACCCGCGCTCGGTCCTGGAAAAGATACGCTCCGCCGTGGGAAGGAGGGGTTTCCTCAAGCTGCCGGGGGCCGCGGCGATGTTCCGGTCCAAGGCGGGGGCGGTGGAGGAGCTGGAGTCCATGGCGAGGAAGATAAGACCGAGGGAGGAGGTAGCGGGGAGCGCCGACGCGGTCATGGTGAGCTACCTGGATAGACTGGACCGGGCTGATTCCATCCGCCGTGTTCGGCAGCTGCGACTCGAGCAACGGGAGGAGATGACCTCGCTGCCCGTGCGGGACTGCAACGGCGTCTTGAGGGTGCGCATCGTGGGCGAGCTCTACGTCTTGCTGGAGCCCTCCCTCAACTTCGACCTCGTGAGGCGACTGGGCACGCAGTTCGGGGTGGAAGCGGAGCCGGTGCTCTCGACTTACCGCTGGCTGCTCAGCCCCCTCTGGCTGGACCCGCTGCTGCACGTCTCCTCGTCGCGTGCCCGCCGCGTGAGCCGTGAATATCTCCCATATGTCCTGGGCGGGGAGGAGCACATGACCCTCACCGGCGCCCTCGATGCCCCAGGTGACGGTTTCGATGGGGTCATCCATGCCTATCCGCTCACCTGCATGCCGGAGAATATCTGCCGCACCATCCTGCCGCACATCGCGGCGCGGGACGGCATCCCCATGCTCGACCTCTGTTTCGACGAACATACCTCCACGGTAGGGACGGTGACGCGTCTCGAGGCCTTCCTGGACATGCTGCGCTCGCGCCGGGATAGAGCAGGATCAGTTCACGGATATCGAGTCTACAACCAGAAAATGGAGCATCTCTCGATAATCGAGACCTGATCTGAAAGAATGGTGGAGATGAGCGGATTCGAACCGCCGACCCCCTGCTTGCAAGGCAGGTGCTCTCCCACTGAGCTACATCCCCACCGAAGGTCAGTTCACGTCTCCCTGCATTATAAACCATGGGCGCCGCTGAAAAGTCGCGTGAGGCGTGCCCTTACGCTACTCTCTCCAGTATGGTGGCGATTCCCATGCCCATGCCGGCGCAGGTGACGGCGAGGCCGTAGCGCCCCTCCAGGCCCTCCAGGCCGCCGAGCAGGGTGCAGGCCAGTATGATCCCGACCGCGCCCAGGGGATTGCCGCGGGCGATGGCTCCGCCGAAGGCGTTTACCCTCTCCGGGCGCGGAGGCCTCATTTCCCTCATCCAGGCGATGACCGTGGACGCGAAGTTCTCGTTGACCTCGATGAGATCGATATCGTCCAGGACCAGGCCCGCCACACTCAACGCCCTTGCGGCGGCAGCGATGGGGCCGGAGGATATTGACCGGGGATCCCCCGCGCCCAGCGAGGTGCATACGCAGCGGGCCCTGGGAACGAGCCCGAGGCGAGAGGCGTCTTCCGCGGACGCGAGCAGGACCGCCGCCGCCCCGTCCGCGGCGGGCCCCGAGTTCCCGGCAGTGACGACTCCGCCCGGCTCGAACGCGGGCGCGAGCCCGGCCAGTTCCCCGTCGCCCATGTTCCGCACCGCACCCTCGTCCTCCCGCAGCGCAAAAGTAGTGCCGTCCGGCGAGGTCGTCTCCAGCGGCATGATGCAGGCCGCGTAGGCCCCGGAAGCCGCGGTGGAGGCTGCCAGTTCGCGCGAGCGTTTCGCCCAGTCGTCGAGGTCGCCGCGCGTCAGCCCCAGGCTTTCCGCCGCGCGTTCCGCGGCTATGCCCTGGGACACCACGTCGCCGAAACGGTCGCAGACAAGGGGGCTGACCGCGGTGCCGAGAAGGGCCAGGTGATCGCCGAAACCGTCCGCACCCAAGGGCTGGCGGCTCATGAACTCGACCCCGCACGCGATCGCGACGCCCGCCTCCCCCGCCGCCACTGCCTGGGCCGCGAAGGCCAGGGCCTGCAGGCCGGAGCCCTCTTGACGGTTGACGCTCACTCCCGGCATGGAGGACGGGAGGCCTCCCGCGAGAATGGAGCTCCTGGCGACGTTCATGCCCTGTTCGCCGATCTGGGTGGCGCATCCGCAGACGAGATCCTCCACCTCGGCCGCATCGATTCCCAGGCGTTCGCTTACCAGGTGGTTTAACAGTACACCCAGAGTGTCGTCGGGGCGTAAGCCGCTCAAGGCCCCGTTGCGTATCCCGGTCGGCGTGCGTGCCGCGTCGATGATGAAGACATCCCGCACTCCCGATCACCTGCCTCTCTGTTCCGGCGACCTGCGTACCTACTTACCTTTATTCTTATCCACGCCCCGCTTGTCCTTCCCGGTTCCGGGCCTGCGGGCAGGCGCGTGGAGGGGTTTTAGGGAGCTGCCCGCCGGAAATATATCTATATAGGGCTCTTCACACGCCGTCGGGACGCTCCGACTGCACGTGTGCAAGGGCCGGTGACATAGAAGCAGGAAAGCGCCGCAAAGGAAATGAGGGGGTGGGTCCGTGAAGGCGTTCGTGTTGATTAAGGTCGAGCCGGGCAAGGTAAGAGAGGTCCTCGAGGTCATATCAGCGATGCGGGCGGTCGTGGAGGCATATTGCGTCACCGGGCCGGATGATATCATCGCGGTGCTGGAATCCGACGACGCCAAAGGGGTCTCGGAGGTGGTGATCGCGGATCTGCACGACGTGGAGGGCATCAGGGGGACCGATACCCGCATCGTGGTCGACCTGCCCTGAGGGGTCGGCGCCGCGAGCTGAAAAGGGAACCCCGGCACGTGCAAAGAATGTCTACTGATAGGGGCCGTGAGCCCCATGCCGGGGCTGGCGGGAGATGCCCTCCTGCCGTATGTCATTGGAGGCGGACCTGGCGAGTGCTACACTTTATGCTGGATTATTACGGCAGGTCCTTCTGCCGGTGAGACGGCATCGGGAAGCGAGGATTATCATGACGGAAAATGCGGAAAGACTGGCGAGAAGACGGCCGCAACGCAGGACCAGGTTCACCCGCCGTTTCTACGTACTGGTGGGCTCACTGGCCCTTCTGGTATTGACCGTCATCCTCATCTCCGCCCTCTCTTGCGGGGGAGGAGGTTTCGAGGAAACCGTCTCCGTTATCGGAGCCCTGAACGAGGGCGAACTCAACAACCTCAAGGTAAACGAGCTGGGCGCGGTCATGGTGCTCGAGTACCATAAGATCGCCGAGGAGGGGAGGTGGTCGCGCACCCCGGAGAATTTCCGTGCCGACCTGGAGTTCCTGTACGAAGAGGGCTACCGCTGCGTGGGACTGGACGACTTCGTCAGCAACGATATCGACGTTGAGGCGGGCTACACGCCAGTGGTGATCACCTTCGACGATTCCGATCCCAGCCAGTTCCGTTACATCGAGCAGGACGGAAAGACGGTCATAGACCCGCGCTGCGCCGTGGGCGTGATGGAGCAGTTCGACCGGGATTACCCCGATTTCAACGTCACCGCGACCTTCTACGTCCTCTCCAACATTTTCGGGCAGGATGAATACATCCAGGACAAGCTGACCTATCTGGTCGAGAACGGATACGATATCGGGAATCACACCGCGAACCATGCCAACCTGAGCGAGCTTGACGACCAGGAAGCCCTCAAGGAGTTGACCGGCCATATCAGCCTCATCCGGGAATATCTCCCGGAATATGAGCAGTCAAGCATCGCCCTTCCCTACGGAGCCGAGCCGAAGAACCCGGCGATCTTCACCGGAGGTTCATACGACGGCATAGAGGTAAGGTTCATGGCCTCGCTACTGGTGGGAGCCAATCCAGCCCCCGCGCCCTGCGATTACTCCTTTGACCCCTTGCGCCTTCCGCGCGTGCAGGCCCTCGATCCCTCGCTCGACACCGGCGACTCAGGCATCTATGCCTGGATACAGTACTTCATGGAGAACCCGGAGCGGCGCTATTGCAGCGACGGCAATCCCGACGTGGTTACCGTGCCCAAGCACATGATCGACAGGGTAGATCATAGTAAACTCGGCGATAAGGAACTAAAGGCTTACTAGGAAAGGAGGAGCGGGTAGGCCTGTCCCACCCGCGCAAAGTCCGAAGTGGCCTATTATCCCAGGAGCGATAAGCGGATCTTTTCCCGCCGCCGCTGGCGGTCGCGGGTCGCCCCGCGTGGCAAGATCACCGGCGCCCGCGCACAGCCGCGTATGCGCCGCCGCAAGGTGAGGTTGACCTCGCGCGCCGTCTGGGCCCTGGTGGGACTGGGAAGCGCCATCTTCCTCATCGTGATGCTCGTCATCCTCCTGGGCTCTCCCGCGGCAAGCTCCATATCGCCGGAGGACGGCTCACAGGTGTCCGGCCTGCCCGTCCATATCGAGACCTTGCTCAGGGAGAACGTGGACTCGGCCGCGGTCAAGGTCATGATCGACGGTGAGGACCACACGGACCAGGCCAGCATCGCGTCCTCGGTGCTCAGCATGGACGTGGACCTGGCCGACGGCGAGCACTTCGTCGAGGTGATGGTCGGCGATAAGGTGGAGATATACTCGCGCTTCATCGTGGACAACACCCCCCCCATAGTGCGCGTAGACGAATGGGAGTTGCGCGATGACGGCATCACCGTGATCAGGGGGTACGTCGAGGGCTCGGACCTCCTCATGGTCGACGACAAGAGGCTCGAGCCGAACCCCGATGGGACCTTCCAGGTGGAGGTGGACCGTTTCCAGCGCACAACGGTCACCCTCGCGGCGGTGGACGCGGCCGGCAACCGGCGCGAGCTGCTGCTGGATACCTCCCCGCCCCCCCAGATCAAGGGCACGCACGTCTCCATATGGGTGGCGGCGGACCGCACCCTCTTCAAACAGATGGCCGACCTTGTTGCCAGGACCGAGCTCAACGGCATGCAGATCGACGTCAAGGACGAGAGCGGGAGAATCGGATACAACAGCCAGGTACCCCTGGGGGTAGAGGTCGGAAGCCCCCTGAACGCGGGTGGTATGGATATCGACAAGGTGATGGACAAGTGCTGGTACAACGACATCTACACCATAGCCCGTATCGTCTGCTTCAAGGACCCGGTCGTCTCCTCCAAGCGGCCGGATCTGGCGGTGCACAGCACGGGGGGAGGGCTGTGGGGCGACGGAAAATGGCTCGACCCCTACAGCCGGGAGAACTGGGACTACATGCTGGGGATCGCGGTGGAGGCAGCCCGCAAGGGGTTCAAGGAGATCCAGCTCGATTACGTGCGGTTTCCCTCGGACGGTAATACCTCCACTTGCGTGTTCCCCGCCCAGGGGAGCGATACGCGTACCAAGTCGCAGGTGATCCAGGACTTCCTGCAGTTCATGCGCGACGCCCTGAAGCCCATGGGCATCGTCCTTTCGGCGGACGTCTTCGGCCTCACCGCATCCGGCCAGGGCGATATGGGTATCGGGCAGGATGTGAGCGCCATGGGCATGTACCTCGACTACATCTGCCCCATGGTGTACCCATCACACTATAACGCGGGCGAGTACGATATCGGGGACCCGGAGGCGAACCCCCACGACACCGTGTACATGAGCCTGGTGGATTTCCAGAAGAAACTGGAGGGGACGCCCTGCAAACTGCGCCCGTGGCTGCAGGACTTCTCGCTGCGCCTGACCTACGGCCCGGCGGAGGTGCAGGCGCAGATCAGGGCCTGTTACGAGCTGGGCGTCAACGAGTGGCTACTCTGGGACCCCAACTGCACCTTTACGGAGAGCGCCCTGCAGCCCGCGGAGGTCGGCACGGAGACCGAGGCGGAGGGCGGCGAGGAAACCGGCGGCTGACCGCTTACCTGCCCCGCAGCAGGACTTTGACTCGGTCGATGAGGACGATGGGCAGGATCGAACAGGCCAGTATGAGACCCCACCCCGTAAGGTCCAGGTATGCCGTGCCGAAGAGGCGCATGAAGACGGGGATGAAGATCACCGCCACGTGCAGGGCGAGCGATCCACCCAGCGCGCCCAGGAGGGCCTTGTTATCGATGAAGGACAGCTCCATCAGGGTGAGGTGCTCGGAGCGGGAATTGAAGGCGTGCATGAGCTGCGACAGCACCAGGGTGGTGAAGACCACCGTCTGCACTTTCTCCAACGGGGCTCCATTGCCTCCGGGATAGAGCACATAGTAGGAGATGAAGAAGGCGGCAAGCGCCCCCATGGAAAGGAACAACCCCTGCCACGTCACCAGCAGCAGCTTCCTGCCCGAGAGTATCCCCTCGGAGGGGTCGCGGGGCGGTCGCAGCATGATGTCCGGGGTGGGAGTGTCCACCCCCAGGGCCATGGCCGGGAGCCCGTCGGTCACCAGGTTCATCCACAACACCTGCACCGCCTTGAGGGGGGTGACGGAGGCGAAGAGCATGCCCAGGAACATGGTGGAGACCTCGCTCATGTTGCAGGAGAGAAGGAAATAGATGAACTTCTTCAGGTTGTCGTAGATGATGCGCCCTTCCTCCACCGCGCCCACGATGGTGGCGAAGTTGTCGTCCGCGAGCACCATGTCGGACGCTTCCTTGCTCACGTCCGTGCCGGTGATGCCCATGGCCACGCCGATATCCGCGTTCTTCAGGGCGGGAGCGTCGTTCACCCCGTCACCGGTCATGGCCACCGTCCTGCCCTTCTGCTTCCAGGCCCGCACGATCTTCACCTTGTCCGCGGGCGACACCCGCGCGTAGACGGTTATGTTCTCCACCCTGCGCGCGAGCTCTTCGCCGCTCATATGGGCCAGCTCGCTGCCGGCCACCATCTCGGAGCCCGGGGTGAGGATGGAGAGCTGCTCCGCGATGGCGCGGGCGGTTGCGGCATGGTCGCCGGTTATCATCACTACCTGGATGTGGGCCTTGCGGCATTTCTCCAGCGCCTCGAAGACCTCGGGGCGCGGAGGGTCCATTAGGCCGGTCATGCCCAGGTAGATGAGGCCGCGCTCCATCTCGTGGGGCTCGAGGTTTTCGGGTATCTCGTCGAGGGGGCGGCATGCGAAGGCCATGGTGCGCAGCGCCCGCCCCGCCATGTTCTCGGCCTCGGCCACGAGGCTGACGCGTCCCCCGCTCCCCAGCTCTTCTATCCCCCGCGGGGTGAGAATGTGGCTGCAGTGAATGAGGACGGCCTCTGGGGCTCCCTTGGTCAGCATCACGTAGGGCGACGCGGCGAAGTCGAAATAATCGCGGCCGTTCTCGGGCATGGCGTTGATGGTGCTCATCATCTTGCGCTCGCTCTCGAAGGGCAGTTCCTCGACGCGTGGCAGGTCGCGCGGCGCGTCCTCCAGGGGGTAACCGAGTTCGAGGGCCGCACGCAGCAGGCCTACCTCGGTCCCCTCGCCCATGAATTCGCCTTCCTGCATGCGGGCGTCGTTGCAGAGTGCCGCGACGGTAATCAGCGGTCGCAGGGCATCTCCCCAGTCGCAGTCTCTTTCCTCCGGGCCGGAGAGTCCGGCGGGCGAAAAACCGGGAAGCCGGATCTCCTGCACCTCCATGACGTTGCGGGTGAGGGTGCCTGTCTTATCGGTACATATGACGTCGGCGCAGCCCAGGGTCTCCACGGCCGGCAGGCGGCGCATGAGGGCGTTCCTGTTCGCCATACGGCGCACCCCCAGGGAGAGCGCGATGGTAACGATGGCCGGGAGCCCCTCGGGGATGGCCGCCACCGCCAGGCTTACCGAGAAGAGGAACATATCCGCCCACTCAAGGCTCCGCAGCACCCCGATGGCGAAGACCACGCCGCATATGGCCAGGCAGAGCAGGGCGATCCTCTTCCCGGTCCTCCCCAGCTCCACCTGCAGGGGAGTCTTTTCCTCGACGGCCTCCCCGATCATCTCGGCGATGCGGCCCAGCTCGGTGTTGCTCCCGGTCCCTACCACAAGGGCGGAGCCGCGCCCGTGTACGATATGGGTGCCGGTGAACACCATGTTCCTGCGGTCTCCCAGCGGCAGGTCGTCTCCCTGCAGGCTGGCCGGGTTCTTTTCCACCGCATGGGACTCGCCGGTGAGGGAAGACTCCTCTGCCCGGAGGCTGTGGGCCTCGAGCAGGCGGGCGTCGGCGGGTATCCTGTCCCCGGCCTCCAGCAGGATGAGGTCCCCGGGCACGAGTTCCTTGGAGGGGATGACCTTCTCGCTCGCGTCCCGTACGACGCGTGCGGTGGGCGCGCTCAGGGTGCGCAGGCTCTCCAGGGCTTTTTCCGCGCGGTATTCCTGCACGAAGCCCAGTACGGCGTTTGCCACCACGATGAACATGATCACGATAGCGTCGACGTATTCACGCAGCGGCGGCACTGCCGATATGACGGCCGCGGCGATGAGGACGTAGATCATGAAGTCCCGGAACTGGTTGAGGAAGAGCACGGCGGGGTGCGAGCGTTTTTCCTCGCGGATGGCATTGGGGCCGTGATCGAGCAGCCTGGAGCCGGCCTCCGGCTCGGATAGGCCAGCCTCCATCGATGTATCAAGCCTGTCCGCAACCCCCGCCGCTTCCATGCGGTACCAGGATGTTTCCCGGGTTTCGACCGGCAAGTTTTTTACCTCCCGCTTTTGGGTACCATAGAAAACGATTGGCATATAATGCGGCCAGCGCGAATACGTCGTCTCGTCTTTGAAATGATACTGCATAGATATTATAATGGCGAATGTCGTGGCTGTTGGCCGCCATGCGAGCATGGCGGCTGTGAAAGGTGTATCGGAAGCACGGAAAGAGCACTTCAAAGCGGAACCAAGGAGGTAGGAGTATGAAGGTCACATTCAGCATAATCAAGGCTGATGTAGGCGGATACGTCGGCCATTCCGACGTACACCCGGCGATGCTCAGCCGCACGCGCGAGCTCCTGGCCGAGGCCAAGGAAAAAGGCCTGATCATCGATTACTGCCAGGCCAAGTGCGGGGACGACATCGCCCTGATCATGACCCACACCAAGGGCCCGGACAACGAGGACATCCACCATTTCGCGTGGGACACGTTCGAAAACGTGACCGAGGTGGCCAAGGAACTCGGGCAGTACGGGGCGGGGCAGGACCTGCTCACCGACGCTTTCTCGGGAAACCTGCGGGGAATGGGGCCGGGATTCGCGGAGATGGAGATCGAGGAGCGCAAGAGCGAGCCCATCATCTGCTTCCTCGCGGACAAGACGGAGCCGGGTTCGTGGAACTATCCCCTCTACAAGATGTTCGCCGACCCCTTCAATACCGCCGGGCTGGTCATCGACCCCTCCATGCACGACGGTTTCCGCTTCGAGGTGCACGACCTCATCGAGGAGAAGAAGGTCATCTTCAACACCCCAGAGGAGCTCTACGACCTGCTGGTGTTCATCGGCGCTCCCTCGCGCTACGTGATCAAGCACATCTTCCGCAAGGGCGGCGATGACGAGCCGGTGGCCGTGACCTCCACCCAGCGCCTCTTCCTCATGGCCGGGCGTTACGTGGGCAAGGACGACCCGGTGATGGCGGTGCGCTGTCAGAGCGGGCTCCCCGCCGTGGGCGAAGTGCTCGAGCCTTTCGCTTTCCCCTATACCGTGGCTGGATGGATGCGGGGAAGCCATCACGGGCCCTTCATGCCCGTTGGCACCGATTGGGACACGCCCACCCGCTTCGACGGGCCGCCGCGCGTGGTGGCTTTGGGCTTCCAGCTCATCGGCGGCAAGCTCGTCGGCCCCCGGGATATGTTCGCGGACCCGAGCTACAACAACGCCCGCCAGAAGGCTCTGGACATCGCGGACTACCTGCGGGCGCACGGCCCCTTCGAGCCGCACCGCCTGCCGCTGGACGAGATGGAATACACCACCATGCCCGCGGTGCTGGAGAAGCTGGCCGACCGTTTTGTCCCCCTCGAGGGCACCGAGCGCGACCACTAAAAATCGTACGAAAAAATCGAGGGCGCCCTCGGGCGCCCTCTTTGTCTGGGGTCAGGTCTTGTTTTTTGCATACCGCAGTATGTTGCCTGTTGGCAACTGGGGATTTGTTGCGTGTGTGCAAAACGTGACCCCCAGGTTACGCTACTCTCGAGGGGTAGGCATTTCATGTTCTTCCCGGCGTTCCCCTGGTAGATACCTGGCCTCAAGTGGCAGGGATGGCTGCATAATCTCGTCCGTGTGTCCCCTATACAATTACCCCCACCCTGACCCCCACCCTGGTCCCCGGACCTGGAGCAGGAAACCGAAACCGAGCCCGAGAACTACAAGGTCGGTCGCAGCGAGGCTTTGCGAGCGAGACCGTTACCCTGAGGCTCGGGCAATCTATCTGATGAGCCCGAACGCCTTGAGCGGGTCTTCACGACACCTCAGGTCCGGATGACCAGGGCCTCCTCGTCCACGCGCACGATGGCCTCGTACGGGATGACGTTGGTCTCGCCGGGGCGGTTGTAGCGGCGGCGCAGCCTGCTGACGAGCCTGCCTATGCGGCTCCCGGCGGGAAGCCATTCCGTCCCCACCTGCAGCCCCTCCAGGAAGAGCAACACCCCCTCCCGGCGCATGAGCACGTCGTCCACGCGGTGCAGCCGGTTTCCATCCTCGTCGGTTATCTGCTTGTTGAGGATGTCCCGGCGCGCGAGCGTCTTGCCCTCGCACGAAACCACCTCGAACTGGGGGTGGGGGTTGCGCAGGAGCACTGCCTCGGGCTCCAGCGACTCCACCTCGGCCCATGCCAGCAGGAGGATGATGTCATCCACGGGGCGGGGCAGGACGAGGTCCCCGATGCGGTCCGTCCACTGCAGGTGCACTGCCAGCTCGCTTACCACCGGAGGCTGGGATGCCATGTCCACGGCGAGATCCTGCACGTGTCCGATTTCCCGGTCCTCGGCGTCCCTTACCTCCCTCTTCAGGAGGGAGCTGAGGGAAAACGGCTCTTCTAGGTCCAAACTCTCACCTCCCCGATCAGCCGGACGCAAAGGTAGATACGATCATGGCCAGGGTCAACAACGTCAACAGGGCGGTTACCGCCCACATCACCCCGTTGAGCCAGGGCGGGTTGACGTAGGCGCCCATGATATCGCGGTCGTTGATGAGGATCAGCATGCATAGCATAATGACGGGCAGCAGGATGCCGTTCATGGTCTGGGAGACGATCATGAGCATGACCAGAGGTATGCCGGGTATCATCACCAGGAGGGCGCTCCCGGCGATGAAAAAGGTGTAGATGAAATAGAAGCGCGGCGCTTCGCCGTAGCTGCGGTCCACGCCCGACTCCCATCCGAACGCCTCGCAAACCGTGTAGGCGGTCGAGAGGGGGAGGATGGACCCCGCGAAGAGGGACGCAACCAGCAGGCCCAGCGCGAAGAGATAGGAGGCATAATTCCCGGCCACGGGGGCCAGGGCTTCCGCCGCCTGCTCCGCGCTGGTGATGGTGGTGGCTCCGATCTCAGGATTGTTGAAGAACGCCGCCCCGCAGCAGATGACGATGAACATCGCCACCAGGGTCATGAGCACCGAGCCCACCACGGTGTCGGCGCGCTCGTACCTTATCTTGGAGGAATCCAGCCCTTTGTCGACGATGGCCGCCTGCTGGTAGAACTGCATCCAGGGGGCGATGGTCGTGCCCACGATGGTCACCGTGAGCGCCAGGTAAGCGGTGTCGAAACGCGGGGAAGGGGTCACCACGGCCTTGGCTACCTCTCCCCATTCCGGGCGGGCGAGGAAGGCCGAGATGATGTAGGAGACGTAGACGAGGGAGGCCACGAGAAATATCTTCTCCACCCCTTTGTAGGACCCCCTGACCACAAGCCACCATATGAGCACCGCCAGGGGCGGCACCGCCATCCACGGGGGGACATGGAATAGCTGCATGCCCGCCGCGAGGCCGGCGAAGTTGGAGACGGTGTTGGCGAAGTTCGTCACCAGCAGGGTGAACATTATGAAGGCGGTAAGGCGCAGGGAGAATCTCTCACGGATGAGCGCGGCGAGGCCCTTGCCGGTTACCATACCCATGCGCACGGTCATCTCCTGGACCAGCGCCAGCAGGATGGCGGTGAAGGCCAGCACCCACAGCATCTCGTAGCCGAAGCGGGCACCGGCCATGGAGTAGGTGGCGATGCCGCCGGCATCGTTGTCCACCATGGCGGTGATAAGGCCGGGGCCGAGTACTGTCAGGAATATCAGTATCTCCCGGCGGCCCGGCCGTCTTCTGGTGCGGCCTCCCCTGCCGAGCATGGTTTTCCTCCAACGCTTGCTCACTCCTGTTTTCGAAAAGTCCTGCTAAAAGTCCTGGTTGATTATACCACGCGGCATAAGGGATGCCTTACACGAAACACGAAGGTATCCGTGTCGCAATAAGGGTATCAGCGTAGCGGGCGGTAATGCCGGGTATCGCCTCAGGAGGGCCTGCAGCCGTCCCCGCAGTCTATCACCCTGGCCTCGGTGACGACCTTGTGTATGTGAGCGTCGTGGTCGGCGCAGGGCACGTGGCCCACGATCTGGATCTCGAAGGCGACGGCGATGAGGGCGCAGCGCGGGTTGCATCTCTCAAGGAAACGGTCGTAGTAACCGCCGCCGTATCCCAGCCGCCCCCCGGTGAGGTCGAAGGCAACTCCGGGCATGAGGACAACATCGATCTCTTCGGCGTTCACGGGCCGCAGGCATCCTTTCCGTGGCTCGAGGATATCGTAATTTCCCATCTCGAGGTCAGCCTCGAGGTCGAGGATGCGCGAAGCCACCATGCTCTTATCTCCGTCGTTTGTGCACGGTACGCATACGACTTTATCCTCGCTGAGGGCGCGCCTGATCATGGGCACGGTGTCCACCTCGCTGCGGAAGGATATGAAGAAGAGGACCGTCTTCGCCGCGGCGAACTCGGGGATCGACCACAGATTTTCGGCGACGTGCGCGGAGAGGGCCTTTCTCTGCTCGAGATCTATGGCGTCGCGCAGCTCCTGGACCTTCTTGCGCAGCTCTTTCTTTTTCTTGTGGATCATCTCTTACTCCCCTGGTCCGGACCACATATATAATATTACAGCGGAGGAGAAAAGCAAGGTTGACGGACAGGTGGAGGATATTCTGTGGCCCGCATAGTGCTGTTATCGGACACCCATATACCGAAGTCGGGGAATCCCCTGCCGAGGGATTTCCTGGAAGCGGCATCCGACGCGGACCTCATCATACACGCGGGGGACCTGGTGGAGATGGCCGTGCTGGAAGAGCTGCGTGAGCTGGCGCCGGTGAAGGCGGTGGCGGGGAACATGGATCAGCCGGAGGTGAAGGCGGTCCTGCCGCAACAGCTCACCGTTGAGGTGGAGGGCAGGCGCATCGGGATCATCCACGGGTGGGGGCCGCCCATCGGGGTCGAGAGGAGGGTTCTTTCCCGTTTCTCCGGCATGGACGTGATCGTCTTCGGCCATACCCACAAAGCCCTGGTGGAGGAGAGGAAGGGGACCCTGCTGGTCAACCCCGGCAGTCCCAACGACCGCCGTTTCTCGGACCGCCTCTCGTACGCGGTCATGGACATAGAGAACGACGAGATCAAGCCCTGGATCGTATGGCTGGAATAACGGCCGTTCCGGCGCGGGAGTTGACCGGCTACCCCCTGGCTCTCGCGCTAGCGTAACCCGATCTCTTCTCCCCAGGGCTCTTCCTCGGAGAGGTCCAGGCCGCCGATGACTACCCAGCGCCCCTTGCCGGCGATATCCTCGAATCCCGCTATATACTGCAGCGGGTCGTTGGCGGTGTCATCGTAAAAACGCAAGAACACCTCGCCCTTCTTGTCCCCGAAGCTGTCCTGGCGGTACTCGGGGCTGTCGAAGAACTCGTCGCCGATGTACCGCACGCCGCCACCGACGAGATCCACCCTGGCTTCACCGCCCTCCTGGAAGCCGAGTTCCATCTTGAGATCGAGGAACTCCACCTCCCAGTCGGTGGAATTCCATAATTCCCGCAGGGCGTCCACCTGCTCCATGCCGATGAACTGCCCGCTGGGGTCCTGCAGCACAACGGGGTTGACCACGGAAAGCCAGAGATCGAAATCCCTGCCCAATTCCTTGTCGGGCACCATCGCGCCGTCCTCGTTCTCGCTCCTTATGAATTCCATGGAAGAGAACCAGCCCGCCACGGTGGCCATGGGGTCTTCGTTATCCACGGGATTGTAGGCCCCCGGATCGAAATCCGCGTAATCTCCCGTGAAGGGAGTCCCGGTGCTCCAGCCGCCGCAACCCGCGCAGAGGATGAGCGTTATCGCCGCTACCAGGTAGACCAGCGGACGGTTCGCATGCAAAGCTTTTCTTTCCCTCGTTATCATGACCGTCTAAGTATAGATTACCGGGCTGCCCCTGTCAGCTCGGCGGTTCCCCCTCGGCCTCCGGGAACTCGGGCTCCTCCGGCCCAATATCAGCGATGGGGTAGGGGAGTTTCATTATCCAGTAATCCTGCACGACCCAGACGTTCTCCACCTTGACCAGCCTCACCAGGCGCGGATATTGGGCGAAGTCGATGCCGGTGGTCGCGCTGCCGTCGCTTTTCATGCCTTCGAAATGTCCCCCGTTCACCTCCACCTCGGCGTAGTCTCCCTCCTCCAGGACCAGCCGCGTGGTCAGGCCCTCGAGGACGTAGGTGTCATAATCTATGCCCTCGGTGTAGGGGTCGGGCTGGTATTCGCCGCGTTCGGCCATCTTGAAGAGCTCGAGTTCGGTGTGCTTGAGGTATGCCATCACGTCCTTGTCCCTGATGGCGTTGTAGAATTCCTTGACCGCTTTCTCCGGGCCGCTCTCGCCCCCGCCCGCGGCGATGACCACGATGATGATTATCACGGCGGCTATGACCAGGAGCAGCAGCAGGCCCAGCCAGGGTCTGCCGCGCCTGCGCGAGCGGCGCAGGCGCCGTTCGGCCTCCTCCGCCCCCAGGCCGTCTTTCTGCGCTTCACGGCGGTATTTCGCGGCTTCCTGCCGCGAGCGCCTGCGGGCGCGCTCCTTCAGCGTCTCGAGGTCGACGAGCTTCTCTCCGCACTCCTCGCAATAACGGCGGCCTTCCGGATTCTCGTAACCGCAGTTGGGACAGAGCAAGTGCAACCCCCTTAGTCCTTCCGTCCTTTCACCCCCGGGCCGCGTTTTCCAGCCCGAAGATCACGTACACGTCGAGCGCCTCGAGGTACCACTTCCCGTCTCTTGCCACCACGTAAAGCGGCACGAAATCCTTCGTGGCGAAATCTATTTCGCCCGTGGCTGCCCAAGTGCCCTCTCTCAGGTTATACAACTCGCACCTGCCTCCGGCAAGCCTCACCAGGGCCCGGTCGCTGTCGAGGTAGGTGCTCTCGAGGCGCACGCCGTCGAACACCAGGCGCCAGTTCACCGGCTCCACGAAATACCTGCGGCAGAGTTCGTCCCACTGCCTTGCGATCTCGCCGCTGCCTTCCTCCGCTTTGCGCAGCGCTTCCGGGTTGACGCAGGAACGCATCGCGTTGCGGTCTTGCGATTGCACGGCGCCCAGGAACTTGTACACCGCCTGCTCCGGTGTCGCCTGCCCGCATCCTGCCGCAGCGAGGCCGAGAAGCAGCAGGGTCGGAACGAGGATCACGGCTGCCGCGCGGGCCCTCATCTTCCCCTGCGGGTCGTTCCGTTTACCCGGTGCCCTCAGACCTTGGCTCCGCAATTCGGGCAGAACGCGGAGTCGGTAGGGACTTCGCCGCCGCAGGAAGGGCAAGTGACCGTTCCCGTCTGCGCAGGCTGTGGCGGTGCCGGGGCG
>MTKY01050834.1_pt1 | contig 37094 bp, 28 predicted proteins | sample 1042731 | NCBI WGS metagenome assembly MTKY01 (sample SAMN06212206, study PRJNA360538) | anaerobic digester metagenome | biome: Wastewater treatment plant; material: sludge; isolation source: anaerobic digester fed with sludge from wastewater treatment plant | place: Denmark: WWTP Soeholt ...
CCGCCCTTCAGAACAAGCCATACTAACCCAGGAATGGACAGCACAGTATAACATTCAGGTCCTCTCTGTCAACGGGACAGGCATTTCGATCGCGCACCGGGTTTTGCTGGATTCCACCACCGCCAGAGCCAGCCGCAACGCCATCAAGCCATCCGCCCCACTCACCGGCATCGGTGCATCACGCAACACAGCGGATGTGAAAGCTTCCAGCTCTGCACGCAAAGGCTCATAGCGTTGGATAGGGTAACGCACCATCCGGCCTTCACTCACACCCTTGATAATGCTGAGATGGCTCCAGGTCAGGCCATTCGCTTCGGCATTCTCGTAGAAGAAGAGGTCTTGGGTCAGATCGTCAACGCGGAACATTCCTTGCTCGCCGAGCACCGCCACCTCGCGCACTTTCTGCGGCGTCAGCCAATTGATCTCCAACATCCCGGTCATCCCGTTATCGAAGGACAACAGGGCAGCCAACAAGTCCTCGTAATCGGTATGGATTTTTTGCTGAGTCTCAGCGTACACCCGGATGGGTTCAGCCCCACTGATAAAACGCATCACGTCCAGATCGTGCGGGGCCAGGTCAACGACGACACCCACATCCTGGACACGCGATGGGAATGGTCCGACCCGCCGGCACACGATCTGGAAAATCTTGCCCAACTCGCCCGCGGCCAGGTGTTCCTTGAGCGCTCGGATCACCGGGCTGAAGCGCACGATGTGGCCGACCATCAAGCGCCGGCCAAGCGTCTCGGCGCAATCGATGAGCGCCTGAGCATCCTCCACGGTGGCGGCAATCGGCTTCTCGACCAGCACATCCGCCCCGGCCGCCATCGCAGTCTCCGCCACCTCCCGGTGGTAGCGCGTGGGGACAGCAACCGTCACCACGTCCGGCTTCTCGCGTTTCAGGAGCTCGCGGTAGTCTGCGTAAGCCGGGACGCTATATTTGGCGGCGATCTGTTGTCCCATCTGCGGATTGGCGTCCGCCACACCGACGAGCCTGGTCTGAGCGATCTCCGTGTAAACGCGCGCGTGATTGCGCCCCATCGCCCCCACGCCAATGACGGCAGCCTTCAGATGCTCGCTCATGCGCGCTCCATAAAGCCGTTGACCGAAGCGACAATCGTTTCCAGGGCGGCCTGGGTGAGCGCCGGGTGTACCGGCAGCGAAAGCGCTTCCTGCGTAGCCCGCTCGGCCTCCGGCAGGCGCTGATTGTACCCCAACTGCCGGGTGTAATACGTCTGCTGGTGAATCGCCACGGGATAGTAGACGCCGGTTCCAATCCCGTTTGCCTCCAGGTGTTCCGCCAGCGCGTCGCGGCGACCGTCCGGCACGCGGATGGTGTATTGGTGGAAGACGTGCGTGTAGCCTTCCGGCGTGATCGGGACGCCCACCCCGCGCAAATTCGCGTTGAGGTAACGCGCGTTGGCAATGCGGGCTGCGTTGAACTGTTCCAACTTATGGAGTTGCGCCAGCCCAATCGCAGCGTGAACGTCCGTCATGCGGAAATTGAAGCCCAATTCGTCGTGGTAATAGCGCCGGCGCATTCCATGCTGACGAATGACCTGGCAGTTCTCGGCGATGCGCGCGTCGTTGGTGGTGATCATACCGCCTTCCGCCGAAGTCATATTTTTGGTGGGATAGAGCGAGAACGTCCCCGTTCCCCACGCGCCCGCGCGCTTACCGTGCAGCGCAGCGCCATGGGATTGGCAGGCGTCCTCGATCACGGCCAAACCGTATTTGTCGGCGATAGCCTGAATCGCATCCATATCCGCCATCAGCCCGAACAAGTGTACCGGCAGAATCGCCTTCGTGCGCGGCGTGATGGCGGCCTCGATCAGCGCCGGGTCCAGGTTGAACGTCGCCGGGTCGATGTCTACAAATACCGGCCTTGCCCCGGTGAACAAAACGCTGTTCGCCGAAGCGATGAACGTGAACGGCGAGGTAATCACCTCGTCCCCAGGGCCGATGCCATACGCCAGCAACGCCACGTGGAGCGCCGTCGTTCCGCTGCTTGTGGCAATCGCGTGCTGTACGCCGCACAGCGCCGCGAAGGCTTCCTCGAAAGCCTTGACCCGCGGGCCTTGCGCCAGCATCCCAGAATCCAAAACCTCAAGAACTGCCCGTTTTTCTTCGTCCCCGATGAGGGGTTTGGCGATGGAAATCACTGCGCCTGCCTCCAGATTTCTAATGGGATAGAAAGCATTTCGTGACAGTGGGGACACCGCGCGACGACGTTGTCGTCTTCTGCGTGGTCTGCGCTCAACCGGTGTCCGCACGCGCACACGAATCCGATCAGCCGCGCCGGATTGCCGGCCACCAACCCGTGCGCTGGCACGTCTTTGGTGACGACGGCGCCCGCGCCCACCATCGCCCACTCGCCGACCACAACTTTGGGCAGGATCGTCGAATTTGCGCCGAGCGCCGCCCCGCGTTTGATGACGATCCGCCCCAGCACCCAATCATCGGCGGCCTTGAGCGAACCGTCGGGATTCACCGCACGCGGCAGATTGTCGTTGGTGAAACACACGTGCGGGCCAACGAAAACGCCGTCCTCGATTTCGACGCCGTGGTAAATCGAAACGTAATTCTGCACCTTGACGTTGTCGCCAATCCGCACGCCAAAATCCACGTAGACGCCCTTGCCGAGAGTGCAGTTCCGGCCAATTTTGACGCCCTCGCGCACCTGGCACTGATGCCAGATGCTCGCGCCGGAGCCAATCTGCGCCTTGTCCGAAACGTCCGCCGTGGGATGAATCCTCACGTCGTCATGCATTACGCCCGTTCCTCCAACAAACCCCGGATACGCGCCGCGACCATCTCGATTGCCACCTCATTGAAGCCGCCCTCAGGAATGATGACATCGGCGTAACGCTTGCTCGGTTCCACAAACTCCATGTGCATCGGACGTACTGTGGTCATATACTGCGCGATGACCGACTCGAACGTCCGCCCCCGCTCCTGCATATCGCGCTGCAGGCGGCGAATCAGCCGGATGTCGCTGGACGTATCGATGAACAGCTTCACGTCGAACAGCTTACGCAAGTCTGGCTCGGAAAAAATGAGGATGCCTTCCACCAGCACGATGGGAGCCGGCGCCACGTGGATGGTCTCATCTGTGCGCGCGTGCCGGGTGAAGTCGTAGACGGGGATTTCGGCAGGATAGCCGTTGCGCAGCAAGGTCAGATGCTCGATCATCAGACTGGTTTCCAATGCATCCGGATGATCGAAGTTCAGGCTTCTACGTTCCTCCAACGTCAGGTGGCGCATATCCTTGTAATATGCATCGTGTGGGATGCATGCAATGTGCTCCGTACCGACACGCTCCAGGATGCGATTCGCCACCGTGGTCTTGCCGGACCCGGTTCCTCCCGCTACCCCAATGATAATCGAACGCATAAACCCTCCTTAAACAGTCAGGTAGTTTTTAGTCTGGTCGTCAAATAGTCAATCAGTAGCCGCGATTTCGTCTGGCGTTTGCTCCGCCGGTTGTGTGGCCGTTTTACGGCAAAGGTAATACCGTCCGAGCACGGCGACGAGCAACGCCAGCATCCCCACAGCCTCCACCGGCGCGCCGGGATTGTACACCGCCTCAAAACTTGGCAGCGCGTCCCGCTGCAACTCAAGCCGGACATCGGCGGCGAATAACACGCCGTCATCCTGCAACGCCGTCTCCACTAGCAACTCGCCATCGGCGCTGCGATACACCTGCACTTGAATCGGAGCTTCGGCTTCGCGCAGGCGGCTAATGCGAAAAACGTAGCCGACCTGAGGGAGCGCAAAGTAGGCTTCCGGTGCTTCGACGGTCAGCGCCAGGCGCAGGGCGTCCTGTGGCTCATCGCGCACCGAAGGCAATAGGGGCAAAATCTGCCCCTGACCATCTAGCGCTCGCGCCACCAGTCCGACGCTGCTCCCCTTGGGGACAAAGTATAGTCCATATCGCCCTGTCAACAACGGCAGAAATCGATTGGAAGAAACGTCCTCGCGCGCTGGCAAGGTCAATCCACGCTCCGGGATGGTGATAGATGCGGCGGGCCATACGATCACATCTGACTGCTTCCAGCCCCACACCATCTGCGCCGCCCACCCAGCGATAATGAACACGCCGGCGACACACGCCAACACTTGCAGCCAGTGTCGTGAGCGCGTGCTCTCCTTCCACTGTTCAGGTAGATCGGCGCAGTGCACGGCCACGATCAGCGCCAACCACGCCAGGAGGATGCGCATCCACAGCGACGTACGCACCGTCAGCAGGCCTGCCGTCGCCAGGGGGGCCGTCCACGTTTTCAACGTTGGGCGCAGCCCGGCAAGCCAACGCGCGTAGACGGGGCTGGTGGAAATCGATACCGGAGCTTGAGGGAGAAACAGCACAATCGCCTGGATGATCAACAGCACGATGAGGGCCTCGACCAGTCTTCTATCCGCACCGAGCCATTGCCACACCTGGTTAAGTATCTGCCGCGCCCGCATAGTTCCCTTCGCTATTGAGCTACAAAAAAGGCCCCGTCGACTCCGGGGCCGGAGAGAGCCACCCTTGGGAATTGAACCCAAAACCTGGCGCTTACGAAGCGTCTGCTCTGCCGATTGAGCTAGGGTGGCAGTTACAAGCGCCATTATACCCAGAACTACAGAGATGGCAAGCGATTCAGTAGACAGTAAACGGTGGACGGTAGACAGGGAGTAGGCCAGATCGATGTGCAACTTTGTACTACAATCCAACGTAACAAGAGTGTCGAAAATGGCTTTTTACAGCAAAGCCACTTTGACAAAGTGACCATTCGACGCTACACTTAACAGTAAGACAGATCAAAAGTTTATCACGCAGGAGGCAAACACAATGGCAACCTTATTGGAAAAAGTATCCACGCTGATTTCGGCGAATCTCCATTCCCTGGTCGATAGAGCGCTCAAGAACAACAGCGTCGCCGTAATCGATCAATACATCCGCCAGGTAGAGGACAGTCTGGCCGATTTGGAGGATGCCGCCGCCACCGTCGGGGGAGAAGTTAAGTCGCTCAAGCGCAAGCTCGGCGATTTCGAGCAAAAGGCCGAGGAACTGGATCGCGCCATCGACGCGTTCCTGTTGGAAGGCAATGAGACGGCAGCCACGGGTGTACAGAGCAAACTCAACAGCACGCAGCGCCTGATCGAGACGTACCGCGAACAGGCCACGCGCCAGGACGCCGAGTTCCAGAAATTACTGGATGCCAAGGTCAAACTGGAAGCCCGTCTGGCGACGATGAAGCAGCAACGCACGGAACTCCAAGCCCTGCTGGAACTGGCAAAGAGCAAGGAAATCTCCCTCAAGGCGATGAAGGGTCTGGACTCGTTGATGGGGTCGGGGGATTCGGACATCAGCCGGATCGCGGAGAGCGTCTACGCGCGGTTGGACAAAGCCTCCACCGCCGTCGAAATGCGCGCGACCAACCTGGATGCGCAGATCGACGACATCCTCGACCGCAACACCCTGGATGCCCAACTTGCCGAACGCCGCAAGAAGCTCGGTCTGAGCGAGTAAAGACTCTGTAGGCAAGGGGTAAGTGCTCACAGTGGACGCTTGCCCCTTGCGCCCATACACCGACGGGACAACCGAAGAACGGAAAATATCGCCATAGTGCGACCAAGATTGAGCACGCTTCGTCACAATCCGTTCGATCCGTTGAGAGCACGGGAGGCATAAAAACGGCATGGAACGCACGCGTTGGATTTTTATAGGCATTTTAGTCGTCGTTTTGTTGATCATTGGGGTTTCGGTGGTCGCGCGCATCGTGACCGGCGGCAATACCCCCGACGAGACCGAGCTGGTCCTCGTCGCGCCGGAGACTATCACAGTGCGGGTGCTCACGGCCCTACCGGTCGAACCGTGGGTGCGCGATGCCGCCACGGCCTATAACGCCACCAACCCCACGTTGAACGGCGTCCCCATCAAAGTCGAGATCACCCCTATGGACGGTCTCACCGCCCTGGGCCGCTGGGATCGCAACGATTTCGGCGCACTCGAAGCCGGCAAGACGCTAGAGAACCTGACCGAGGCCGAAAAAGCCGCTCTGAAGAACTTCCCCACCGTCTGGATCCCCGACAGCCGCTACCTGGTGGAACTGGCGAACGCCTCTTACAAGGAGCGCCTGGGGCGCGACGTCTTCCTAACTGACGGCGAGTACCGCGCGCGGCCCATCGCCATCAGCCTCTTCACCTGGGGCATCTACGAAAGCCGCGCCGCCGTGCTAGAACAGCGCTTCGGCGGTGTGAGCTGGAACATCATCCACGACGCTGCCGTAGCGAAGGGCGGTTGGCCGGAACTGGGCGGCGACCCGTCGTGGGGCTTCTTCAAACTTGTCGTCCCCAATCCCAACAAGAACGCCGGTGGACTGACCGCGATGGTCGCCGCCGCCGGCGAGTACTACAAGCGTACCGACGTCAGCGTGGCCGATTTCACCGATCCGCAATTTCAGGCGTGGCTGCGCGAGTTGATGGGGTCCGTCACCGACTTCAGCAGCGCCAGCGCCTACACCGCCGAGGACTTCGCGCTCTTCGGCTACAGCGTGGGCGACGGCGGGCAACTGCTCGAAAGCGATCTCTTGCAGAACATGCAGGGCATCCTCACCCGTTGGGACGACCCGCTCAAGATTTACTACCCGCAGTACGTTACCTGGTTCGAGTTCCCCTTCACTATCTGGGTGGGACCGGAGACCAGCGCGTTGGAGAAGAACGCTGCGTTGGAGTTCCAGCGGTTCCTGCTCAGCGAGGATCAACAAAAGGCGGCCCTGGCCTACGGCCTGCGTCCCACCAACCCCAACGTGCCGCTGGACGCCACCTCCGAAAGCCTTTTCGTCAAATGGAAGGATCGGGGTGTGGAACTGGTCGTCCCGCGCAGCGATGCGATGCGCAACCCCGACCGCGAGGTGCTGCTCGCCCTGCTGCGCTGGTTCCAGTTGAACGTGGCGAAGTAAGGTGATGTGATGAGCAACGAATTCAGCGCCAAACAACGCACGACGCTGGTCATCGGTGTGATCGGCATCGTTGTGGTGTGCCTGTGCATCATTCTGGCTGCGTGGGCCGGGCAATCGGTATGGAACAATCTCCGCGGTAGAAACGGTGTAACGACCGGCCCGGCTGGTTCGAACTCGACGACCGCGGAAGTGACGGTCGCCGTCTCTCCGGGGATGGCCTCGACATTGGCGAAGTTGGCAGAACAGTTCAATGCGCAGGCCCGCAAAACCCCCGACGGCTCGCCGATGCTGGTGCGCAGCATTTCTGTCGTCCCCGAAAAGATGATCGAGCAAAGCCTGGCAAACCCGCCGTTTCAGGCGATTGCGCCCGACAGCAGTTTGTGGCTCAATCAGTTGGACCAACGTTGGGTAGCTCAGTACAGCGCCGGTGAAGGGGAAAGCCTCGTCCCCATCGGCAACCGGCGCTTTGGCGACCCGGTGCGCTATGCCGCCAGTCCTGTCGTCATTGCAGCGTGGGAGAGTGTGGCACGCGGGTTGGGCTGGCCCGACCGCGACATCGGCTGGAAAGACATCCAGCAGAAAGCCACCGCCGATGCGACGTTCAAGTGGAACCATCCGAGCACCGGGCACGCCAGCGGCCTGTTGGCGACGTTGGCTGAATTTTACGCCGGGGCCGGACTGACGCGCGGTCTCACCGGGGAAGCTGCCACCGCCCAAACGACACTGGACTACGTCCGCGCGGTGGAGGCGACGGTGCGCTTCTACGGCGAGGGTGAAGACGTCATCGTACAGCGGCTGGCGGCGGAGGGACGCAATTTCCTCGATGCCTTCGTCGCGCAGGAGCAGGTCGTCATCGCGTGGAACCAGGCACAGTCCGGCGAGCGTCTCGTCGCCATTTACCCGGCGGAAGGAACGCTGTGGGCCGACCATCCCCTGGCGTTGCTGGAACTGGGTATGCCCGGCGAAGCGCCCATCACCGACAACCAACGCCGTACCTACCAGGCGTTCGTGGACTATCTGATCTCGGCGGAGGTACAAAAGCAGTTGTTGAGCGCGGGCTACCGTCCGGCAGACCTCGACATCCGCCTGGACGGAACGGGTAGCCCCTTCACTGGCAACGCGGTGGATTGGCGGCAGCCGCAGACCACACTGCAAATCCCCACTGCGAACGTGGTGGAGGTGGTGCAGAACGTCTGGTGGTACACCAAACGCCCGACGAACGTGTACCTGGTCGTCGATACCAGCGGCAGTATGGAAGGGAACAAAATCACGCTGACGCGCGCAGCCTTGAGCGCTTTTGTGGAGCAAATGCGCGGCGACCGCGACCAGGTGGGACTGATTACCTTTGCCACCAATGTCCACGTCGAGCGCCCATTGCAAGCATTGAATGACGCAGGACGCACAGCGTTGAACGTCCAAATAGACCGGCTGGCCGCGTCGGGCAACACGGCCCTCATCGATGGCGTTTGGGAGGCCTATACCAGATTGATGACGGAGGGCAACCCGAAGGCCATCAACGCCATCGTCGTGATGACCGATGGGCAGGAGAACAGCAGCCGTCAAACACTGTCGGCGATGCAGCGACGTATCCAGCAGGAAGCAGGAATGCAAATCGTCATCTTCACCATCGCCTTCGGCAGCGATGCCGACGAGAAACTGATGCGGACGATGGCCGAAATGGGCGGAGGCCAGTACCGCCGCGCCGACGAAACCGACATCGAAGACCTGTACAAGATCATCTCGACCTACTTTTAGAATGGCAAATCACAAATGGCAAATCAATCGTTTGCCATTTGCCATTTGCCATTTGTTGATTGGAATTTTGCCTATGTCCGATATTCGTTCTGGAATCGAAAAGAAAGCACGCAAAGCCATCGTCCAATATGCGTTCCTCCGTTGGGAGAACGCCGTCATCATCGGCATGGTCATGCTGTTGATGTTCTTCCTGCCGCAGCCGTTCAAGGGATGGCCGATCTGGGGCTGGCCTGCGCTCGGTGTCTTGGGCGTAGCCGTTATGGTCTTTTCCAGCCTCACGGACATGAGCGCCAACGCCAAAGTGCAACTCGACCTGTTCCAGGAGCGCTTCAATCCGCGCAAGGTGCAGGATGCTGAGTTACGCAACGAAATCGAAAAGGCTCTGGAATACCAACGCCGCATCGAAGCATACATCGGCAAACAGCGCGCCGGCGTGCTGCGCGACCGCCTGGAAGACACCGCTGGCCAGCTCGCCGATTGGGTCAGCCAGATCTACCAACTGGCGCTGCGCCTCGACGCTTACCGCCACGACCCGCTGCTGGCTCAGGAGCGGGCCACCGTCCCCAAAGAATTGGAGGCGCTCACCGCGCGGCAAAGCCTGGAAAAGAACCAGGAAGTCAAGAAGCAGTTGGAGGCCGTCCTGGAAAGCAAACGGAAACAAATGGAATCGCTGGCTGCCTTGAACAGCCGTATGCAGCAAGCCGAATTGCAACTTGAGCAGAGCAACACGGCGCTGGCCACAGTCTACAGCCAGGCGCAGTTGATCAGCGCGCAGGACATCGAAAGCGGGCGGTCCGATCGCCTGCGGCAAGACATCCAGGATCAAATTGCGCGTCTGAACGACCTGGTCAGCAGCCTCAACGAGGTCTACGATTACCAGGGGCCGGGCATGAGCTAGAGCAAAATGCTTGCGCTGGATCACTCCGGCGCTGCGGAGACGGCGGATTGTGATCCGCCCTAAGCATTGCAGTAGGGCTGTTTTCGAGGAGGTAAATCCTGATTATGATGAAACGCTTAGGTTTAGCCATCATATTGCTCGCTATAGTAGCGCTGGCCGGTTGTAAGGGCAGCGCTGTGAAAGAGCCGACCAAAGGTGACGTAATCGTCTACGTGGCCGTTCCGCTCAGCGGCTACCAGGCCAACGGGGGGCAAACCGTGCTCGGCGGTGTGCGCCTGGCGATGGAGCAGATCAACCGCAGCGGCGGCCTGTTGGGCTACCGCGTGGTTGTCCGCCCGCTGGACGACGAATCCGACAGCGACGTAGCCGTCGAGCAAGTCGCCGTCATTCGGGACGCGCTGAACAAGGGCGAACGGGTCATCGCCGTCATCGGCCACTTGAACAGCGGGCAGACGTTGGCCGCGATGGAACTTTACCAAAACCTGCCGCTGATCGTCATCACGCCGACGGCGTCCGAGCAAAGCCTCAGCCAGAAGGGCTACACCAATTTCTTCCGCGTCAACGCCAGCGACAATGTACAGGCCGTTGTGGACGCGCGCTTTTTGTCGGAATACCTCAAGGCCACGCGCGTGGCAGTCGTCTTCAACAACACCGAATACGGGCAGGGGTTGGCCGCGTCGCTCATCAAGGAATTGGAGGCTCGCGGCGCGCAAGCTGTCGCGCGTATCGAGGTCGAAGAGGGTCAGAGCCAGTACGGGACCGAGGTCCAGCAGATTAAGACCGCCAACCCCGACGCCATCTTCTACGCCGGGTACGAGATCGAAGCGCCGTTCCTGCGTTACGAACTGGTCAAAGCGGGGGTCACCGTCCCGATGCTGGGCAGCGATGGCGTCTTCCTGGCGGCCTCCATCGACGATGCAGATGGCACGGCAGAGGGCATGTACGTCAGCGCCTTCGCGCCTAGCCCGCGCTACGTGGCGGATGCGAAGTGGTTCGAGGCGTATCAGGTGGTAGAATTTCGCAACCCCGACACGTACTCGGTCAACGGTTACGTGGCGATGCAGGTGCTGGCCGAGGGCGTGCGCAAGGCCAACGGGTTCGATGCACCCAAGATCGGCAACGCCCTGCGCAGCGACAGCGTGCCTACGCTGCTCAACAACCTGCGCTACCAGGCCAGCGGCGACCTCACCGACCCGCAAATCTGGATTTATCAGGTGGTCAACAGCGAGTTCCAGCAAGTGGATTGGAAATAGGATTTCACTCACGGAAAAACGGGGCCGTTGCCGGCCCCGTTTTTGATATAAATGATGCCTGCAAACTTCGCTCACTCCGGCTTGTTCAAGCCTTGACTACGTGACTTAAAACTACAACGTCTGCTCCGGTTTGTTGAAGCTCAAGCGTGGGTCCAGCGCGTCGCGCAGCCCGTCGCCGAGCAAGTTGAAGGCCAGCACGGTGATCATGATCGCTATGCCCGGATAGAACACCAGATGCGGCGCGGTAAAGACCTGATTGCGCTCCGAGCCGAGCATCGATCCCCACTCCGGCGTCGGCGGTTGGGCGCCCAGCCCCAGAAAAGAAAGCGCCGCCGCTTCGAGGATTGCCCCGGCGATGCCCAACGTGCCCGAAACGATCAACGGCGAAAGGGCGTTGGGCAAAATTCGCACGAACAAAATCCGAAACGGGTTTGCCCCCAACGCGCGCGACGCTTCGACAAAGTCCTGCTCCTTGATCGAAAGGACGCTGGCGCGCACCACGCGCGCGTAAATCGGCACGTTGACGATGGCGATGGCTAACAGGGCGTTTTGCAGGCCGCGCCCCAGCACGTTGACAATCGCAATCGCCAACAGCAACGAGGGAAACGCCATCAGGACGTCCATCAGCCGCATGATGACGTTGTCCACCCAGCCCCCGGCGTACCCAGAAACCGCGCCCAGGATAGTCCCGAAGATAATGGCGAAGCCAATGGTCGTGAAGCCGATGAAGAGCGAGACGCGCGTCCCATAGATGACGCGGCTGAGTTGATCGCGCACGTTGCCGTCGATGCCCATCCAGTGTTGCGGCTGATCGGCGGGACAACCGAGGATGTGAATACACGGAGCCTGGCGCTTCCGCACCGGCTCGACGCCGATGAGGACTTGTTCTGGGTCGTAGGGAGCAAGCACGGGGGCGAAGACCGCGACCAGAATCAACATCCCGAGGATAATCCCACCAACGATAGCCGAGCGTTGCCGCAAGATACGGCGCAGCATCAACCGCCACAAGCTGTTGGCGCGGTAATCCTGGAAGCTGTTGTTCAAAGCCTCCGTCGTGTGTTTCGAATCTTCCAACGATGGCGGCGGAGAAGGAGGTTCAGATGGAGTGGACATTGTGCGGCGCCTCGTCATTTCAGTTTAATCCGTGGATCGATGAAGACGTAGGAAACATCGACCAGTAAGTTCATACCGACGTACCCTATGGCGATCACCAGCGTGAACGCCTGCACGATGGGATAATCACGCGCGGTGATCGCTTCAAAGAGCATCCGTCCCACCCCGGCCAATCCAAAAATCGTTTCGGTCAACACCGCGCCGGCAAAGACCGTCCCCAATTGCAGACCGATGATGGTAAACACCGGCAGCAGCGCGTTGCGGAAAGCGTGTTTGAGCACCACTTTGGGTTTGGGCAACCCTTTGGCGCGCGCCGTGCGGATGTAATCCAGTCCCAGAACTTCCAGCATACTCGACCGGGTCATGCGCGCGATGATGGACATTGGGATTGTACACAGGGCTACCGCGGGCAGGATCAGGTGTTGCACTGCGTCCGAAAGGATCCGCCAGTCGAATGTGATGAGGGAGTTAAAGAGGTACATATTGGCAATGAATTCATAGACGTGGAATTTGAACGAATCCGGCTGGCTGGTCAAATTGTAGACCTGGTAAAAGGGCACAGAGACCAATCCGGCAGTCAGGCGGCCTGAAGGCGGCAGCCAAAAAGGGGTATCCTTGAGCGTCAGGGCGAATACATAAGCCAGCATCAACCCCAGCCAGTAGACGGGCATAGACACGCCGATGTTGGCCGTTACCATCGTGGTCACATCCACAACGGAGTTGCTGTACACGGCGGACAGGAGGCCCATCGGTATGCCGATCAAGACGGCGAGTAGGGTAGCAATGAACCCCAACTCCAGCGTCAAAGGCAGACGTTCGATCAGGATGATGCTGACAGGACGGCTGAAGCGAATCGAATTGCCAAAATCGCCGCGCGCCACGTTGCGAATGTAGATGCCAAACTGCACGGGGATGGGTTTATCCAGGCCGTGCTCCCGGATGAAACGCTCGCACACCTGCTGAGTCGCTTTCTCACCCAGGATGGCTTTACACGGGTCGCCTGGAATCAGCCGCGCCAGGACAAACGTCACCAAAAGGATGCCGAATAGGACTGGGATAGCTAAGATGAGCCTACGGATAACGTATTGAAACATAATAGATGCCTTTCGTAAGAGCGCGCGGTCAAGTGACGCACTCTGCTGAAAATGAACTCACTGTAACGCTGAAGGTGGGTCGCAGCCCGCCGTTCCCGCGACGTTGAGACGTGATCCGCGCCAGTACTTTGCCTTCTGTGTGTGGAAACCTTAAAGACACGTGAGACGTGAAACGCGCGCCTGTCAATAAGAAGTTGCACGTTTCACGTCTGACGCTTTACATATTACGTTTTTCGGCCCGCGTGAACCCGGTTACTCGTCCGCGTTCATCAACCCGTCCCACAGGTAGCTGTAGTACTCGAAGGCGCCGGTGTTGCCCTTATGGTTGGGGTTGGCGGCGTCGATACCCGCTGCCCACGAAGCAATCACGTCGTTGGCGTCGAAATCCGATCCGTCGTGGAACTTGACGCCCGCGCGCAGCTTACACACCCATTCGGTCAGGTCGGCGTTGGGTTCGCAGGAAGTTGCCAGAGCCGGAATAACCTCACCGGAGTCCTTGGCATAGTCGAACAGCGGTTCGAGAATCTGTTCGCAAGCGGCCAGAGACTCACCGTCGGTCTCGTCGGCGCAGAAGAGGCTGATTGGCTCGGCATTCTGCATGAAGACGATCGTGTCCTTGCCGGGATCCATTATCGAGAACTTCGGCGAGCGGAACGGCGGTATGTGCGCACCCACCAGCGTCTTGAGCGCGGCGTTGGCAGAAGCGCCGTGTACAATGGGCACCATCGGCACAAGCTCGCGGATGGCGTTGTTGGCTTCCGCATAGACCGCAACGGCCTGAGCGGGATCGCCGATTTGCGCGCCCCTTTCCAACGCCTGGTAGATGGCCGGATGCGTATTGCCAAACTGCTTGTTGTCTTTGCCGAAGTGGAAGTCGAGGAAGTTGGTGACGTGGGGGTAGTCTGCGCCCCAACCCAGCAGGTAGAGGCCGTCCAGACGCCCTTCGTTGGATTCATCGAGGAATTCGCCGGACTCCATCACTACGACTTCGACGTCAATGCCCAGGTTTTGCTTCAGTTGGGTCTGGACTTCAACCGCCACCAGCCCCGGTTCGGGCAAGTAGGCGCGGAAAACGTCGCGGTAGAAGATTTTGGTCTTGAACCCATCGGGGAAACCGGCTTCCGCCAACAGCGCCTTGGCTTTGGCTGCGTCGAAATCGTACCAGGGATCGCCGTCGCACCCGTTGGGGATGGTGCAGGGCGTGAAATGCGACGCCACTTCGGAACCTTCCGGATAGAAGTGATCCACGATGCGCTTGCGGTCAATCCCCATCGCAATCGCCTGCCGTACTTTCACGTTGTCGAACGGTTCGAACGTGTTGGTCATCCCCACGTAGAGGATGTTGGGGATTTCTGCATGTAGCAATTGCAGGTTGGGGTCGCTCTCCACCTTTTCATAATCATCCGGACTGATGAAGGTGATGTAATCCACCGTGCCGGATTGCAGTTCCAACAGCCGCGCCGCGCCTTCGGTGGCCCAGCGGAAGACGAGGGTCTCGGCGATGGCTTTGTCGCCCCAGTAAGCGTCGTTGCGCTTCATAATGATGCTGTCGCCGCGGTTCCAGCTTTCCAGTTTATACGGTCCGGTGCCGATAGGCTTAGACAGCAGTTCGCCGCCGCCGCCGTTCTTCTCTATCCACTCTTTGGGCTGGATATTGAAGGGATTGAAGGCGATCTTCGGCATAAACGCCGGGTCGGGCTTACAGAGGCTAAAGCGCACCGTCAACTCGTCCACCGCTGCGATCTCCTTGATCTTGCCGCCGTAATCGCAGTTTGGAGCGGAAACCGACGTCGGCACAAAGGCCGCTTTGGGGGGCGTGGTCGCCGTCGGCTGTGCTGCGGGCGGAGCTACGATCGGGGCGGGCGTCTGGCAAGCCGACAATCCTAAACTAAGCAGAGTGAAGAGGGACATCACAACGAAAAACAGAGACTTGCGTTTCATGGTTCTCCTCCTTAAACTGACTACGTGAATGGGATATTTGAGATGCACACCTGCCTCAACAAAGTATCCCTCCGAGCCTAGCCTCCTTCCACATCAAGTTCCCCGGAGCTGGTTTGGATCTGAGGACAGCGTGTGTATAATAGAAAAATTATAGTGATTCTAGGATACTTGTCAAATAACTGCTGACACGTGTCATAGTATTAAGAAGGAGATCATGGACACATCACAAACCAGCCTTGTCGTCGCACAGACCGTTTACTTTTCGCAACCCGGGCCGAGTAACACCGAGTCTACTCTGGCAATAGCCCGCAAGCGCGCGGAAATGTTGGGGATCGACACCGTCTTGGTCGCCACCACAAGCGGCGCGACCGCCGTCCGCGCCGCCGAAGTCTTTGCAGATTTCACGGTGGTCGCCGTAACGCACTCCACGGGATTCGCAACCCCCCACCAGCAGGAGCTGACGCCGGAGAACGTCGCCGCACTGACCCGTGCGGGTGTACATGTCCTCACAACGACACACGCCTTCGGCGGCGTGGGGCGCGCCGTGCGCAAGAAACTGGGGACGTATGAAGTCGAAGAAATTATCGCCTTCACGCTGCGCATTTTTGGGCAGGGGATGAAGGTCGTCGCGGAGATCGCACTGATGGCCGCCGATGCGGGACTAGTACCGGAGAACAAGCCGGTGCTGGCAATTGCCGGAACGGGGCGGGGTGCGGATACGGCGGTGATCCTCTATCCGACGCACGCGCAGGCGTTCTTCGATCTGGAATTCGCGGAAATCATCTGCATGCCGGCGCCGCGACATCCGGCTCTGTAAACACAACCCTTGCGGAGGTGTAGGCGAACCAAAAGTTCGCACACCTTGGTTCGCCTAAACCCTCGCAAGGATAAGGGGTGTTATCGCTTGAACCTCGGCAGTTGTGAGAGGGTGGCGCGGATGATGCCGACCAGTTCGCGGGAGTTGGCTTTCTTGGCAAGCTGCATCGCTTTGTTGAGGTAGGTTTTGGCCTTGCCACGGTTGCCATGCTGCGCGAAGATGATCGCCAGATTGCGCACCGTCTTTGCCTGGCCTTCGAGATCATTCTGCGCCTCGCGGATGGCGAGCGCTTCCTCGTAGATTGTCGAGGCCTGCGCCCAATCGCCCAGCCCGTTGTAGGCCGACCCGATGTTGTTGAGTGTGGTTGCCTCGCCCTCCTGGTCGCCGGTCTCGCGCAGCAGGTCGCGCGCCGGTTCCAGTGTTTCGAGCGCCTGCGCCCATTCCTTCCGCGCCAGGTAGACGCTGGCAATGTTGTTCAGGGCCTCGGCCTTGTTGGCAATGTCACCGGCCTCCTCCGCCAACGCCAGCACCTGCCGGTACGCCTCAAGCGCCGCCTCCCACTCGTTCGCTGCCAGGTAATCGCGGGCCTGCTTGTTCAATTCTTCGAGCTGCGCGACGTGGGGCGCTGGCGTCTTCTGTTCAACACTGTTCCCGGTTTCTTCGACGGTCACATTTTCTTCTGACATAGCTTTTCCTCCTTGGAAAATAAACCGTTAATCTCGCTAATCTACGCGAATCTTTCTTGAAAAATTAGCGAAGATTCGCACGATTCGCGGTTGGTATTTTCGCCCTCGTTGGTGTGGAATCCCACATGCGAACTCCTTAGATAAGCCGTGAATCTTAGGGGAATTAGCGCGGATTCGCGGTTAAAGCTTTTCAGTTGTAGTGCACGTTGGCACCAGGCACCATAACACGGTCATGCGACATCGCGAACGTTGCCGTGAAACTGGTTTTCGGCGAGCGTCGTCGCCTCTGCGTCGACAAGTTCAATGCCGACAACGCTGCCTTTGATCACATTGCAGCAGATGCTATGATCGTGCGGGCGCGGCGCAGGCTGGCCCCACCGCCCGGAGGGGTCGAGCGGACGGATGCCGTGATCCTGGTCGGCAGCGATGCGGAGAGCTTTGCGGTTGCCGGTGAAAGCGTTATTCTCGATGATCCAGTCGTAACTGGTGTCGTTATCGGGCACAGCTTTGGTAAACATTGGGATGTGCTTGGACCACAGCAACACCCCGTGAGCGTTGTCTTGAAACGCATTATCCCGCACATCAAAGCCAAAGCCATTTTCGGCGGCGATCCCCGCCTGCCGGTTGCCGATCATCTCGTTGTGTTCCAACATCCCATGGCTGGAAAATCCCAACCAAAAGCCGTAGTTGCACGCATTGGCGATGTTATCGCGATACGTGTTGCCACTGCTGAACGTCGCTTCGAAGGCGATGTTGGGGCTGTACGAAGCGTCGTTCTCCTCGAAGGCGTTGTCGTCGCAACCGGCGAGTGTACCTTGCGGCGTCAACCCCGCCAGAAAGAAGCCATCGCCGCTCATCTGGGCGCTGTTGCGGCGGAACACGTTCCAACAAGCGCCGTGGACGATCAAAAAGCCCGCCGCATCCGCGCCCATGTGCCCGGCGCGCGGGCCACGTGGCTCGTAACGGCAGCAAAAATTCGCCGTGTTGTTCTCGAAGACGCTGTAGCCCGTCCCATAGAGATGAAAGCCGAATCCGCTGCAATAGTTGGCGACGTTTCCGCGTACTTGCAAATCGCGGCAGCGATAGGTGAGCAGACCGCACATCTGGTGTTGCAGGTCATTTTCCAGGATGCGGCTTTCGGTCACCCCATTCAGCAAAATCCCGCCACCGTAGGCATAATCGACATCCTGCCAAATGTCGAGGAACGCCGTATTGGGCGGCAGTTCCGCAGTGGAAGTGATCCTGCACCCCGCAATGGTCAACTTGCGGCAGTGCTGGGCCGCGATACCGTGGTAGTATTCCTGGATGCGGAAGTTCTTCAGGGTGACGTTGGTGTGCCCCTCGACAAAGATGCCACTGCCGGTGCGCCCCTGTCCGATCAAAAGCGCCCCATTGCCATCCACCGTTATCCCATCGGCTTCCACGCTCAGGCCGCGCGGCAGCACGTAGACACCGGCTTTGAAGGTTGTATCTGCGGTGATGACCATCCCGTCAGTCGGCTCAACAGGGCGCATGAGCGATGTCCCTCCAAAATCGCCAGCTTGTGGTGCGAATCGGCAAGGCGCACGACACGATCAATAGACTTACGCGATGACGACGACGCGCGTTCCTTCTTCGGGTGTCGAACGATAGGTGTACAGTTCGTAGGGGACCTGGGGTTCGACCCAACGGAAAACCCAGCGCGCGGCGCGACTCGGTACGTTGAGACAGCCATGACTGTGCCGCCGTCCGTAGTCATTGTGCCAGTACGTCCCGTGAATAGCAACGCCCGAATTGGTAAAGTAGGAGGGGAACGCAACGCCCACCAGGTCATACTCAGCCCCGATCATCCGCTGCGCATGCCGTTTGTAGAGGATGCGGAACTCACCGAGCGGCGTCGCCGTATTCCATAGTCCAGAGGCGACCGGCGTGGAAAAAACCGGCGTCTGTCCCTCGAAACACGTCAGCATCTGGTCGCTAATATCGATCTGGAGCCATTTATCGGGATGGCCAAACGAAATCGGCGCAAGGTCCTCAGGGGTAATCGGGCGCAGCATCGCCGCCGGAGCATAGGGACCAGGTCCCCACGCCAGGCCTTCCTGGAGCTGGTACCACCATTCGCCCTGCTCATCCTGCACGGCATTGACGACGCGGTACGCGGTCTCATAATACAACCGGCGTCCGGCATAGGGCGAATTCGGCGCTGAGCGGCTGATCGCCACCGGCACGGTCACTTCGGCCCAGAAGCCAGGCGCAGCGACGTTGGTCACGATGTTGGTTTGCAGCAAGTTCTCCGAAGGGTGGACATAACCGCTATGGATGAAGCCATCTTCGGTGAAATACCACACCGGATTGCTCGGCCATGGCGCTTCCCCCAATAAGGTAGCTTTCAATGGAATCACTTCATCGCGGGTCTTCCACGCGACAAGTTCCGCGGTAGGTGCAGGCGAGCGGCGGATCGCTTCGCGTGCGTTGATGATCCGTCCCAAGGACGCCGGAGGCGGCAAAAATTCCGGCATTGAGTCCAACTCAAACGAACTCGCCAGGGTCGCTGACGCTTCTACGACCGACGTTTTAGGCCATAACACCCAGGTCAAGGCGGCGGCGCCCAGTTTCAAGAATTGACGGCGGTTGATGGATGATTGCAGCATATTTTCCTCGTATCCATTATGTTCCCAGAATTAATGCCTACATTATATACCATTTTCGATATGGTTAGAAATCGCACCAGGACTAATCGAGCGTGGGCTGCGCCTGTGTGCCTGCCCGCCGCCGGGCTTCACGCGCCTGGCGCCGCGCCAACAGCCGTAAGACGCGCTTGTGACGCTGACGATCCAACGGATAATACCACGCCACGACCAATACCGCGCCCAAAAGCGCCGCACCCATCGGGCCGGTGAGCAGCCGGATCCCCCAGATTGCGGAGTCCGGCTGGGTGAACTGCGTTGCTCCCTCCGGCGGTACCTGGTACCCCAACCATCCCAGCACTTGCAGGGCCAGAAAGATAGCGAAAGCTGTCGTCAGCTTGCGGATGAAGTTCTTGGCCCCGTAGTAGATGCCCTCGTGACGCTCGCCGGTACGCAACTCGTCCCAGTCGATGACGTCAGGGAAAATCGCATCGGGTAGCACGTGAGCCGCCGAGACACTGATGCCGATCAATACAGCCATCACGATCACTGGAATATAGTTCAACGGCGGGACGAAGTTGATCAGCAGCAACAGGACTACCCAAAACGCGATGGCAATCATGTACGCCTTGCGCTTGCCTATGCGATACGCCAACCAAGTCCAGAACGGCAGGACCATGACGGCGGTGATGAGCATTGCGCCCAACACCACGGATTCGATCGGCATGCCGATTCCCGGCACCGTGGCCAGCAGGTTGCCTTGCGCGATCCAATAGATGAGAAAGTATGGCAAGGTCACACCGATCAGGTCGAATGTCACCCAGTTGAGCATATACAGCGCCGTCGCATAACGGAAGGGGATATTCTGCCAGGCAGTGCGTAGCGTATTGCCGAAGGAGATCATCTCCGGCGGGCGCTCGCTGCTCGATTTCTCCCGTACGGCGAAGAAGATCAGCAAGTAGGGGACAATCGCCGATACGCCAAAGAGGGCCGCAACGAGCACATAACCCTGCTGCTGCGTGCCACCTCCCGCCATCGTCACATCGACAATCATCGGCGCAGCAACGGCAGTGGCAATGGAGGCGATAAAGTTGAAGAACATACGATAGCCCGCCAGCGACGTGCGCTCGTCATAGTCCGACGTCATTTCGGGCGTGAGCGCGTGGAAGGGCACGATCACCAGGGTCTGGAAGGTATCGCTGAGGGCGTAGGCCAGCATCACGTGGATCATCAATGCGATCTGGCTTTTCCACGGCGGCGCCCACCACAGCGCCAGGAACGCCAGACCATAGGGCACGGCGAAGTACAGCAGGAAAGGCCGGCGCCGTCCCCACTTGCTGCGCACCTTGTCGCTAATCGTGCCAACCAGCGGGTCGTTGATCGCGTCCCAGAGCACGCCGACAAACGCAGCGAAGGAGGCCAGGCGCGGCTCGAGGCCTACCACGTCCGTCAAAAAGATGGCGTAGAAAATCTGCCGGAGCGTGTTGAAGGTGGCCATGCCCCAGTCGCCGGTGCCGTAGAGCACTTTGGTCAGCCACGGAAGTTCTTTGCGTGTCACGGATGTGTCCATTCTTGTTCCTTCGATCATATTGGTGTGTGCCAATGGCCTGCATCACTCAATGGCGCGCCGGTAGACCCGGTGGCGTTTGTACCACTGTACGCCGATGGCATTCATATCGCCTAGACTCTTGACGTTCGTCTCCATCGCCTGCGCCAGATCGCAGTGGTTGGCCTTGGAGGCTTTCAGCGTCTTGGCGAATTCGACGTAGAGCAATGTGCTACCGCCCATGCCCTGATATTCTGGCAGCAGTCCCACACCGTTCCCACTCATCCGGCGAGTGGTCTTCAACGCGGTCAAAACACGGATCCAGCCAAAAGGCCACAGCCGGCCGCGCGTCTTCTTGAGCGCATCCGAAATGTCCGGGAAGACGAAGGCGAACCCAGCGATGTCGTCTCCTTTCATCACAATCTTCATCAACCTGGGATCGGCGACGGCTAACATCTGCCGAGCGATCATCTGCACTTCGGCATCATCGATGGGGTAATACCCCCATACTTCGGTAAAAGCTTCGTTGTTGATCTTTTGGATTTTGGGAACCCACGCGCGCAACTCACGTTTGCTTTTGAAGTTTTTCACCGAGAACCCGCGCCGCTCCTTGATTTTCTCCGCCAATGCGTAGAAGCGTTCGTCGAGGTCGTGGCCTCGCTCGACGTAACCGGAGAGATAGTCGATCTCTTTTTCGAAGCCGATCGCCTCCAGCAGACGCGGATAGTAGGCGTAGTTGTAGGGCATACTCAATGCCGCGCGGTGTTCGAAACCTTCGATCAAAATGCCCGGCGCATCCGCACGCAAAAAGCCCTTTGGCCCGTACAACATCGTCAAACCGCGTCGCGCGGCCCAATCCGCGGCGGCAGTGAAGAGCGCCCGTGTCACTTCGACGTCATCGATGACATCGAAATGGTAAAAGAACGCGGCCTTGCGCCGGTTGTAGTCGTTGTAGCGGCGATTTTCGAGCACGGTGATGCGCCCCACGACATCGCCATGATCCTCGGCCAGAAAAAAGTCCGCGTCGGAATGTCGGTAGAACGGGTACCGCCGCCGGTCCAGCGTCGCCTTGACGCTCGACGCCAGCGGCGGCATCCATTGCGGACAATCCTCATAGAGGGTGAATGGAAATTCAACGAACCGCCGCACATCGCGGCGGTTCGCGGTATCCAGCATACGAATATTCATCAGTTGATTTGTCCCTGTCCGTCTGTAAAGAATCCTACGCCCAATACACCCGCCCCGCCATGTGTGACAATCACCGGCGGCACCGCCAGAATCAGGACCTCAGCGATACCTAACCTGGCACGCATTTCATCGGCCAATTCCTGCGCCTTATCTGCGACATTGGCGTGCATAATGCTCAAGAACCCATCGCCGCTCTGGGAGATCTGTGTCATGACCAGTTCCTTGAGGCGATCCACAGCGCGTTTGTGGGTGCGGATCTTCTCGAAAGCCTCGACCTGGCCGTCCTTGAACGTCAGCACGGGTTTGACCTGAAGCGCGCTGCCGACCAGAGCGGCTGCGCCGCCGATACGCCCGCCCATCGCCAAATACTTCAACGTCTCGACGGAGAAGTAAATCCTGCCGCGCTGCGCCATAGCCCGCACGCGTGCTTCGATGGTGTCGACCTCCACGCCCGCCGCGGCCCATACGGCCGCCAGCCTGAGCAGCGTCGCTACGGGGCTGGCAATGAGCTGCGTGTCGATGATCCTGACATCCAGATCGGTCAGCCCTTGTTCGCTGGCTATCTGCTGGGCCACCGTGACTGAGCGCACAGTTCCACTGACGATGCCAGAAGGCAAGATACACAGAATCGGCTCTTTGCTGGGCGCAAAACGTCGAAAGGCTTCGACGAAGAATTCCGGGTACGGCGCGGTCGTCTTGGGAAGCTCCCGGGCTGCGGCCAACCGTGTCAGAAAGGTAGGGTAATCGATATCAACGCCTTCCAGATAGGACACGCCGTCAATATTGATAACCTGGGGAATAATGGAAATGTCGTGCTGCTTGGCATACGTTTCCGGTAAACCGGAGGTGGTGTCACCAATAATCTTAACCATAAGTTCTACTCCTTATCGGCTGCTGAATGTCCGTCATCCCCAACGATAATCAAAAATAAAAGAGTTGGCGATAACAGACGGGGAGTCCGTTCGAATACGAAAGGGCTGCCCCCAGGTCGAAAATTTTAAAGTGCATACCGGCGCCGCAAACGACGCCTTGTCAAAAAGGTGCAACGCACTGACACAACGAACGTCAACGCAGTGCGTTGCACCTGTAAAAGGTTCTTCGCTGGTCTGAGCAGGCTACCCGCTCTTGACGGGCATATACTTCGCCAGCTTGGCGGCCAGGTTGGAGAGTGGCAGGCTTTGCAGCCAAATTCTGCCAGGGCCGGTTAGTGTGGCAAGGAACAATCCCTCGCCGCCAAACAACACGTTGGTGAGACCCTTGACCGTCGTAATGTCATAGTGGACGGTCGGTTCGAAACAGGCAATATGGCCGGGGTCCACCTTCATCATTTCACCGGCTTGCAGCGAATACTCGCGCACCTCGCCGGGGATTTCCAGGAATGCGAAACCCGGGCCGGTGATCTGCTGCAGGATGAAGCCCTCGCCGCCAAAGAAGCCCGCACCGAGTTTCTTGCGGAAGTGCATCTTCATATCGACCGAGTCCTGAGCGCACATGAACGCATCTTTCTGGCAGATGAGGCTTTGTCCGGCCTCGAGTCTTACGTCGATGATGTGACCGGGCGCTTCCGGCGTAAAGACAATCAACGCTTCGGGATCGTGGCTGGTGTACGTCGTCATAAAGAGCGACTCGCCGGCCAGCGCGCGGCCCAGGCCCTTCATCAGGCCACCCTTGGTGTTGGTCGTCATCTCGATGTTGCCCTTCATCCAGGCCATGCCGCCGGACTCGGTGTACATCGACTCGCCATTGCTCAAATAGACTTCCAGTGTGGGGAGCACGGTCCCGTGAATTTCGTAACGCATCGTGTGACCTCCTTTTTGGGATTAGAGAAATAATCATCTTCATTATAGCACGATGCACGACGGCTGCAAGAGAACAACAAAATAACCGCAAAATCAGGACGCATTTTGGAAATGCGTCTTGAGCGGTCATTCAAGAAGTTTTCAACGCCGCCGCCACCGCGCGAATATGCTCCGGTGTGCTGCCGCAGCACCCCCCAAAGATTTTGACGCCAGCCTCAGCCACGAATCGCCGCGCATAATCGGCCATAATTTCCGGCGTGACCTCGTAGACCAGCTCGCCGCCCTCAGCATGTGGCAGGCCAGCATTAGGCTTCGCCATCAGGACCGCCTCGGGTACGGCGGCGCGCATCTTGACGATGGCGGTCAACGTCTCGCTCAACGTGCGCCCGCAGTTCGCACCGATGACGGCGACGCCCATCCCCCACAACGTTTGCGCGGCCTTCTCCGGCTTGACGCCCATCATCGTGCGGCCCTTCGTATCGAAACTCATTGTCACCAGGATCGGCAAATCAGTCACTTGCCGCGTTCCCTCGATAGCCGCGATCGCCTCACCCAGATCGCTCATCGTTTCGATGAGGACCGCGTCGGCGCCGCCCTCGGCCAACGCCGCAGCCTGAGCCGCAAACCCACTGACAGCCTCGGCGTAGGGCAGCGCCCCTAGCGGCTCCAGAATCTGCCCCGTTGGGCCGATGTCGCCCATGACCAACGCGCCGTCACCAACGACCTCGCGGGCCAGTTGCGCCGCCGCCAGGTTGATTGCGTGAACCTGGTCATGCAGGTTGTCCCGTTCCAGACGCGCAGGCGTGCCGCCAAACGTATTGGTCAAAATCAAGTCCGCACCAGCCTCGAAATAGGCTTTGTATACCGCGCGCACGGCATCGGGATTTTCGAGATTCCAGCGTTCTGGGGCTATACCCAAGAGCAGGCCGGCTTTGTGCAGCATCGTGCCCATCGCGCCGTCGGCAACCAGAATCGGCCTGGCGTTCATACACGTGGTGAATTTGGACATGGTTCCCTCCGATCAGTGAATGGCGAGTTACGAATTGCGAAGGCGGTAACTCGTAACCCATACTCTCTATAATACCACAGAAGTGGGGTTTGCCACATCAAGGAGATATTAGCGGATCAACAATGCGTCGAGGCTGACGGTTCCCGCAAGGGCAGTGAGGGTGAGAGTTTCGCGTTGCGCGCGCAGATGCTGTGAGAGAACGACCGGCGCACCGTCCAGGGACAGCTCGCGGCTGCGGCCTGTGTCGTCGGTGACGCGCACCGCGCCCCCATCCGGGCCGGGCGTCAACGTAAGCGCGCGGCCCTCCCAGGTGAAAGTGACGGTTGCAGCGGGCGTTGTCGTGGCGCGAACCTGACCGAGCACGGCGGCAGGATCGGCGACATCTTCCCACACGCCTGCGTAGCGCAGTTGCCAGCTCGTCTCCTGGTGGTTGCCTGCGTAGAGTGTCGGCTCCAATGTGTTGAGGTACGTGGACAGACTCTCGTAAATGGGCAGCGGCGTGAAATCCGGCTCCACTATGCGGAAGTAGTACATTGGCTGGTCGCGCTCCGCATCGGACGCGCGCTTGAAAAACCACACGGTCGTCACGCCGGCCCACGGCCATTCGCGCTGAATCCGCTCGTAAGCCAGTGGGGCGTAACGCGCCTGTTGCTCCAGTGTCACCCGGCCATACCGTGCCTCGATGCCTTCCGGCACGGCATTGCTGTTCATCTCGCTGATCCAGATGGGCTTGTGAGCGTCACCGTTGGCGACCATCACATCGCGCACCCACAGCGGACGCGAGAAGTTGACCTGATTCTGCGTGGGCCGCATCCGGCGATCGGTGGGGCCGGACCAGAGCATGTAGTCGTTGACCGCCATCACGTCGAAACACGCTCCTGCACCCGCGTCGTACATCCGCTGCAAGAAGACCACATCCATCAAGTTGTTGCCCGCGTAGGCGGGATTCCACGTGCCGAGTTCCGCCGTGGGGGCCATCGCGCCGCTGATGATGACAGCCTGCGGATCGACGGCCTTGATACGGGCGTAAGCCAGGCATAGCAGCGCCGTGTACGCCTCGGGATCGACTGGTTGGTTGCCCCATTCAGGGTAGATGTTCGGCTCGTTCCAGATCTGGTAGAAACGGATGCGCCTGCGATAGCGTTGCGCCACAGCGGTGACGTAGTCGCCGTAGTCCGCGATGTCGTCCGGTGGGCCGAACGCGCCGCGCGCGTTGCCATCATAGCGGCTCCACTCCGGCGGCGCTTCCAAGCGAGCGATGATCGCCAGGCCGTGCTGTTCGGTCAATTCGACGATATTGTCGTACTTGTCCCACGCCGGGCGATACGGCTCGTGGCGGCGATCTTCGAAATCGCCCTTGCCGTGGATTTCGATATCATACCAGGGGAACGACTGGCGGATCCAGTGGAAGCCGGCATCGGCAATCATCTGGAGCGTCTGGGCGCGTTTTTCCGGCTCGACTTCCTGTTCCAGGAAAGTATTCACCCCAAACGGCGGTAGGTCGGTGTGAGCGACGGCGACATCATCTGCCGTGCGGGGCAACGGACGGGTCCAGCGGAAAGCCCACTGCACCAGACCACGCGCCTGGGGGATCAAACGCTCCTCACCGGTGATGGAGAACAAATGCGCGCACGGATCGGGGAACAGCCACACCACGCTCGCCAATACAGCGAGCAGCAGCACCAGAATGGGCCAAAGTCGGCGAACCATAGATCACAGAGATTGGTGGTCTGTGGGGGGCGGCGCTTTTTCTCCAAGCAACAGCGCGACCGAGAGCGGCTGTTCTCTGCTGAGGTAAGCTTGCACATCTGCGAGCGAACGCTCATAAAGCTCGAGCAAAGCGTCATCATCCCCTTTGAAGCCGCTGACCGTGCGCCGGGCACAGGTACAGCATCCCAACGAAGCGCGATAACTGTCGAGGTCGCAAGTCAGACAGCTGCCCAGCTTGATCATCATCAAGCCAAAAGCGAGCACTTCCTCATGATGATGTGGCAAAAACGCCACCCGTTCGATTAAATGCTGCCACTGAGGGCCGCGAAGATCACGCAACTGTTGAATGCAACGAGGTGGAAAAAGGATTTCGCTATCTGGATACATTTTTGCTCGCTGTGTAAGACTCCCTAAACTAGGCCATATAATAGCACAATAAGGGCAGTTTTTCAAGGGTTTTTCTGAAAATTTAGGAGAAAATCCTGGCAAAAACTACTCCCGAGGCGTCACACCTTTACAAAATGCCCGAAACCGGTATACTCACGCTCGGTAAAGCGTCATAGTGAGAGGTAATCCTATGGGAGATGTTATGGCTGAAACAGAGGTGAGACCAGCACAGCCGCGTACCAACGTGTGCGTAACGTTGCCCGACAAACGCACCTTCGAAGGACCGGTGGGCACAACGGTTGGGATGTTTCTCAAGGCCGCGTTTCCCGAACCAGAGGCACCGCTCATCGCCGCGCTGGTGAACGGACAACTGCGGGAATTGACCTATGCCGTGAAACGCGATTGCGACGTGGAGCCGATCGACCTGGCGCACTCCGATGGAGTGCGCATTTACCGGCGCTCACTTTCTTTTTTGATGATGACGGCAGCACGAAAGGTTTTGCCCGGTGTGGAAATCTTCTTCGATCACTCGCTGCCGTTTGGTGGATATTTCTGCGAGGTGCGCAACCGCGAGCCACTCACGCCTGACGAGCTGGAGGCCATTGCTGCGGAGATGCAGCGCATGGTCGCCGCCGACATTCCCATCGCGCGCACCAGCATCCCGCTGGAAGAGGCGCTGAGTATCTTCCAAAGCCGCAACGAACTGGACAAAGTCCAACTGTTCCAGGGACGGGAACGTAACAAAAAGGACTACCTCCAATGGTACATCCTCGACGAATACCAGGATTATTTCCACGGCTACATGGTGCCCTCCACCGGTTATCTGCAATATTTCGGGCTGCTGCCCTGGGAAGATGGTTTTATCCTGCAATTTCCGCGGCGGCACCAACCTAGAGAACTGCAACCGGTGCAAAGAGATCCGCAACTGCTCTCTGTTTTCCGTGACTATGGCCGGTGGCTGCGCTTGCTCGGTGCAAAGAGTGTCGGTGAATTGAATGCCATCATCGCCCGCAAGGAATTGCGCACCACGATTCTGGTCTCCGAGGCGCTGCACGAGCAACGCATCGCCGATATCACGCAGCAGATTTGGGAACGCCGCCAGCACGTGCGGGTCGTATTGGTGGCCGGGCCTTCCTCTTCGGGGAAGACCACCTTTGCAAAACGATTAGGCGTGCAACTGCTGGCCCATGGCCTGCACCCGTTTGCGTTGGAATTGGACGGTTACTTCGTCAACCGCGAGAACACCCCCCGCGACGAGAACGGCGATTACGATTTCGAAGCCCTCGAAGCCGTAGACCTGGATCTCTTCAACGCCAACTTGCAGGCGCTTTTGCAAGGCGACGCCGTGCAACTGCCCAATTTCAACTTCTTCACCGGGCAACGCGAACCGGGGCGCACCGTGCAGTTGCGTTCTGGCCGCGACGCAAAATGTATCATTATCGTGGAAGGCATCCACGGCTTGAACCCAAAACTGGTGTACGCGCTCCCGCCGGAGACGTTGTACCGCGTCTACGTCTCGGCGCTGACACAGCTTAACCTGGATCGCCACAACCGCGTGCCGACGACCGACACCCGTTTGATCCGGCGTATCACTCGCGACGCGCGCACGCGCGGTTACAGTGCAACGGAAACCATCGCCCGCTGGGAAAGCGTGCGCCGGGGCGAAAAACGCCACATCTTCCCCTATCAGGAAAATGCCGATGTGATGTTCAATTCGGCACTGGTCTACGAACTTTCGGTGCTCAAACCACTCGCCGAACCGCTGCTGCTCCAGGTAGAGCGCGATTCACGGCAATGGGTCGAGGCGAAGCGGCTACTCACGTTCCTGCAATGGTTCCTGCCGGTGGAGACGGCGCAAGTGCCGGAAAACTCCCTGCTGCGAGAGTTCATCGGCGGGTCATCTCTCGAAGAATTCCGCTGGGATTAAGTCTTAAGGTATGGCACACTGTAAAAACTGTGGCTACGAGCTACCCGAACCGGTAGGACTATTGTGTCCCAACTGTGGTTTCACGTTGATCCCAGAAAAGAAACCCGGTCGACGTAAGCCGCTGCGTTTCACACTACCCGCCCTGCCGCATCTTGAAAAACGCGAGCAACAACCATCGCCCCGCCCTGTGAGACCCGAAACGCCGCCGCGCGTGAAACAGGCGACACCACAACCTACACCGCAAGAAAAATCACGCCTCAATCTGCGCTTCACTCCCAATCTATGGAAACGATTGCTTATCATCCTGCTTGCCCTGGCGTTTTTCATCGGTACTATGGCGGCAGCGGCGTATGCCGGACTATACTACGGTGAGCGCGACCGGCAATCAGCGCGGCAGAACGTGGTACAAGAACACTACAACGCCGGGCTGGTGGCGCTCAATGAAGGGCGTTTCGAGCGCGCTGCGGCGGAATTCCAGTACGTGCTGCAACTCGATCCACAGCACGCCCTGGCCGAACAAGGCCTCACCGAAGCCCGGGCACGTCTGGCATTCAAGCCCACCCCCACCCTCGAAGCCGTCATCTCGCTGGCGGAACAACTCCTCGACCAGGCCCGCGCCACGTTCAACGCCAACGATTGGGTGGCGACGGCGCGCACGCTGACCCAACTGCGCGCACTCGACCCCGACTACGAACCCAACGCTGTCGAAGAGATGCTCTTCACCAGCCTGTACAACGCCGGAATCGCGTTCCTGGAAGAGGAAGCGCTCGAGGTGGGCATCTCCTATCTGGATCAGGCCATCGCCCTGCGCCCACTGGATGCGGACGCGGTCAATCAGCGCAACCTCGCGGCGCGCTACCTGGACGCACTCAACTATTGGGGCGTGGACTGGGAATTGTGCATCGAGCGTTTCGAAGCACTTTACGCCACCAATCCCGGCTACAAGGACGTAGCGCAGCGCGTCTACCGGGCCTACCTGGCCTACGCCGATTACTTCGCCGCACAAGGCGAGATGTGTCCGGCGGAGATGCAGTATGCGCAAGCGCAGCGCCTATACGCCGATCCCACCATCGATCAAAAGCGTGCGGACGCAGCGCAAATATGTCTCATCGCCACGCCGACGCCCCTGGATGGGATGATGCCGCATCTGACCCCACAGCCTATCCCCGGCTTTACATACGGACGGCTTGCCTATCCCGTCTATAACAGCACCACCGGCGGCTATGACCTTTACGCGCTTTACGCTGACGGCCGTATCCTACGCGCTGCCATCGGCGCCGACCAGCCCTGGTGGGAATTGGGCACAGGCCGGATGGCCTACCGCGACCGGGCTGCTGGCGGAGTCAAGATGGTGCTGCCAGAAGAAGGAATTCCGCTGCAACTGCTCCCGGCATCGGGACAGGCCTGGCCCACGCTTTCGCCCGATAGTCGCCGCGTGGCCTATGCCGCCTCCACCGCGGGTGAGTGGGCGATCTATATCGCCAACACCGACGGTACTGGCGAACCGCGCCGCCTCGCAGCAGGATGGGCGCCCGCCTGGAGTGCATCGGGCTTGCTCGCCTACACCGGTTGCGACGCTTCCGGGTTGTGCGGCATCATCCTCGACAATCCCGACGATGACCAACCTGGTGCGCGGCTCACCGGCAGCGAAAACGACAGCGCGATCAGTTGGGCGCCGGCTGGCAACATGCTGGCCTACATGACCAATGTCACCGGCAACTGGGACATCATCCTGCTCAGTCCAGATGGCGGCGTAGCGCAACTAACGTTCGATGCCTCAGATGAAGGGTTGCCGGTCTGGTCACCCGACGGCGGACGGTTGGGCTTTATAAGCAACCGCGATGGCAACTGGGCCATCTATGTGATGCAACTGGACGGTCAAAACGTGCAGCGCATCCTCGATCTCGGTCCCTCACTGCCGGGCTGGGAGAACCAACGGCTCTCGTGGGTGCCTTGATAGGTGAAACCGGCCTTGACGAAAGCGCCAAATCGAGTATAACTCAAGTGTTCGGGGCGTAGCGCAGTTTGGTTAGCGCGCACGGTTTGGGTCCGTGAGGCCGGAGGTTCAAATCCTCTCGCCCCGACTGTAACAAACACGGCGCGCCACTTGCGGCGCGCCGTGTTTGTTGAGCGGCGAGGAATACCGATAACTTGTCCGCGCAGTGCCCCTCGACTTGTTTACTTCTTCAAGATAGCATGCACGACAGCGAACAGGCCCTTGAAAAACCGGCCGTTCATCATGAGCAGCAACGCCTCCAGCATCTCGCGGTTGAGGGGGGTGTCACCCATCAGCATCCCCCGCAACGGCATTTCACGAGACGTGGCTTCCATCAGCAACGCCATGGGCGTGTCCTCTTTTCCCTCGATCATCTTGTGCAGTTGCTTTTTTATCATACCGGCGAACTGCCGGCCGATGAACGACTCGCGCATATCGCCGATGGGCGTGTTGAAGGTGTACTGGCCTTTGCGCGCCTCCTGGTTGGGCGGGACGGCGCGCCCCAGCAGCGCCTCGAAGTCCTTCTGGCTGACGGCCGCGCCTTTGGGGAAGGCGTAGTAGACATCAGGCTCGACCCGCTCGGCGACAGGTTGCGCACCCGGCATCTCAATAGCGGCGCTGAGGCGGATATCCTGCGATGAAGCGCCCACCAGGATTTCGAATGTCCCGGCCTCGACGCGCCACTCCTTGAACTGCGGGTCGTACCAGGCAAAGGCGCGGCGGTCCAAGTCGAGCGTCACCTCGGTTTCTTCTCCGGGTTGCAAATCGACTTTGGCGAACGCTTTGAGTTCCTTCGCGGGGCGGAAGGCCGTGGATGCCACGTCCCGCATGTAGAGCTGGACAACCTCCTGGCCTGTCACTTTGCCAACGTTTTTGACCGTGAACGTGACGGTGAGGGCCTCACCTTTGGGCTGGCTCAGTGCCAAGTCGCGGTATGCGAAACGGGTGTAGCTCAACCCGTGCCCAAAGGGGAACAACACGGGCTGCCCGACGGTATCGTAATAACGATAGCCCACGTAGAGGCTTTCGCGGTATTCGACCGTCGCCGGCCCGCCGGAGAAGGTGCGGTACGCGGGAGTGTCTTCCAGCTTGAGGGGGAAGGTCTCGGCCAGCTTGCCGCTCGGGTTGATCTCCCCAAACAAAATGTCGGCGATCCCGCCCGCGCCGGCCTGCCCGCCCAGGTAGCCTTCCAGGATGCAGGGCACGTCTCCGGCCCACGGCATCTCGACGGGCGAACCGTTGCTCAACACGACCACGACGTTGGGATGCGCGGCGGCGATCCGCCGGATGAGGGCGTCGTGGCCGGGTGGCAGCTTCATGTGCATACGGTCCACGCCTTCGGTTTCGTACAGGTCGGTCAGACCAGCGCAAATGATGACCACCTCCGCCTGTTGTGCTACGGCCAGCGCTTCTTGAATCAGCGTATCATCCGCCTGGTCGCCCTTTTCCGTATAGCCGGGCGCGTAGGGGAGACTGTCCATACCGAGAAGCTTGAGCATCTCATCGTGCAGGTTGTCGAGCCGGGTGGGATTCATCAGTGAGCTGCCTGCACCCTGGTAGCGCGGGACTTTGGCAAAACGGCCAATCAGGGCACAGCGAGTTGTCTTCTGCAAGGGCAAAATGTCACCGTCGTTCTTGAGCAGCACAGCACCCTCGGCGGCCACGCGGCGCGCCAGGGCATGATGCGCCTCCATGTCGCAGACAAAATCCTGGCTCAGAGTGGCGTCAGCTTTGAAGATCAACGTCAAAATCCGTTCGACGGCGCGATCCAACACAGCCTCATCCAATTTCCCGGCCTCGACCGCGGCCACGATTTTGGCGTCATTGCCGTTCTTCGTGCCCGGCATTTCGAGTTCGACGCCGGCTTGCAACGCCGCCACGCGCTCGTTCATCGCGCCCCAATCGGTGACGACCAGCCCTTCATGCCCCCATTCGTCCTTGAGGATGTCGGTCATCAGAGTACCGTTTTCGCAGGCGTAGACGCCGTTGATTTTGTTGTAAGCGCACATCACCGTCCAGGGTTGCGCGCCTTTGACGGCGATCTCATAGCCGGGCAGATAAATCTCACGCAACGCGCGCTCATCCACCACGGCGTCGATCGTCATGCGGCGGTATTCCTGATTGTTGACGGCATAATGCTTCATCGAAGTGCCGACGCCCTGGCTTTGCACGCCGTCGATGTGGCTTTTGGCGATTTCACCGGTCAGGTAGGGGTCCTCGGAGAAATACTCGAAGTTGCGACCGCACAGGGGCGAGCGTTTGATGTTGGCCCCCGGCCCCAGGATCACGCCGACTTTTTCCTGGCGACATTCTTCGCCTAGCGCTTGCCCCACCTGATAAACCAGGTCGCGGTTCCAGGTGGCGGCCAAGGCGGAGGCGGTGGGGAAACACGTCGCCGGGACGCTCTCATGCAACCCAACGTGATCGGCTTGCCCGGCCTGCTTGCGCAGTCCGTGCGGGCCGTCCGTGACCATGATCGAGGGGATCCCCAGACGTTCGATGCCTTTCAGATGCCAGAAATCCTTCCCCGAACACAGCGAAGCCTTTTCGGCGAGGGTCATTTGTTGGACAAGGGACTTGATCTTCTCTTGGTTTTCCATATCAATCTCCGCTTCCTTTCAAAACAAGAACGCTTTTTCTAGTATTTCGCTTCTTCCATCCAGAGTCCAGAGCATCGATAGATATTATCCCAATTTTGGCTGTATACAATCGTACAATGCGCGCCGTTATGGAACAGTTCCGTTGGGGCGACCGGCGTGCAGCGCGCGCTTTGCGGGAGTTGCGTCTGCGAGCGCCCCCGCTTGGAGCGGGGGCGCTTTTTGTTGTGTGTGGGCGAGGGTGAGGGGGCGCGGTCGATGGTGCGGATGGTGGCGGTGTGGGTAGGCACCAGGCTCTCTCATCTGCCAGGATGTAGATGTGTTGTGGGTGAATGAGGCTGCTTATGCCGTCGCATAGATGCTCTGCTCTGCCCCAGCATAGTTATCGTAGATGTGGGTATACACATCATCCCGCTTCTGGTCGCACAATTCTGAGGTATAGCGCTCCGGCAAGCGGTCAAAGAGGATGTCCCCGATCATCAGCCGCACGGCCGCACGGTACTGCTGGCGCTTGCGCCAATCGAGGACGAGTTTCTCACGCTTGAGGGTTTCCAGCAGGTCGCGAGCGATTTGTTTGACGGCCTTCCGCTCGACTTCGCTCAGCTCCGGGCCGGGACGGGTGAGGATGTCGAAGATGGCCAGTTCTTCCTCGCTGAGGTTCTCGCGGACGTGGCGCTGTTCTTCGGCGTTGAGCTGCTGCGCCAGAGCGACCAATTCCTGGAAGAAGGTCTCCACGTTGGCCGAACCGCCGTTGTAGGCGTCAATCAGGCGCTGGAATTCCTCCTGGTAGTTGACGCGGCGACGATTGCGGCGCACCAGCCGCTGCAACAGGGCATTGACCGTCCCGCGCAGTTTCTCGGCCTCGGTGTGCTGACGTCCTTCCGCGAAGCGCTGTTTGAGGGCATCGAAGTCCACTTTGCTCAGGTCGAAATGCGGCGCGTCCGCCCGGATAACGTAATCCCGCGCCACGATAGAGTCATCCAACAACGTCGTTACGGCATTTTCGACGTCGGGGAGCGCCACGTCCGGCCCCAGGTTGCGGATTTTTTGCGCCAGGAAGAGCAGCAGCCGGCGCCGGGCGGAGAATTCCGCCGCGCACGGGTCGGGCAGGATGGCGCAGTAGAGCCGGTCCACGCCTGCGACCAGGTTGAGGAAGCGCAATTTGAGGTCGTCGTTGACGATGATCTGCTCCACAGCATCGTCGGCGGCTTCCTCCGTTTGCGCATCCACCAGGACGTTGACTGCGGTATCAATCGCCGCGATGTGCGCAAAGACGTTTTGGCTGCGCGCCAGGAGCGCGTCCAGGTTGGCGCCGCGTTCGGCGCAGAACTCCGCGACGTCGTCCAGGGCGGCGCGCAGGTCATCTACCAGAGCCGCTTTGTCTTTGATGGGATACTCGCCCACCTCCGCCCCTTTGCCGGTGGCGTAGATGGCGAGCGCTTCCTGCAATTCGCGGAAGATGCCGATGTAGTCCACGATGAGGCCGTTGACCTTCTCGCCGAAGACGCGATTGGCGCGGGCGATGGTCTGCATCAGGGTGTGGTTGCGCATCGGGCGGTCGAGGTAGATGGTGGAGCAGGCCGGCGCGTCGAAGCCGGTGCGCCACATCGCGCAGACGAAGGCCAGGCGGAAAGGATCGGCGGCTTTCTTGAACTTTTCGTCGAGATCTTCCTTGACCACCCGCTCACGGTGCGGTTTGATGTCGTAGCCGTGCTTGGCAAAGAAGGAGACTTCGTTTTGCGCCTGGGAGATGACGACGGCCATATCCGTGCTTTCCATGTAAGCGATGAGGTCTTCGAGGGCGGCGCGTTCGGCCAGGCCCGGTCCCGCCGGGCCACGTTGGGGGATTCGACCTTTCAACTTGACCTGAGGATAAACCGGAAGAGCGGCGAGTTCGGCGCGCAGGCTTTCCAGCTTGCGCTGCCAGTACTTCTGCACCTTGTGATACATTTTGACGGTGGTGAGCTTGTCGATAGAGACCACCATCGCCTTGCCGCGATAGCCGCGCCCGATGAAGTGCTCGACCAAATCCTCGGCGATTTTCTCCAGGCGGTCGTCGCGGGTGATCAGCTCGTATTCGCGCACGAACTGGCGCGCCAGGGCTTCTTCACTCTCATCGTCCACGGCGGCCTGTTCCAGCAAGCTCTCCATTTCCCGGTTGAGTTCGGCGTTGGTGAGCTGCAATTCGGGGATGCGGTTTTCGTAGTAGAGGGGGACGGTCGCGCCGTCTTCCATCGACTGCTTGAAGTTGTAGACGCTGACGTAGTCGCCGAAGACTTCGCGGGTGAGTTCGATTTCGTCGGCCATCAGCGGTGTGCCGGTGAAGCCAATGAAGGCGGCGTTGGGCAGGGCGCGGCGCATGTTCATCGCCAGGTCAGCGTACTGGCTGCGGTGGGCCTCGTCGGTCATCACGACGATGTCGCTACGCGCTGAGAGCACGGGGTACAACTCGCCATCGCGGGTGTGGAATTTCTGGATCAGGGTGAAGATGTAGCGTTGGTCGCCACGCAGGAGCCGCTTGAGGTGTTCGCCGTTCTGGGCGCGCACCTGTTTTTCGTCGCCGATGGTCGCGCCGCAGCGGGCGAAGTTCTTGTAAATCTGGGTGTCCAGGTCTTGCCGGTCGGTGACGACGACGAAGGTCCAGTGTCCGCCAACTGTGCGCAGCACCTTCTGGGCAAACATGATCATCGAGAAGCTCTTGCCGGAGCCTTGCGTGTGCCAGAAGACGCCGAGTCTTCCCTGATTCTCCCGGATGTGCACCAGCGCCGCCATGACGTTTTCCACGCCAAGGTATTGGTGATTCTTGGCGGTGATTTTCTCCAGGCCACCCGTGGCTTCGTGGTAGAGCGTGTAGTTTTCGACCAGGTCGAGCAGGCGGGCGGGGGCGCAGGTGGCGCGCACGAGGGTTTCCCAGGCGATGATACCCTTTTCCTGTTCGTCGTTGACTTTCTTCCACGCGCTGAAGTGGGTGAAGGGCGCGCTGAGGTTGCCCAACACGCCCTGGCTGCCGTTGCCGAGGACGATGAAGCCGGTGTACCAGAAGAGGTGAGGGATGGTGTCTTTGTAATCGCTGAGGTTTTTGTCGTAGGCGTCGCGGAGGCGCTTATGGTGGGCTTTGAGTTCGCCGAAAAGCAGGGGGATGCCGTTGACGAAGCCCACCAAGTCGGGGCGGCGACGGTGCAGCTCGCCTTGAATCCAGAGCTGCTGCACCAGCAGGAAATCGTTGTGGGCCGGGTCGCGCCAATCGATGACCTGCACTTTGTAGGCGTCGCGTTGGGAGGTGACGGGATCGAGGACTTCCACGTTGACGCCATCTTTGAGCACGTGGTAGGCCTGGCGGTTGGCCTCCACCGGGGACATCATTCCGCGCCCGCGTGTCAGTTCTGCGATGGCAGCCTCAAGGGCTTCTGTTGGTAGATCGGGGTTGAGACGTTGCAACGCGGCGCGCAGGCGCGCCGTGAGCAGCACCGCGCCATCATCCAGGCGGCCCAGGTAGGGGCGCGTGGCGCTGGCGGCCTCCGGCGTGAAGGCTTCGTAGTAAGCGTTCGCCGTCTGCCAGCCGAGGTTGGCGAAGAGCTGCATGGTGGCGGCTTCGAGGGCGGCTTCACTGTCAGAACTTTGAGCCATATTTCATCGAATATCTACATTCAAGCGCGCCTGGCGCTGAAGCACCAGGCAACCCTCAAGCGTCCCTACGGGACGAATGCCTGGCGCTCAAGCACCAGGCAACTTTCAGGCGTCCCTACGGGACGAATGCCTGGCGCTCAAGCGCCAGACAACTTTCAAGCGTCCCTACGGGACGAATGCCTGGCGCTCAAGCGCCAGGCG
>MTKY01050944.1_pt1 | contig 36949 bp, 36 predicted proteins | sample 1042731 | NCBI WGS metagenome assembly MTKY01 (sample SAMN06212206, study PRJNA360538) | anaerobic digester metagenome | biome: Wastewater treatment plant; material: sludge; isolation source: anaerobic digester fed with sludge from wastewater treatment plant | place: Denmark: WWTP Soeholt ...
TGTCGTTTGGGAATTGGGTATAATTCGGAGAGACGATCTTCATTTCAATCTTGCTCCCGATCGATAACGCCCTTTTCAACACGTTTTACGGCCCCCTGGTGAATGATGAGCTTCACCGATACTTCGCCGAATTCGACGCGGCCCGTCTGTTGCTCGAGCCAGCTGATAATCGTGTGTACCTGGTTCTTGGAAATCATGCGGACCTCGCCGGATTCATGCGCTCACGGATGAAGTCGTCGATCGCGCGCGGATCGTATTTGATCAGTTTTCCGATTCGGATGTTGGGGACCAGGTTCTCACGCCCGAGAGAGCGGGCTTTGTCGTATGAAATGCCGAGGCGCTGTGCGAGCCACTTAGAGTCTTTAAGCGTTTCAAAGTTTGTTTGCATCTTTCCCCCGCAGAAAATATTGATTTTCGCGTTTAAATAAGGTGGAAATATGCTTTTTGTAAAGTATGGTTAGGTTATGATTTGAGTTCCGTTTTACGGCAGATAGTCAAAGAGAGAGGGATTGCTTCCGAATGCTGTTTGACGATTCCTTAAAGTCTGTTCCTTGAAACATTTTGTTATTCCTTTTTTGTCGCGGTATACGAAAGACGACGAAATTTGCTTGGCCCATTGATATTTCACTTCTATATGGCGTTCGGCTCTCCAGTAATCAAATAAGCTGATAACAGTTGCCACAGGATTATCAGAAATAATACATGGCTTTTTAAAGCCATCCAGTAAGTCTTGGATTGGAATACAATCAATTATTCTTCTTTCAATGAGTATCTTTAAGTGATCTTTAAGAACTTCAATTGAATCTTCCCATCCTATTTTAGAAGATAGGTTTCTAGAAATATTTACTGATGTTTTTCGGGTTATTTCCCATTCAATCTCTTGTTGATCATTCTCCCATGTCCAGTAGTCTTCCGGAAGGTTTATAATTGGGTCATTGTCTATCCAGCCTGGCGACAGAAATTCGAGTTCTCGTTCATAATTAAATCTTTTAATTTTCAAATCATCAAGCAGTGATTCACATTCCTCAATTAGTTGGCAGATTTTTAAATGCTCTACTTTGAGATCTTTAAATGATAAGCTTGTGGATCGGTCCTTAGGTAGGTGATTAAGATATTTCTTAAAAGCATCTTTCTTTTTTGTCATTTTACCCATGCTTCCCATGCCTGAAAGATAACCGGGAAACCCGCATGGGGTGGGCTTTCAGTGGGCTCATGACTTCCCACCTATCCCGGTTCCTGCATTATACACGGCGATAATGCCGTTAGTCAACTACTCTGTTATGCAAACGATTTGAAACTGGTTTCAAGGTTACGCCGCATACGCCGCTCATTATTAAAAGTCTTCTTCAGATCTGCTGCCCTTTTCGGGTCATAGGCTTCGAGTGCTTGTAACATCACTCGCCGTAGTCTTTTTTCCAGGACTATGAGGCTTTCCTTCTTTTTTTTCATCACGCTGCCTCCTCCTTATCCAGAAAGGTGCGCAATTGGAAATACATGTCCATCACATCCTTCTCGACTTCGAGGAGAAGCTCTTGCGCCATAACCAGAGTCAATGATACATTATTGGCCATGGACCCGTCAACCTCCGCCATTGTGGCAAGCTCACACGTGGAAACTAACGCCTGGATCTGCGTAAACTTGTTTTCAATGTTCAATCTGGAGAGTTCTTCGGCTGAGAAAGTACGGCGTACATTTGTTATCATCACGACCTCCGTTATTATTTTCTCCCGGTTCCCCGGGTAAAGATGCTCTGCTGAATGAGAAGCACGTCGGCCATATCGTCGAGCTGGTAATAGTGCTGGGACATTTCCGGCGTAAGGTGCCCGGTGATGCTCTGAATCTTCTGGAGGGGGATTTTCGCGTTGATTAAAAGGCTGTTCAGCCAGTGCCGCCACGAATGGAAGGTGATGTTCCGCCAGCGGCGCTCCGCGTCATCGATGCCGATCCGCGCGAGGGCCTCGTACAGCGCCCGGATAAAGGAGTTCCCGTCCATCGGCCGGTCCGCCCGGTGGCCGAAGAAAAGGAAGGCTTCGGGCCCGGCCTCGGTGTAGGGGTTGAGGTCGCGAATCCGGGCTAGCTCCTCCCTTACGTTCTCCGGAACGAAGATATTCCGGGCCCGGCCGGTCTTGGTGGTCTCGTTCATCATTTTGAGCCTGGTGTCCCACGACCGCCGGACGTGGAGAAAGCCTTCATCCAGGCGCACGTCCGCCAGCACCAGGCCCATAAGCTCGCCCAGGCGAAGGCCCGTCGTCGCGGCGAGGAGATTCCCCGCGTAGGCCCGGCGGTCGCTCCACTCGATCGAGAACACCCTCTGGACCTCCTCAATCTCGAGGATCCCCTTGTGCTTCGGCCGGTTCGCGGCGCGATCGATCCGCGGTGCCTGGCGGATGAGGCCCTCGTCCTCGGCGGTCTCGAGGATCGTCTTCAGGCATGAGAGAATGTGGTTGATCGTCCCGCCGGCGTAGCCGCGATCGTGGAGGCCGTTCCGGAAGGCCTTTATTACCCCCCGGTCGATGTCCAGAAGGCGGCGGTCCCCCAGCTGGGGAAGGATGAAGCGTCGCATGAGGTCCTCGCGCTCCCGGCAGTGCCGCGGGGATACCCGGAGGCCCCGGACGCGCTTGTCAGTCGCCCAGGCACCATTCCACGCGAAGAAGCCGCGGGTATACTCTTCCAGGGTGAGGAAGCGGCGGGTGATGATGGGTCCTGTCGAAAGCTGCTCGATGCACCAGCGCTCGGCGTCGCCCTTGCGGGTCTGCTTGGTGGTGCGGGCCGTTGAAAATTTTCCGTTCGGAAGGCGAAACTGCGCGTAATAGAAGCGGCCGCGCTTGAAAACGGAGTACGGTTTTCCCGACGCCATCTCACACTCCTCTCACATTCGAGTGTTTGAAAAGCGCCGGTTGACCGGTGGCTTTTTCTAAGTCCTGAACTTTCCAGGGCTTTTATGAGCGGGTGATGGGAATCGAACCCACGCTATCAGCTTGGAAGGCTGAAATTCTACCACTGAATTACACCCGCGTATACGTACACGTACTAACTGCGCGTATCATCGTCAAGAAAAAAATACCGGGCCGCCCGGGTGGAATAGGCCCCGGGCGTCGCGGGCTGCTCGGGCCCGCCTGGTGTTCATTTTTTTATTGAAATTATTACGACCTCTGTTAGAATACAAAAAAATGTGCTTAAAACTGTTGTTTTATGATATGAATAATTCTGTATTTTAAATTCTGCGTCGTTTCCCGGAGCGCCCCGGGAAACGGCTTCAAGGGATCGATTCGATCATATTTCTCCGGCACAAAGAGGCTCAATGGACGAACTCGTACTCAATATAGGGAAAAAAATCCAGTACTATCGCAAGAAGAACGAGATCACCCTTAAAAAACTCGCCGATTTGATCCATGCCACGCCCAGCCTGATAAGCCAGATAGAGCGGGGCAAGGCCAATCCCTCGCTCTCCACGCTGAAATCGATCGCGGACGTCTTCGATATCCCCATCGGACTGCTCTTCGAATACGAGACCAGGAGCCCTGCCTCTCCGGTCATCAAAAAAGGCACGCACAAAAAGATCATAACCGAGGGTAATGTGCGCTACAGCCTGCTTACGCCGGGGGCACGCGACATCGAGGTCATCATAATCGAATTTCCTCCGGGCAGCTCGTCGGGCGAGCGCATGTACGAACACGAGGGCCTGGAGTGCGGCTATCTACTCAAGGGCGAGCTTTCCATCATAATCGAAGACAACAGCTTCGTTCTAGAGCCCGGCGACAGCATCAGCTTCGAGAGCTACAAGCGTCACAGCATGCACAACAGGAGCGCCGTGACCGCGGTAGCCGTCTGGGCGAACGTGGTCCCCTGGATCTTCGTGAACGAGAAGCCCTGACCCGGGCGTCCCGCCCCGGCCGGGCCTTATCATCCCCCGCCTGTTTAAAAAAACGCGAGTAAAGTCTTAGTATATGTTTTTTTTCTTGACAATTATGTCGCATTGTGATGCCCTTGTGGGGATAAGTGGGGATTTGTGTCGGGGCATGGAATAAAAATGGTGAGAAAAGGGTGTTGATTGCGTGTTTATGGGGGAATATCATCCGGCGCTCGATGAAAAGGGAAGGGTGGCCATCCCCGTCAAGCTGCGCAAGGCGTTCGGCGAGAACGCGACAATCAACAAGCTCATCATCACCCACGGCTTCGACAAGTGCATAATGGCCTTCCGGGAGGAGGACTGGCGGGAGTTCGTTTCGAGCAGGCTTCAGCCCCTTTCCCAGGCCGACCCGGTAAACAGGATGCGCCTTCGCTTCCTCATGGGGGGCGCGAGCGAGTGCGAGCTTGACAGGCAGGGCAGGATCATGCTGCCCTCGTATCTCAAGGGGTACGCCGAAATCGAAAAGGACGTCACGATGCTCGGCCTGTACGACAGAATAGAGATATGGGGCAGCGAGGTCTATGACAGATACAGGCCCGACGGCGAGGCGCTCAACGCCTTTGCGAAGGATTTGGGCTTTTAGTCGTATAGAGGCGGCTTTCGGGGGAGAGCCGTAAGAGACAATGAGACATAATATGGACGAGGATTCGGGCCTGCACTATGCCCATACCCCGGTTATGCACCGGGAGGTGGTCGAGTTCATCGCGGGTATCGCCCGATGCGAGGGGGACACCGTGGTGGACTGCACGCTGGGCGAGGGGGGGCATTCGGAGCTGATTCTCGGCGGGTTTCCCGATTTTCGGGTGATTGCTTTCGAGCGCGATCCGGAAATTCTGGAAATAGCTGTAAAGCGGCTCGAGGCTTTCGGGGATAGATTGACGGTGATAAACGACAATTTCGCGAACATGGGGGAAAGGCTTAAGGGCATGGAGGGGCGCGTGCGATGCGTGCTCTACGACTTCGGGATCTCCTCCTTTCATCTCGACAGAAGCGGAAGGGGCTTCAGCTTTCGGGGCGATGAACCGCTCGACATGCGGCTCGATCCGCGCCTCGAAACCGACGCGGCCCGCATCGTAAACACCGCGCGCGAAAAGGAGTTGACAGATATCATCCTTACATATGGAGAGGAACGCTGGGCGAAGCGGATCGCCCGGCGTATTGTCGAACGGCGCGGCGCGGGACCCATTAAAACCACCGGTGAGCTCGCCGAACTTGTGCTTCGCGCGATTCCGGCACGATACCACGCGCGCAACATCCATCCGGCAACAAGGGTATTCCAGGCGCTTCGCATCGCGGTAAACGACGAGCTTTCGGCCATCGGCGCGTCGCTTGGGGACGCCGTCCGGCTTCTTGCCTGCGGGGGCAGGGTCATAGCGATATCATTTCATTCGCTGGAGGACCGGCTGGTAAAGGACGCGTTTCGAAGAATGGCCGCCGGGTGCTCGTGCCGCGAGGAGCCGCGCTATTGCCGCTGCGAAGGGCCGCCGCTGGTGAGACTCATCACCCGGAAGCCCCTAATTCCGGGCGAGGACGAGATGGCGGCCAACAGACGCTCGCGCAGCGCCAGGATGCGAGTGTGCGAGAGAATCGGAGGGGAGCCATCAAGTATTTCGGCATAGTGACGGGCGTCATTCTTCTCGTGCTGCTGTACGTGTGGCAGAACGTGGAGGAGATGAAGATGAAGATGGCGTATCGCGAGAACGTAGGGGTCGAGAAACGCCTCATCAAGGAAAACGACCGCCTGCGCGCCGCCATAGAGCGCTATCGGAGGGCCGATGTGGCGGAGCGGTACGCGCGAGGGGCCGGCATGCGGGAGCTTGGGCCGTCCGATATAATTGTGGTCCATGAAGGAAAGAAGGATGAAGGGAAGTAAGCCCCAAAAGCGAACGGCGCGCCTTTCCGGGCTTCTTGAAAGAAGCTCCCGCCTGATCTCCCGCGTCGCGGGAGAGGATGGGGCCATGATATCTTCCATTGAATACAACTCCACCGGGGTGATTCCGGGTTCGCTCTTTGTCGCGATCGAGGGGGCGGAGAGCGACGGCCACTCCTACGTGCGCGACGCGCTTGCGCGCGGGGCCGCCGGTGCTCTCGTCTCCGCCGGCAGAGTCTCCGAATTCGAAGACCTGCGCGGCAAAGCGGCGCTTCTCTCCTCGCCCGATACGCGCCGGGCACTCTCGGCTCTTTCGGCCGCCTTCTACGGCGACCCCTCGTCCGGCATGCTGGTAATCGGCGTTACCGGCACCAACGGCAAGACCTCCATAACCTACATGCTGGAATCCATTTTGAAGGAAGCGGGCCGCGAGGCGGGCGTCATCGGTACGATCAACTATCGCTGGAAGGGAAGGGAGGCGCCGGCGCCGAACACCACGCCCGAGTCGAGGGACGTTCAGGCCATGATGCGCGCAATGGCGGATGACGGCGTAGACGCGCTGGTGATGGAGGTCTCCTCGCACGGGCTTAAGCTGGGCCGTGTCGACGATGTCGAGTTCGACGCCGCAATCTTTACCAATCTTACGCGCGACCATCTCGACTTTCATTTAAGCTTCGAGGATTATTTCGCCTCAAAGCTATTGCTATTCGAGCTCCTCGCCCGGTCCGAAAAGGGCCGGCGCGCCGGGATAGTCAACTGCGACGACGAATACGGCAGAAGCATACTGCGCGAGGGGGGCTCCCGGCCGTACCCGCTTTTCGGCTTCGGCCTTTCGGAGGATGCGGACTACCGCCCGGCAGTATCGAGCATCCACAATTCGATCGAGGGGGTGCGCTACCGGCTCGAGCGTCCCGAACCCGGCGCGGATGTCGAGCTTCACGTGGCGGGCGGATTCAACGTATATAATTCGCTCGCGGCTTTCGCGGCCTCCCGCGTCATCGGCATTCCTGTGGAGACAATCGTTGGAGGGCTCAAGCGCCTTTTGGCGGTCCCCGGGCGTTTTGACCGCATACGCTCGGACGATGGTTTCGGCGTGGTGGTGGATTACGCGCATACCGACGATGCGCTCGCCAAGCTCCTCCAGTCGGCGCGCGAGCTTTCGCCCCGGCGCCTCATTACGGTTTTCGGCTGCGGCGGAAACCGCGACAAAACCAAGCGGCCGCTCATGGGCCGCGCCGCGGCGAGCCTTTCGGATGTGGTGATAGTGACAAGCGACAATCCGCGAAAGGAGGACCCCGCCGCCATTATTGAGGACATTCTCGCCGGCATGGAGGGGGCAAGGTACGATGTGGAGCCCGACCGCGAACGAGCCATAGCCATGGCCATCGAACAGGCCGGCGAAGGCGACATAGTGGTCATAGCCGGCAAGGGGCACGAGGACTACCAGATCATAGGCGCGGAAAAAAGGCATTTCGACGACCGCGAGGTCGCCATGAAGTATATCGCGGCGAGGTCCGGGCGGTGAAGGTGAGCTACGAATCGACCATGGGCGCGGTCGCGGCCGCCTGCGGCGGCCGGCTCCTCGCGGGGGACCCGTCGTCCGCTATCGAAACCATCACGACCGATTCGCGGGAGCTCGGTTCCCGCAACCTCTTTGTCCCGATTGTCGGGGAAAGGTACGATGGGCACGACTACATAGAGGCCCTGGCGGAAAGCGGCGCGCTTACGGGTTTCTTCACCGAGCGCGAGCCGGACCGGGTTCTGGCCGAGCGGCATGGCGTCGCGGCGGTTCTTTGCGATAGTACGCTTGAGGCATACGGCGCGCTGGCGCTTTCGCACCGCTCTTCCATGAACGTTAAGGTGATCGCGATAACCGGCACCAACGGCAAGACGACGGTGAAGGAGATGCTGTACTCGGTGCTTTCGGAGAAATACAGGTGCCTCAAAAACGAAAAGAACTACAATAACGAGATCGGGCTTCCATTTACGCTTTTGCACCTTCGCCCGGAACACGAGCTTGCGGTCGTGGAGCTGGGCATGAACCATCCGGGCGAGATCGAAAGGCTCTCGCTAATGGCTCGCCCGGACATGGCCGTCATCACCAACATCGGCGAGGGACACCTCGAGTTTCTGGGCTCGGTGGAGGGAGTGGCGCGCGCGAAGGCCGAGATCCTTTCCGGGCTCGTCCCCGGTGGAAAGATATATCTTAACCGCGACACCCAGTGCTTCGACCTGCTCTGCGACGCGGCCCGGTCGCGCGACTGCCGGATCGTGACATTCGGCCTGTACGAAAACGCCCTGGTGCGCGCCGAGGATTATTCGCTCGGCGTCGACGAATGCTCCGTCACCGTTCGCGGCGAAACCTACCGCGCCCCGGTGTACGGCATCCACAACGTGTACAATCTGCTGCCGGTCGTGGCCATCGCGCTCGAGCTGGGGCTGGAGCCCGACGGTATCAGGAGGGCGCTCGCCTCATTCAGGAGCATGGACAAGCGCTCGCAGGTGTTTGAAGGGGAGTTCGTGCTTATCGACGACACCTATAATTCCAATCCGCTCTCCACGCGCTATGCGCTTATGTCGATAGCCACGATCTTTCCGGAAAGGCGAAAGATCGCCGCGCTCGCCGACATGAAGGAGCTTGGCGCCTCCTCGGCCGGGCTCCACGAAAAGGTGGGCGGAATGCTCGTCGATTACGGTTTCGACCTGCTGTGCGCCTTCGGCGAGGACGCGCGGCATTATGTAAAGGGGGCGCTTGCGGCTGGAATGAGGAGCTATGCCGCGCGCCATTTCGAAAGCAAAGGCGATCTTGCGGCCTTTCTCAAAGGGACGCTTTCCGGGGGCGACGTGTTGCTTGTAAAGGGCTCGCGCTCCATGAAGATGGAGGAGGTGGCGGACGCTCTGGTCCGGTAATCGCGATGTTTTATCATTTCATACTTCCGCTGCAGGAGCACGTCTCCTTTTTAAGGCTCTTTCAGTACATCAGCTTCCGTTCGGCCTATGCCGCGCTGACGGCGCTCGTCCTCGTACTCCTGCTGGGGAATATTATCATCCGCTGGCTGCGGCGGATGAAACTCGGCGAGGAGATCCGCGAACTCGGGCCCGAAAGCCACCGCTCCAAGGCCGGAACGCCGACCATGGGGGGACTCCTCATTCTCGGCGCGGTGCTGGTTTCCATACTTCTATGGGGGAATTTCCGAAACCATTATCTTATCGTTCTCGCCGCGGCGACGCTTCTCCTGGGCATACTCGGGTTCGTAGACGATTATACGAAGTCAATTTTAAAGAACAAGAACGGCCTTCCGGCGCGCATGAAGCTGTTCTTCCAGGTCGCCATCGCCCTCGCCGCGGCCCTCGTCATCTATTATTATCCATCGAACCGCGAATACACTACCAGCCTTTTCATCCCATTCTTCAACGAGGCGGTCCTCGACATGTCCTATCTGTGGATTCTCTTCGCAGTGATAGTGGTGGTGGGAAGCTCCAACGCCGTCAATCTGACCGACGGCCTCGACGGGCTCGCCATAGGTTCGGTTATAAGCGTCGCGGTAAGCCTGGGGATAATGGCCTATCTGTCGGGAAACGTGAAGATTGCGGCGTACCTGCGCATCCCGTACATTCCCCACGGCGCCGAGCTTACGGTCTTCCTCTCGGCGCTCACCGGGGCCTCGATTGGCTTCCTCTGGTTTAACAGCAACCCGGCCTCGGTGTTCATGGGCGATACGGGATCGCTCGCGCTGGGCGGCATCGTCGGGCTGGTCGCTATCATGATAAAGAAGGAGGTGTTCCTCTTCATCGTAGGCGGGGTTTTCGTCGTGGAGGCGCTGTCGGTCATCCTGCAGGTGGTCTCCTACCGCCTGCGGAAGAAGAGGATCTTCAAGATGGCGCCGATTCATCACCACTTCGAGCTCTCCGGATGGCCCGAGCAGAAGGTTGTGGTGCGCATGTGGATACTGGGCATCATTCTCGCGATCTTCGGTTTGAGTTCGCTCAAAATACTGTAGGAAGCTTTGTGGAATGAATATCGGTCCGGAAAATTCGGTACTCGTCGTCGGCCTGGGAGACAGGTCCGGGCTTGCCGCCGCGAATTTCCTCGCGGCGAAGGGCTGCCGGGTGCTTGTGTCCGACATAAAGACGCGCGACGAGCTCGCCGACACAATCTCACGCCTCGACTCGGGCGTGGAGGTGTTCGCGGGGGACCAGGAGCCCGCGCTTCTCGACCGCGGCGTGGACCTAATCGTGCTGAGCCCGGGCGTGCCGGCCGGCGTTCCGCTTATCGTCGAGGCCCGCCGGAGAGGCGTTCCGGTTATCGCGGAGATAGAGCTGGCGTATCGTTTTCTTCGGGGCAGGATCGTCGCGATAACCGGTACCGACGGCAAATCGACCACCACGAGCCTTGTGGGGCGCCTGCTCTGCGCGCTGGGGTTCCGGGCGCTCGTCGGCGGCAACATCGGCATTCCCCTCGTTTCGCTGGTGGACGAGAGCTCGGACGACACGGTAAGCGTGATCGAGCTTTCCTCCTTCCAGCTCGAAACCATAGAGAGCTTCAGGCCGCACGTGGCGGCTTTCCTGAACATAGGCGCCGATCACCTGGACCGCTACGAGTCGATGGATGATTATTTCCAGGCCAAGCTTCGCATAGCGATGAACCAGACTCCCGACGACTGTTTCGTCTACAACATGGACGATACCGTGCTCGCCGCGGGGATCGGCGGGGTGAGCGCCTGCCGCCTCGGCTTTTCCATGACGAACACCGACGCGGCCGCCTTCATGGAAAAGGACACCGTCTTTGTCCGCGAGGCGGGCGCCGTGAAGGGCGTCCTTCATCCCTCGCGCATGGGCATTATAGGCGCGCATAACGTGCAGAACTCGATGGCGGCCCTGCTCATGGTCGTCGCCCTCGTGCGCATGGCGGGCGGCGAGCCCGATTATCCACTGCTGGCGGAGGCCTGTTATTCCTTCGAGGGGCTCGCTCACCGCATGGAGCGGATCGGCTCCTTCGAGGGGCGCCGATTCATCAACGATTCCAAGGCCACCACGGTCGGCGCGGTCGAGATGGCCATAAAAAGCCTGCCCGGCGGAGTGATTCTTATACTGGGCGGGCGAACCAAGGGGGACGACTATACCCGGCTGCTCCCCACGGTAAAGGAGCGGGTCAAGCACCTTGTGCTGATCGGAGAATCGAGCGGCGAGTTCGCCCGTATATTCGCGGAGATCCCCGCCTCGATGGCCGGCGATATGGACGAAGCCCTAATCCGGGCAATGGGAGCGAGCGTCGAAGGGGATGTCATTTTGCTTTCGCCGGCGTGCGCCTCGTACGACATGTTCCGGAATTTCGAGGAGCGCGGAGAGGCCTTCAGGGAATCGTTCGACAGGCTCGTGTCGGGGAGGATTTCGTGGACCTAAAATCGGTAATCGACACGCGCAGGCGCGGCGAGCCCGACATGGCGCTCTTCGTAATCGTCCTACTCCTCGCGGCCATCGGAGTCGCAATGAGCTACAGCGCGAGCGCCGTCGTCGCTGCGCGCAGCTTCGACGATCCATTCCATTTCCTGAAGCGCCAGGCGGTGTGGTTTGCCGCCGGATTTGCGCTTCTATTTATGGTGCAGCGTTTCGATTACCGCAATTACGCCAGGCACACCAAGATAATGCTTCTCGTTTCACTCGTATTGCTTGTACTCGTCCTCATACCCGGAATAGGACACAGCGTAAAGGGCTCGACACGCTGGCTTGGCGGCGGCACGCTCGCCTTTCAGCCCTCCGAGTTCGTAAAGATATTCGTCGTTATTTACCTCGCGAAGGTCTTTTCTTCCGAGCCGGAGGGGAGGGGAAACCAGGTCGTCCAGCTTCTTGTTCCGGTTCTGGTGGTGGCCCTCATCTTCATCCTCGCCATGATGCAGCCGGATTTCGGAACCGCGATCGATATTCTTCTGGTCGCGGTCTTTGTGCTCTTTGTGTCCGGCTTCCCGTTCTTCTATATCGCCGCGCTCTTTGTCGTTAGCATCCCGATGTTCTATCTGCTAGTCTACCAGGTGGGCTACCGGAAGGACCGCATGCTCGCATTCCTGGACCCATGGAGGGACCCCTACGGGACCGGCTATCACGTAATACAGTCCATCGCCGCGTTCAGGCGCGGGGGCTTCTTCGGGGTTGGCCTGGGCTACGGCACACAGAAGATAAAGCGCCTTCCGGAACCGCATACGGATTTCGTTTTCTCGGTAATCGCCGAAGAGGCCGGGCTTTTAGGGACCGTTCTTGTGCTGGGGCTTTTCTGCGCGCTCTTTTACAAGGGCATGAGGATCGCCCAGGGAGCCCCGGACGAGTTCGGGCGTCTGCTCGCCATGGGGCTCACCCTGCTCGTGGTGCTTCAGGCCTTTCTAAACTTCGGGGTCGTTACGGGCAGCCTGCCCACAACCGGCATTCCTTTGCCGTTCATAAGCTACGGAGGGTCGTCGCTTCTTTCATCGCTTGCTGCCATGGGTATATTATTGAATATTTCACGATACAGAGAGGTGGTGCAGGAAGGGCTAAAACTCTCTGAAGAGGTCTGGAGATGAATTCAACCACGCTGCTCATCGTCGGCGGAGGGACCGGCGGCCATATAAGCCCGGGCGTTGCGCTTTATGAGGAGTTTGTCGCCGCCGGGGCCCGCGCATTGTTCCTGACGGGGAAAAAGGACGCGCGCTTCTCCTCGCTGCGAGACGTGGCGGGTGAGGATCTCTGCTATTATAGGGCGCCATCATTCACCCGGAACATCCTTAAGCTTCCTTTTTTCGCCCTCGGATTCGCCGCGGCGGTATTCCGCGCGTATATCCTCATTAAAAGAAAACGGGTGGAGGCGGTCATCGGAATGGGCGGCTATGTTTCGGCGCCCGCGCTCATCGCGGCGGGAATGGCCGGATTGCCGTTTTTCCTCTGCGAGCAGAACACCGTGCCCGGAAAGGTAACCGCGTTCTTTGCGGGGAGGGCCCGCGCCATTTTCACCACATTCGAGTCGACCCGCGATTATTTGAAAAAGGAGCTGTGCGACAGGATCCAGATGTCGGGCAATCCCATTCGTAAAAAGGTTCTCGCCGCGCCCGACAGGGAGAGCGCTCGCCGGGCCTTCAATATGCGCCACTGTAAAAGGGTCATTCTGGCGATCGGAGGAAGCCAGGGGGCCATGACGATCAACGAGCTCGTGCTGGGGCTAAAGGCCGCCTATCCGGTCGAGTTGAAGGACATCGGCATCATCTGGAGCACCGGAGACCTCTCTTACGAAAAATACAGAAAGGCGGCGCAAAGTATCGGCGACGCTGGATCACTCTACATGTCGCCGTTTATAGACGAGGTGGGGGCCGCCTACATGGCAAGCGATATCGCCATCAGCCGGTCGGGCTCGGGGGTGATGGTGGAGCTTGCGGCCATGGGCATCCCGTCCATCCTTATACCGTTTCCCTACGCGGCGATGGACCACCAGGACAAGAACGCGGACGAGTTCGTGAAGGCGGGAGCCTCTGTAAAGATAGCTAACTCCGACGCCGTGCCCGAAAAGGTGTTCCCGGTGCTCTCTGAGCTATTGGAAAACCCAACGCGGATTTCGAGGATGTCCGCCCGCGCCCGGGAGGCCGCCAGGCCGGCCGCGGCGGCCGCGGTGGTGAAGTCGGTAATGGAGATTCTTTCGGAGAGGCAGGCGGGACGTGTTTAGAAAATCCAAACGAATGCATTTCATCGGAATCGGCGGCATCGGAATGAGCGGTATCGCCGAGATCCTGATTAACCTGGGGTACGCGGTTTCCGGATCGGACCTCCGCGAATCGGAGCAAACCAGGCGGCTTTCAATGCTCGGCGCCAGAATATTCATTGGTCATTATCCCTCGAACATAGAGGACTACAACGTGGTCGTGAGTTCGAGCGCCATAAGCCCGTCGAACCCGGAGATCATCGAAGCGCGCAAGCGGCGTATTCCAATAATCCACCGCGCCGAAATGCTGGCCGAGCTCGTGCGCCTTAAACACGGAATCGGCGTGGCCGGCACGCACGGCAAAACGACGACCTCGTCGCTTCTGGCCTGCCTGCTCTATCACGGCGGGATAAACCCCACGGCGATCGTGGGTGGCAAGGTTTTAAATTTCGGCTCCAACGCCAAGATAGGGCAGGGCGATTACATAGTCTTCGAGGCGGACGAATCGGACGGCTCCTTTCTCAAGCTCCTGCCCTCCATCGCGGTGGTGACCAACATAGACGCCGACCACCTCGATCATTACCGGTATTTCGAGGGGCTTAAGGACGCCTTTTTGCAGTATATAAACGCGGTTCCGTTTTACGGTTACTCGGTGCTCTGCGTGGACGATCTTACGGTCGCCGAGCTTCTGCCGCGGGTCGAGCGGCCCTACGTCACCTACGGCTTTTCCGAGAGCGCCGATTTTCGCGCCGTCAACGTGCGCGTGGAGAACGGCATGACGAGGTATGAATGCCTCTACAGGGGCCGCTCGCTTGGCGAGATATCCCTGGGCATCCTGGGGCGCCATAACGCGCTTAACTCGCTTTCAACCGTCGCGGTCGCAATGGACCTGGGGCTTAGCTTTGGAGTGATAAGCGAGGGCCTGGCGGGCTTTCGCGGCGTCAGCCGAAGGATGGAGCGCGTGGGCGAGGAGTCGGGCGTGCTGGTAATGGACGATTATGGGCACCATCCGACGGAGATAAGGGCGACCCTGGACGCTCTCTCGAACCTTGGGCGCCGCCTTATCGTCGTGTTTCAGCCCCACCGCTATTCACGCACGCAGCTTCTCTGGGAGGAGTTCGGAAAGTGCTTCTCGCGCGCCGACGTCCTATTCTTAAGCGAGATCTATCCGGCGGGCGAGGAACCGATCGAGGGCGTGTCCTCGGACATGATACGTCAGGCAATAATGAAGCATACCGGGCGTGAGGCCGGGGTAATCGGCCGGTTCGAGGAGATCGCCGGCAGGGTCGCGGAAGAGGCGCGTGAGGGCGACGTCGTCCTTACGCTCGGAGCCGGCGATATATACAAGATGGGCCCGGCGGTGCTGGAGCTGCTCAAAGAGCGGGGCCCGAGCAGATGACGGCCCGCGGGTTTCGACAGGCCGCGGCGGTGATGGTTTGCGCGATACTGGCCGCCGCGCTTCCGGAGGGAGGTCTGGAGGCCTCGCGCGATGTCCGGACGGTGAAGGGGGTCGAATTCCAGGGGCTAAAATATCTCAGCCGATGGGAGATACTGGCCCTTGCGGCCTACCGGGTCGAAGGGGATTCGCTCGTCATAGATATCGGTTCGCTCCGTGAAGGCCTGGATAAAATGCCCATGGTGCGGAGGTACGCGCTGGAGGAGAAGGACGGACGGCTTTCGGTAACGGTCGAGGAAAATGTCCCCGCGCACGTGGTGCTTCTCGATGGGGGCGGCCCGCTGATGCCACTTGAGCTCGACGGAGGGATGCGGGTGCTTTCCACGGGGACGATACACGCGGTCGGGCGGCCGCTCATTCTGGCCGGCGCGGGCGATATGGCCGGGGGCGCGCCCTCGGCCAGGTTGAGGGGTATAATCTCGACGCTCTCGAGGCTGGAGGCCGAAGGCCTTCCGGTTATGCGGGAGATAGAGGAGGTCGATATGACCTCGCACCCGCAAATACGTATCAGGCTCAAGGGAAGGCCCACCGTGTTTACGCTCGATATCGGCGGGGCGAGTTTCCGGACCCTGAGCGTCCTGGCGGGATACCTGGACGCGGCGAGGTATTACCCGGCGAAGGCGAAGGTCCGCCCCGAAGCGGCGGTACTGAAGTAAAATGCAAGGAGCCCAGTGATGGAAGATACAATCGTCGGACTCGACATAGGCACAACGAAGACCTGCGCGGTGATCGGTTTCGTTAACGAGAACAACCAGATAGAGGTTACCGGTGTCGGGATCGCGCCCTCGCGCGGGCTTAAGAACGGCGTCATCATCAACATCGACAATACCGTTTCTTCGGTCGTAAAGGCCATAGAGGACGCCGAGCTCATGGCGGGAACCGAGGTCGGCACGGCCTACGTGGGGGTTACGGGACAGCACATAAAGGGCGAGAATTCGAAGGGCGTGGTGGCGGTCTCGAACCGCCAGCGGACCATAACGCCGGTCGAGATAAAGCGGGTCATAGAGGCCGCGCAGGCGGTGGTGATTCCGGTGGACCGCGAGATAATCCACGTGCTGTCGAAGGAGTTTGCGGTCGACGACCAGACCGGCATAAAGGACCCCATAGGGATGAGCGGAGTGCGACTCGAGGCCGAGGTGCACATTATAACCGGTTCGACGACGACGATCCAGAACCTGTTGAAATCGACGAACCGTGCCGGTTATCAGTGTTCCGATGTCATCTTCGCGCCGCTGGCATCGGCCGAGGCCGCGCTTTCCAGGGACGAAAAGGAGCTGGGGGTCGCGCTTGTGGACATAGGCGGGGGCACCACCGACATAGTGGTGTTCATAGAGGGCGGTGTGGCCTATTCGTCGGTGTTGTCCATCGGCGGCATCCACGTTACCAACGATATCTCCATAGGCCTGCGGACGCCCATCGAGTCGGCCGAGGTGATCAAGAAGAAACACGGCTGTTCGGTGGTGGACATAGTCGACGCCTCGGAGACCATCGAGGTGCCGTCGGTCGGCGGCCGCGCGCCGAGGAGAATATTCCGGCAGGAGCTCGCGCAGATCATCGAGCCTCGCATGCTCGAGATAATGGAGATGGTGGACCGCGAGCTCGCCCGCAGCGGGAAGAAGGAGATACTGGCGGCGGGAATAGTGCTGACCGGCGGGGCGGCGATGATGGAGGGCTGTGTCGAGGCGGCCGAGCGTGTTTTCAACATGCCGGTGCGCGTCGGCCTTCCACGCGACATAGCCGGGCTAAAGGACGTGGTGGCTACGCCGCAGTACGCCAACGGAGTGGGGCTTTTAAAATACGGAATCAAGATGAGCCGCTTTCGGACCAGGTCGAAATCGGACCGTTCCGGCAGGCTGGGATCGTTCGGAAAGAGATTCAGGAAGTTCATGGATAATTACTTTTAGCTCTTTTTATCCGGTAATGAGACATAACATTAGGAGAGGGGGGGAATGATGTTCAGATTGGAAGAGGAAAAACCGTTGGTCACCATCATCAAGGTAGTCGGCGTCGGGGGCGCCGGCTGCAACGCGGTCAACCGAATGATCGCAACGGGCATGGAGGGGGTGGAGTTCATCGTGTGCAACACCGACGCCCAGCAACTAAGGGAGTCTCTGGCCCCAGTGAAGATCCAGATAGGAAACAAGCTTACGCGCGGCCTTGGGGCGGGCGCCGACCCGGACATAGGCCGCGAGGCGGCCAACGAGGACCGGGACAAAATCCAGAAGGCCCTTAAGGGCGCCGACATGGTTTTCGTTACGGCCGGAATGGGCGGAGGGACAGGCACCGGCGCCGCGCCGATAGTCGCCGAGGTGGCCAAGGAGCAGCACGCGCTGGTGCTCGGGGTCGTCACGAAGCCCTTCAGGGTGGAGGGGCGCAAACGCGCCGAGCGCGCCGAGGAGGGAATCCGCAATCTCAAGGAAAAGGTGGATACGCTCATCACCATCCCAAACGATCTGCTTTTAAAGATTATCGACCGCCGCACGCCTATAGACGACGCGTTCAAGCTGGCCGACGACATCCTGAGACAGGGCGTGCAGGGCATTTCGGACCTTATTATGATTACCGGCCTTGTAAACGTGGATTTCGCCGACGTCAGAACCGTTATGAGGGAGACCGGTGACGCCCTCATGGGAGTGGGCCTGGGAAGCGGCGAGAACAAGGCGCTCGAGGCGACCCAGATGGCCATAAACAGCCCGCTTCTGGAGGAGTCCAGCATAGAAGGCGCGCGTGCGGTGCTGATAAACATAGCCGGAGGAAACGATCTGTCGCTGCACGAGGTGAACGAGGTGACCGATCTAATCACAAGCCAGGTCGACCCGGAGGCCAACATCATCTTCGGCACGACGATAGATCCCATCCTGAACGACAGGGTTCGGGTTACGGTTATCGCCACGGGCTTCGACAGAAAGAAGAACATGCTGAACAGAAAGCCCGAGGCCGAGGCGGGAGTGAAAAACGGCGCCTCGCTTACCCTGATAGAGGGCAAGAGCAGGATAGAGAAAAAGGTGCCCGCGAGCATGCAGACCTTCTCGCTCGATTACGAGCGGCGGAGGCTTAAGGACTATGGCAGGGACCCCTCCACGGAAGACCTGGAGATACCCGCCTTTTTGCGGCGTCACATTGAATAGCCCCCTCCCCCTCCCTTGCGGCCCGCCCCGAAACGGGACGGGCCGCCGCTCCGTTCGCGGGGGGCGGCATCTCTCGGCCCGGCCCTTCGAGGACGGGACGAACGACGCGGCCGGGCGGCCCATGGCCGGTCGAGGCCGATGAGGCGCGGCCATGCCGGTAGACGGGCCGAACGACGACATCATCCGCGAATTCGTGCGCGGGAACGCGGGAGATTGCGCGGCCCTTATCCCGCTCGCAGGCGACGCCTCCATGCGCCGGTATTACCGCGCTTATGCGCCCGGCGGGCCCGTTATGGTTTGTTACGACGAAACCATTTCCTTATCGGCGGACGGGGAGCACCAGTTCCTCGTGGTGCATTCCCTTCTCGAACGCTATGGAGTGCCGGTTCCGCGCGTACTTGCCCTGGACCGTGCGCGCGGACTTCTGCTCCTCGAGGACCTGGGCGACACGCTTGTGGAGGAGAGCTTCCCATCCCTCCCGGCCGATGAAGCGGAAGCGCTCTATGGGGCCATCCTCGACATTCTGGCGCGCCTTCAGTCCATCCCCCCCGACGGCTCGCCGGTGCCCTTCGGGCGTTCGTTCGACATGGAAAAGCTAATGTTCGAATTCGATTTTTTCATCGAACACGCCGTAAAAAACTACTTTGGCTTTTCCGCGCCCGCGTCCTTTTTCCGCGAGCTCCGCGCCGAATTTCTCGGCGTGGCCGGCGCGCTCCAACGCCCGGAACTTTTCGTGCTGAACCATCGCGATTTCCATTCTCGGAACATCATGTTACGCGACGGCAGGCCCTGCATCATCGATTTCCAGGACGCGCGCATGGGGCTTCCCCAGTACGACCTGGCCTCGCTTCTCAGGGACTCTTATCTCGTCCTCGATGCGCCGCTATTCGAGCGCCTTATGGACCGCTATTACCGATCGGCGCGGGAGGCGGGCATTCACTCCATGGATCGCGCGGAGTTCGACCGGCTCTTCGATCTTTCGGCCTTCCAGCGCAACGTGAAGGCGGTCGGCACCTTCGCCTACCAGTCGCGCGTGCTGGGCCGCCGGAGGTACGAGCCCAACATAGCCTCCACGCTCTCATACCTCGGCGGGTACGCCTCGAGGCGCTCGGAGCTTTCGCGCGTGTTCGAGCTGCTCTTAGAGTGTGCAGGCGGCCGGGCGTGAAGGGCTTCATACTGGCCGCTGGATACGGGGAGCGCCTGAGGCCGGTAAGCGACATTTTCCCCAAGCCCCTCGTTCCGGTCGCCAACGTCCCCTCGATATGTTATGCGATATCTATTCTCGTCTCGGCCGGAATAAAGGAGGCGGTCGTAAACCTGCACTACCGGCCCGAAATAATACGCTCTTTCTTCGAGGAGCGGGACAATTTCGGCCTTAAGGTATCGTTCTCGTACGAGCCAAAGATTCTGGGCACCGGCGGCGGCCTGATGAATTGCAGGAAGGAGCTCGAGGGGGACGACTTTTTGCTTGTTAACAGCGATGTCGTAATGGACCTGGATGTGGCGTCGCTCGTCCGGCGGCATCGTGAAAGCTCATCGCCCGGAACGGTTGTTCTATATCGCGCAGCCGGGGCCGCGTCGATAGGGCAGGCCGGAGTTCGGGATGGGCGTGTGGTCGATTTCAGGAATTTCCTGGGTACGGGTGTGGCTTCGGGATTGGTCTATACCGGGGCGGCGGTGCTCTCCCCGTCGATTTTTCGCTATCTCGAGGAGGGCTTTTCGAGCATAGTGTACACGGGCTACACGGGGCTCATAACGCGCGAACGGCTCGACTTCTACGAGCACGAGGGCCTCTGGCTCGACATCGGCTCGATAGGCTCGCTTCGCAGGGCATCACTCGGCCTGGCGAATACGCCCCTTGCTAAGAGGGCCGCCGCCGGCTGCGGCTTCGACGCCTCTCCCGTCGCGCGCGGTGCGAGGGTGGCGGACGACGCGAATGTGGAGGCTTCGGTGATAGGGGAGGGCTGCGTGGTGGGCTCCGGGGCGCGGATCGTTTCATCGCTCCTGCTGCCGGGTTCCAGTGTGGAAGCCGGCGCGCGTATCGAAAACGCCGTTGTCCTGGGCGGGGAGGTGCTTAAGGCATGAACGTGCGTACGGGTCTCGATATTTTTCTTTCCGAAAGCGGGCGTTACGCGAAACGCTCCATTGCGCTCATCGCCAACCAGACCTCGATTACTCCCTCGCTCGAATACTCATGGCGGGCCTTCTCGCGTTTGGGCCTTCGCCTCAGGCAGGTGTTCTCGCCGGAACACGGCCTCTACGGCACGGAGCAGGACCAGGTGCCTGTCGCCGGGCAGCCCGGGGCGGGGCCGGAAATCATAAGCCTTTACGGGGATTCTATAAACTCGCTGCGACCGCTCGAGGAGGTGCTGGATGGAATCGATACGGTTATCTTCGATATTCAGGACGTGGGCTCGCGGTACTACACCTACGTGAACACCATGGCGATGTTTATGGAGTCCGTCTCGGGGCGCGATCTCGAGTTTGTGGTGCTCGACCGTCCCAATCCTATCGGGGGGCTTGCCGTGGAGGGCCCTTCGCTTGGACCGGGCTTTGAGTCCTTCGTCGGGGTCTTCCATCTGCCCGTACGGCACGGGCTTACCGCGGGCGAGCTCGCGCTGTGGTACCGCAAGCGTCACCGGCTCGACGTAAATCTAAAGATAACGAGGATGATGGGATGGCGTCGCTCCATGCTCTACGCAAAGACCGGTCTTCCCTGGGTGGCGCCTTCCCCCAACATGCCCACACCGGGGACAGCCCTTGTGTACCCGGGGATGTGCCTCCTCGAAGGCACCACCCTATCCGAAGGGCGCGGAAGCACGACGCCGTTTGAGCTCTGCGGGGCACCGTTCATAGAGCCGGAGGAATACGCCGCCATGCTGAACGCCCAGAACATTCCCGGCGTCCGATTCCGGCCGACATATTTCCGGCCTACATTCAACAAGTTTGCGGGCCGGACCGTGGGAGGCGTTTTCCTGCACCTGAGCGACCCCGGATCGTTTCGGCCGTTCCTTGCGGGCGTGGCCGTGGTCTGGGCGGCGAGAAGGCTTTACGGGGACGGATGCGGCTTCCCGCACGGGGTGTACGAGTTCAATTCGAGCCGTCCGGCCTTCGATCTTCTCGCCGGAAACGACGCGCTGCGCGGCATGATAGAGGCCGGCGCCGATCTGAAGGCGATCGCAGCGAGTTGGGCTTCGGAGGAAGATGAATTCAGGGATCAGGCGAATGCCCACCAACTATATGATTGACCGCCCGTAAAAATAATATTTGAAATAATGATATTTCCGCGTTATATCGGATGGATGACGGCGGCCGTCGGGCGCTTCGGCCCGCCGAAACCGTCCCAAACAGGCGCGATCGTGTTTCCGGGCGTCTAAACGGTGGAGGCGTTGCGGCGCCTAATCGCGGGTTAAGGGGTTTGGAAACATGGAAAAGTCATGCCGCGCGGGCGCGGCGAAGAGGCTTTCGAGCGAAAACGGGGAGATAAACGGAAAATACGTGCGGCTGCTCGAGTCGGTGGTAGGCGCCCTCTGCCGGCCGGAATCGTACGAGCCGGTATTTCACGGCGGGCACCACGAGGTCGCCATGCCATCGATCGAGGCGCTCGGGGAGATAGTCGACCTCCTGCGCGCGGTCTTATTCCCCGGATTCTACGGACACCCCGAGCTTAAGCCGGGAACCATGAGGTTTTACATAGGCTCGGCGATCGACCGGATATTCCTCATCCTCGCCGAGCAGATAAACAGGGGACTGTGCTTCTCGTGCGAAAGGGAGGGGACGCTCGATTGCGCGCTGTGCGAGACCAGGGCCCGCGAAACCACGCTTGCGTTCATCGGGGCCCTTCCGGAGATAAGGCGGGTGCTGTCAACGGACGTGCAGGCGGCCTACGAGGGCGATCCTGCGGCTAAAAGTCCGGGAGAGGCCATATTCTGCTATCCAAGCATAAGCGCCCTCACTAACTACCGCATCGCGCACGAGCTGTACCGCCTCGACGTGCCCCTCATCCCTCGGATAATCACCGAGATGGCCCATTCCACCACCGGAATCGACATCCATCCGGGCGCCCGTATCGGCGAGCGTTTCTTTATTGATCATGGCACCGGCGTTGTCATCGGCGAAACCTGCATTATAGGCAACAACGTCCGCATATATCAGGGCGTGACTCTCGGCGCTAAAAGCTTTCCGCTCGACGAGGCTGGAAGGCCCATCAAGGGGATCCCGAGGCATCCGGTCGTGGAGGACGATGTCATAGTATATTCGGGCGCGACGATCCTCGGGCGCGTCACCATAGGGCGCGGTGCGGAGATCGGCGGAAACGTATGGGTAACGCGAGACGTTCCGCCGGGCGCAAGGCTGTACCAGGGCAGGGAGGACGAGTAGCCCTGCCTGCGTTCAGGAGTCTTTTTTATTGTAAATTAAACCGCGGACCGACTTTAAGCGGATATGGCAGGAACGCGCACGACAAAGGCGGCGCCGCGACACGAGAACGGCGCCCTTCAATGAAGGCGCTTCTTGCGCTTTAATGGAAAGAGCCGTCGACTCAATCCTTGTAGCGGACATAAATGGGGGCCAGGAGCGCTTTATCGCCGAAGGCTTCGGCGGGTATATAGCCAAACCGGTAAACATTCAGGCCCTCTATCGAAAGATAGTTCAACTTGTCCGATAAGGCGGCCGCCGCGCCGACCGCCCGCTCCAGGGTGTACCGCCGATCATTTAAGGGTGTGAATTAAAACCCGGGTGAACATACTGTCATCGTGAGGAGCGCGGCGACGCGGCGATCTCAAAAGGCAAGAAATTGGCCCGTAGAGTTTAGAAAAAGAGATTGCCTCGCCTCGATAAGGCCGAGGCTCGCGATGACAGTGCTTAATCCCGAAATTTAATTTACGCCCTCATTTAATACATGCACGGTGCAAAATTATGATTGACACAATACCGCTCCGCCGCCATAATGAGTAAGCACTCACTCGTTTTGTGGGTGACCTCAAGCGTAAAGGAGCCGATTATGAATACCGATCTGGTCAAGGCTCATCTCAATCTCAACGCGGTGCTGGTAAACCTAGAGGACCTCGTTGTGTACGACGAGGAGATGGCGGCATTGTCGAAGAACTGGGCCCTCTCCATCCAGTTTATCGTGCGGAACGGGCCGCGCGCGCACATAACCTTCGAAAACGGAAAGTGCACGGTGGGCAGGGGCAGGCGTAAAAGACCTTCCATTATCCTCTACTTTTTTTCGCCGCGGCATCTGGTAAGGATGTTCGACGGCAAGGCGCAGCCGGTGCTCTTGAAAGGATTTACAAAGCTCGGATTTCTCCTGAAAGACTTTCCCAAACTCACCGCCCGTCTCGAGCATTATCTAAAGCCCACGCCGGAACTCCTGGCCGATAAAAAATACCTCGCGCTCAATACGCGCTTCACCATCACCACCGCGGCCTTCGCGGTGCGGGAGCTCGGCCTTCTGGATCCGGTGGCGCGGGCGATCTCTTCTCATATCGGAAACGGGGTGGTCCTCATGAAGGTCAATCCGGAGGGGCCCGCCGCCATGCTGCGCTTCCAGGACGGGGGGATAGAGGCGGAAAAGGGGGATACGGCAAAACCGATGTCGGCCATGCTTTTCCGCAATCTCAAGACGGCGAACGACATTCTCAACCAGAAACTCGACGCCTTTACCGCAATAGCGACAGGCGATGTGATGCCGCGCGGCCGGATAGGGATGGTCGACTCGCTGAGCCTTATTCTCGATAGAATTCCACTGTACCTTGGCTGAAGGGAGGACGCCAATGAAGACCTATACCTATAAAAAATCGGTGGCTCTGTTCAAGCGCGCGGCTAAGGTTATCCCATGCGGTATTTACGGGCATCTAAGTCCCGCTCCGCTCGTGCCGGCGACCGATTATCCTTTTTACGCCTCGCGGGCAAAGGGGGCGCGCTTCTGGGACGTGGACGGAAACGAATTCATCGATTACATGTGCGCGTACGGGCCGATGGTGCTCGGCTACAACGACCCGAAGGTGGACGCGGCGGCGATGAAACAGCTTAAAAGCGGCAATTGCATAACAGCTCCGGCGCCGATAATGGTGGAGCTCGCCGAGCACATGGTCGACACCATCGCCATAGCCGACTGGGCCTTTTTCGCGAAAAACGGGGGCGACGTGACCTCGTACGCACTTATGACCGCTCGCGCCGCGACCGGCAGAAAGAAGATAGTGCTTGTGCGCGGAGGCTATCACGGTGTCGCTCCCTGGGCTCAGGCGGCCGGGCATCCCGGCGTCATCGACGAGGACCATTCCACTATAATGTACGTGGAATGGAACGATTTCGAGGGGCTGGAGCGGCTGGTAAACGAACACCCCGGGGAGATCGCGGCCTTTATGGCCACGCCCTACCACCACCCCACATTCGTGGACAGTGAATTGCCCGCTGTCGGCTATTGGAGCAGGGTGGAGGCGCTGTGTAAAAAGAACGGAATCGTCCTGATAATAGACGACGTGCGCTGCGGATTCAGGCTGGATATGCGCGGATCGAGCGAATACTTCGGATTCAAACCCGACCTCGCATGCTACTGCAAGGCGATTGCGAACGGATATCCAATATCCGCCCTGGTCGGCACGGAGGCGCTGAAGACCGCGGCCGCCAAGGTCTTCTATACCGGCAGCTACTGGTTCTCGGCCGTCGCCATGGCCGCGTCACTGGCCACGCTAAAGGAGCTCAAGCGCCTCAAAGCCCCCGAGCTCATGATGGCGCGCGGAAAGAAGCTTCTGGACGGAATGATCGACATCGCGCGTTCGCACGGGTATACCCTCAATGTGAGCGGAATCCCATCCATGCCGTCGGTCTATATCACCGACGACGAGAGCCTGATGTTGCATCAGGACTGGTGCGCCGAATGCACCAAGCGAGGAGTGTACTTCACCTCGCACCACAACTGGTTCATCTCGACCGCCCATACCGACGCCGATATCAAAAAAACCTGGAATGTGGTGGACGAGGCCTTTAAGGTCGTCAGGAAAAAATACGGCATGTAGGATCTTCCTCCTAACAGGGCGCCGTCCGGAACGTGTCGTGGGCACCGGGCGGCGTTCTGTCCACAAAATGGTTGACTGCCCCGGTCGGCAGGTGTAATATATGCGCTTTCAAGAAGACTCTGAATACATGTCCGGAAAGCGCCGCCAATGTCCGAAGATAACAAAATCACACATGAGATAATAGCGCTCAAGGTCAAGATCAACCTTCCGAGGCAGTCCTCGTCGGGGCTTCTCGTCGCGTATATAGACGCCGCGCGGCTCAACTATCTCGGTTCCTTTTCGATCATCGCTGTGGGACAGGAACTGGCGCGCGAAAAGCTCGCCCGTCCCCACGGCGAGCTGGTAAAGACTATCATGCAGGGCATCTCCCGCCTCGAGCTCAACGTCGATCTCCACGGCAAGTTGAAGGCGAACATCGAAGGCATGATAACGCAGGAGACGATGCGCTCCATCGTGGCGAACATCCAGGCGAAGGACATCGGGACCGCGGAAAATTACATTAAAAAGGCGATCGAAAAATCCCTTACACTGGATAAAACCGAGGCCCTGCTCGATTTCGAGCCGGTAAGCTACGGGCAGTACTCCGAGCTTATGGTCGAGGACGAGGTCGAAAAGATGACCTTTGCCCAGAAGATCAAGCTCGTATTGCCGTATGTGAACAACAGAAACGATATCGCCGAGAGCGTGGTAAAGGGCGCGGTGAACGACGTGGCCCTCGTAAAATTCGCTTTCGAGCGCGGCGAGCGGCTATTCGGGCGGGGTCTCATCATATATGGAATGGTAAGCAAGTCGGTCAACACCGTCTTCGTAGTGGCGGGCTCGGAGCGGGCGTTTCGGGACACGGACATGTCGGCACCGGTTTCCGAGTTTCTGGACGATCTCGAACCTCTCGTCAATGCCGAATCCTTCGATGACCAGGCGGCGGTTAGAATAGAGAGCGTGATGCGTCGCGCGAATCCGACTCAGCTTGCCGACGCGGCCTCCAAAGGCGACCGTGCCATCGCGGGCAAGGCGGTCGAGGCCCTGCTCGCGGCCGCCATAGGCGACGGGGTTGACGCCGAGGCCGATTCCCTGCTTATGAATTCGCTCAGGATGGAGCTTCTCCTAAAGCCGGGCACAAGGGCCCGCAGACGTTCAGCCGAGGCCCAGGAGGCGCCCGCAAAGGAGGAGACGCCGGGCGGCATGAAGCTTCTAAATTGCGACCTTATACTCTCGCCGACCCGGGGGCGCAACATTTCCAGCCTCAAACCGGGGGACCATGTGCAGGTAATGCTCGACAGCTCCAATCCGGTGGCCTATAAGATTTTGAAACAGCTCAATCTTATGACGGCCGACAGGGTAAAGCCGGTAGGCGCCACAGTCTACTCCATTAAGTTCAACCAGAAGGAAGGCTACAAGGTTTTCGTTCACATCGCAAAGGGAATTCTCGGAAAGGCGGAAGAGGAACAGGACATACGCATCAAGACCGGAGACCCGGTGGTCGAGGAAAAAATGCGCCAGGCGTCGAGCAGTATGGTAATCGGCATTGTGGCGGGGGTCATCGTTTTGCTCATCGTGGTCCTGGTATTCCTGTTTCTATAGAAGAACGACCGCGCCATCCGGCCGAAAAATTATATTTGACCCCGGGCCTTCCGATAATAGTGTTGGGAAATTTTTAGGGGATGCCATGTCCGGCGAGACCTCCACTAATCGAACCATTCGCCTGTTGCGCGCAATGGCCATAACGCTGGCGCTTTTTTCCGCGGCCCAATGGGCGACCTCGAGGGGCGACGAGGGCGCCGCTTCCGAAGCGCGACGTATTCATGAGAGGATGGAAACGCTTTTTCGGAACTGGGATCGTGGACTTTTCGGCAGCAGGCGCTTCCACCGGCGTGAGCTTGAGAGCTTTCTTGCGGCCAGGGTCGGCCAAAAAATCGCCACGGGATTCGATTATCCGCTTGTCCATCCGGAGGCGTTGAGCGCTGGGAGTTTTAGGTGCGGGTTTCGATATGGCGCCTGGCTGGAGGTGCGGGGGGAGATGTCCGAAGCCGATCTGAGGGCGCTTGCCGGGGGGGAGGCCTCCCGGCCTTCACGATGGTGGCGCCTGCCGCTCTTGGTCTCCCTGGAGGGGAGGCTTCGGCGATTCAGGCTGGACGACGGGCCGCCGCGCACCGTGATTATCGTTCTCGAGGATCTTCGGCCGGTCTCCCCCAGGGGCGAACCGCCGCACACCCCCTGAATGGCGTAATAACGTGGAAAAGGAGCACCTCGATGTGTGGAATTATAGGCTATATTGGAAGGCGCGGGGCCGCGGAGATTGTCGTTCGCGGACTGAAGAGGCTCGAGTACCGCGGCTATGATTCGGCCGGAATTGCCCTCGTTGACGGCGGGCTTTTCTGCCTTAAAAAACAGGGCAGAATAGCGGACCTCGAGGATGCCCTGGATTACGCGTCGCTCGAGCGCTACCGGACCGGGATAGGCCATACCCGCTGGGCGACCCACGGCGCGCCTTCGGACAGAAACGCGCACCCGCACCTGTGCTGCGCCGGAAAAATCGCGCTGGTGCATAACGGAATAATAGAGAATTACGCTTCGATCAAAAAGACCCTACTCGACAAGGGGCACACCATCCTGAGCGAAACAGACACGGAGGTGGCGGTCCACCTCATTGAGTATTATTACGCTAACAACACGCTCATCGACGCGGTGATGAAGGCGCTGTCGAAGATAGAGGGGACCTTCGGCATTGCGGTGGTGTCCAGCGACGAGCCCGACAGGATAATAGCCGCTCGAAGGGGAAGCCCGCTCATTCTCGGGATCGGCGATGACGAGATGATACTCGCCTCGGACGCCAGCGCCATCGTGGAGCATACGCGCAGGGTCATCTACCTCGAAGACAACGAGATGCTCGAGATAACCGGCTCGGAGTACCGAGGCTACGACCTCGAAAAGAACAGGAAAAACAAAACCGTCGAGGCAATCGACTGGGACCTGGCCCTTATCGAAAAGCAGGGCTACGACCACTTCATGCTCAAGGAGATCTTCGAGCAGCCCGAAACCATCCGGAACGCCTTCCGCGGAAGAACGCTTCCGGATTCGGGCGCCGCCAGGCTCGACGGACTAAGGCTTTCCGATGAGGAGCTCAACTCGATCGAGAGGATCATCTTTATCGCCTGCGGTACATCCTGGCATGCCGGGCTGGTGGGCGAATACCTCATAGAACAGTACGCGCGGATACCGGTGGAGGTGGAATACGCCTCGGAATTCCGCTACCGCCGCCCTATACTCCGAAAAGGCGACCTGGTTATCGTGATAAGCCAGTCGGGTGAGACCGCGGACACGCTTGCGGCCCTCAGGGAGGCCAAGGCGCGGGGCGTCCGGGTCCTTGGCATCACCAATGTTGTCGGAAGCACAATAGCGCGCGAGAGCGACGGCGGAGTGTACATTCACGCCGGGCCCGAGATAGGGGTGGCTTCGACCAAGGCCTTCACCTCTCAGATAACGGTGCTCATACTCATCACCCTTCTGCTCTCGCGTCGAAGGGACATGACGGCCGAGAAGGGCAGAGGGATCATAGAAGACCTCGTCAGGATTCCCGAATATGTGAGGAGTATACTGGACGCCGACGAGCGCGTCAGGGAGATAGCCTCCATCTACCGGAAGAGCCGCAATTTTCTGTATTTAGGGCGCGGAATTCATTTCCCAGTTGCGCTCGAGGGGGCGCTCAAGCTCAAGGAGATCTCCTATGTGCACGCCGAGGGCTATCCCGCGGCCGAGATGAAGCACGGCCCGATCGCCCTTATCGACGAGAACATGCCGGTGGTGTTCATCGCGCCGCGCGACGAGGTGTACGATAAAATCGTAAGCAATATGCAGGAGGTAAAGGCGCGTAACGGGCATATCATCGCCATCGCGAACGAGGGTGATGAGGAAATCCGCTCGCTCGCGGAGCATGTCATATACGTGCCGCCGACGAAGAAAATAGTCTCTCCGCTGTTGACGGTGGTGCCGCTGCAGCTCCTGGCATACCACATCGCCGTCCTGCGCGGATGCGACGTGGATCGGCCGCGCAATCTGGCGAAGAGCGTTACGGTGGAGTAGGGTATGCCTGGGTCCGCAGCGAAAGCATGTGCGTGTCGACCGAGGTTTTGTCGAGGATATTCGCCACGTAGACGGAGAAATCGTTCTCCAGGTCGATTATAATCTCGCGCTTCTGCGGTTGAAGCTTCTTGTCGGTCAGCAGCCGCACTATGGGGTTGAGTGAGTTGTTCTTTCTGAGCTCGAGAATACGGGCGATCTCGCCGGTGTTCAGCCTGACCATCTCCTCCGTCTCGAAGATGTAATCGCCCATGTTGATCATGAATCCGATTCCCTTGATGAAATCGCGGAAATCGTCATATATGAACTGCGAGTGCTTCTTGAACGCCGCGTGCACCCCGTTCTGCATGATGCGAAGCGCGCGCTTCTGGGTGTACGCGGGCTTGTAGGCCCGCTCGGTCGTGAGTGCGCTGAACGCGTCGCACAGGCTGATGAGGCGCACGTCCCTGGGGACCTTTTCGATGAAGCCCTCGGCGTCGAAACCGAAGGGATATCCCATCCCGTCGGGACGCTCGTGGTGGAACAGGATCGCCTGTTTCTGGAACCTGGTAATGTTCCTGTTGTTTTCGGCGATCTTGTAGCCGTAATGGGGATGCTCCATCAGGCTCTTGATTTCCTCCGCCGTGAGCTCGGTGGGCTTGTTCACGATTTGGTATCCGACTATCGCCTTGCCGATGTCGTGCAGCAGACCGCCCACGCCTATCTCGATAATGCGGTCGCGGCTGTAGCCGAGACGAACCGCCAGGGTGGACGCGATTACCGCTACGTTGGCGGAATGCACGAAGGTGTACTCGTCATAGTTCCTTAGCTCCTTTAGGGTGATGAGAACCGCGTCGTCGTTGTGCGCCACTTCGTCGATGATTCCCTCGATGAGCTCCCTGGATCTGATAATCTTCGCGCGGGATATGTCGATTTCCTGTCCAAGCTGGAGACGCTCGGCGATTTCTTCCAGAATGGCCCTGGACGTCTCCCTGGCACGGGCCTGGGTCCGGTCGGAGACCGCGTTTCTGCCAAGGTCGAGGCCGGCGGGGTTCGCGCCCGCCTCGAAGGATTTGCTGTAATAGAGATATCTGAGCCCGCGCTCCCGGCATGATTGGATTATCCGCTCCGTCAGGGGGGAATCGGCGGCCACAATACGGGAGCCGAACTCGTCGTACACGTTATGGCTGTAAATGGCGCCGGGCTTGACGCTCTTCAGGTCGATCTTGATTCCCTCGAGGAGGATATTTTTGGGCAGGATGTTGCTTTCCATTGATGTCTTTTCCGTTTTTCCGATAAGTGGGCGGCCCGATGAAACACCGGGGGGCGCCTGTACAGTGACACCGGCCCGAAAAACCACTCCGGAAAACAATGGTTATAAATACAAGACCCGCCCTTATTTTTCAATTAAAATATTCATGACACCTGCCGGATGTCGTATCGTGGTGAGGCGGGCAATTCACCCTGGGGAGTTATAAAGAGATGCCCCGGCGGGACATAATGGAACTTTTTGGCCCCTGCCGCTCAATAATGATTGACATAATAAAAAGCGGGGTGTACCAGAAATTCAGTCAGGATCGAATAATCCGGCCACGTTGAAGTCCGCCTGTCTAACCGTGCGGGACTTCGATGGCCCGGAACGAGGCATATTCGTCGAATTGAGAGGGAATGATGATAGTAATTGAAAGCATAGACCATATCGGGATAACGGTATCGAATCTCGATCGCTCGATAGAATTCTACCGGGAGCTTTTCGACTTCGAGGTCGTGGAAAAGATGAGCAATGCTCGTGAGGCCTTCATCAAGGTCGGAGAGGTCATGATAGGTCTTTTCGAGATCGAGGGATACGCGAATCAGCAGGGCAGCAAGAACCATATCAGCCTCTTCATCGACGAGGAGGACTTCGATGACGCGGTGGACGAGCTCCGCGAGAACGATATAACCATCGTATTCGGCCCGGAGAACCTCCGGGGAGGGAAATCCGTGGTATTCCTCGATCCGGATGGCAACCAGTTGGAGCTCTGCTATCCGAGGATGAATATATAGGCGTTGGCGGCAATGGATGCCCGGACCAGGGAACTCTTCCATAAGGCGAGAATAGTCCCCGTCGCGGTTTTCCAAGACACGGAAAGCGCTCTAAAGGCCGTCGCCGTGCTCGAAGAGGCCTCCCTTCCGCTTGTTGAGGTGACACTGCGCACCGAAGCGGCGTTCGACTGCATCCGCGAGATCGCCCGTGCTCTGCCAGGCGTAACGGTGGGGGCGGGAAGCGTGCTTACCGTGGAATCCCTTAAAAAGGCCTCCGATGCCGGAGCGAGCTTCTTCGTTGCGCCGTGCCTGGATTTCGAGATCATGGAATACGCCTCCGCGCTCGGCGCTGACTTCATACCCGGCATCGCGACCCCATCCGAACTCAACCAGGCCCTCAAAAGCGGTTGCGAGCTCGTCAAACTGTTTCCGGCGGGCGCTCTCGGCGGCGTGAAGTATATCGACGCGCTAACGGCCCCGTTTAGAATGCGGCGCTTCGGGCTCATCCCCACCGGCGGCGTGGACGAGTCCAATGTGGCGGATTATCTCGCCAACCAATTCGTCATTGCCTGCGGGGCCTCCTCCATAGTGGATCCCTCCCTCGTAAAGGCCGGCGATTATGACTCTCTCGCCCGGAAAATCGATCGAATGAAAAAGGCGGCAGGCATCTAAGCCGCCGCGTCATCGAGACATGTCGCTTACCCCGTTATTTATCGGCGCCTTCGAATCGCGGGCGGAGCTGTTCGGGCTTCCGGATGAAGGATGCTTCAGGCTTTTCAACGCCTCGGGCGATGGGCTGGACGGCCTTACGGTAGACCTCTATGGGGAATACCTGCTGGCGCAGATGTATTTCGACGAGACCTGCGCCCGCGCCCGGGAGATTATCAGGGCCATGGAGCCGGCCATTGCCCGGCTTCCCCGTTCGCCCCTTGCCCTGCTTGTAAAAGACAGGCGTAAACTCAACGATGGCGATGGATTCGCGCTCCGGCGTACCAGTGAAACCGTCTGGGGAGACGCTCCGCCGCCGCAATACCGGGTCAGGCACGCGGGCACAACGGTGCTTGTCGACCTGCTGCACGGGCAGCATACAGGGCTGTTCCTCGATATGCGCGAGATACGGGGAAAGCTTAGGCCTTTTTATGGAGGCGCGGGGCGCTTCCTCAACCTCTTCTCGTACACGGGCGTATTTTCCGTGCATGCCCTCCTCAATGGCGCGCTCTCGGCCGTAAACGTGGACCTGTCGGCCGCCGTACTCGAAAGGGCGCGCCGGAACTATCGCGCCAACGGCCTGGAGTGCGACGACAGGGACTTCGTTCGCGGGGATTCCTTCGAGTGGCTGCGGCGTTTCGGCAAAAAGGACAGGCTTTTCGATATGGTGATCTTCGACCCGCCCACGTTTTCCCGGAACAGGCGCAGGAGCTTCTCGGTCAAAAGGGATTACCGAGCCGCTCTCGAGGCTATCCGGTCGTGCGCCCCGGGGGGGATGGCGCTTACCACCATAAACGCGGAATCGGTCACCGAAAGGGAATACCGTTCATTTCATCCCGCCGGATGGGAGCCGATTTTTTATTCCAACGAATCTTCTGATTTTGTCTATAAAATTAGGCCCTATCTTAAGGCGGGGTTGTGGAGGATACCGGGGTAGACAGTTCCGACCGGCTCCGGGTCCGTCCAATGCGCTTCGCCGCGCCTGTACGCTTGCGGGTTTTACGGGATGAGAAATAAAATTCTTGACAGGGCTCCAATTCCGCGTAGAGTGCGGTGACTAAAGTGGGATGAAAAAAAGTTCATGCTCTATCTTTCGCTGATACTCCTCGCCTCGGGTCTTTTCCTGGTCGTATCCTCCATTTACTTCACTCAGAACAAGCCGCGCGGCATCCATTTGGGCGATCGGTTCGTGCCGAACGACGATTTCAATTATTCGATGGACCATCGGCTGCCTGAAGCCGAAAGCGGGCGGACGGATTTTTCGAACCATGGCCGGCAGGCGGTGTCCCCAGAACGTGAGGCTGTCGGACCCGACTCCCCACTGGAAGACTTTATGGGGGACGGCGACATCGCTTCGGAGGAACTTTCCGACGAACCATCGGGAATTTTAGGCGAACTCGATGATCATTTTAACGATAATTATACCGAAGAGGCGCAAGCGGAAGAGGCCCCTCCGGAGAGCCGTCCGGGGTCCGGCCGGGCGGTATTCTTCGAGGACGCCTCGGGGCTCGTCGATTATGAGGGAGGGGAGAGCTCGATCGATCCTTCTCTCGAGGCGTACTCTAGGCTCAAGCGGATTGGCGAGGGCGAGGTACAGATCGCCGGTGAGGGGCTTGTCATAAGGATCGGGAGGGCCATCCACCGCTTCGATTTCCACAAGGTGCGCGATTACAGGATAGGTGATAATTTCATCGCGCTGTATCCCAGAAACGGAAAATCGGTGAGGCTTTTCCTGGTTGACGATAATCCCGAGCTCAGATTCGAAATCCAGGCGGCGGTAGAGGACTACTTCCGCGGCGCGGGTTGATATGTACTCTTATTATAAAACACGGAAAAGAAACAACGGGATGTTCAGAATTCTGGGCCTTCTGGTCCTGGCGGGCGCCGTGGTTTTCCTGTTTGCGAACTTCAAGCAATACATATTTTTCTGGAGATATACACAGAATCGGATCGCCCGCGAGATCACGGAGGCGATGAATATTAGGTCGCCCGAGGCGCGCGAGAAGCTTCTTCAAAATATCGCGTCGAACTGTGAGGACCTCGACGGCGACAATCAGTTGTCACATGAGGCCTTTTTTCTGGCGGGCGAGGCGAATTGTCTGCTCGGCGAGGCGGTAATGGGGAGGAGCTTTTCGGAGGCTCTTATCCACGACGGACTTCCCGTTTTGGTGGGGGATGCCGCAAGGCCTCATTTCATAGCGGCCATACGCTGTATAAACAAGGGGCGCGCTCTTTCGGGGGGGATGGAGCCCAGGCAGGCCCTTATCCTTGCGAAGGCGGGCTTCTACGCCGGCTATTATGGAGGGGATACGCTGCGCTCCATCATCGAGGAAGCGGGGCCTGCCTCCTCCCTCCAGTCCGTGGACGATGCCCGCTTCTGCGCGCTTATGCACATACTGGCCGGCAAGAACGAGGAGGGATTCGATATACTCGCCGGACACGGCAAGACCACTGACACCCTGGAGGGCCGCCTCTTTCAGGCGTCGCTGTACGCGATATCGAAGCGGTTTACAAACGCGATCCAGAGCTATCAGGAAATATTCCAGAAGACCTCCGACAGCGCAATCCTGAAGCTCGTGCATTTCAATCTCGGGAAATTGTATTATAACCAGTCCCTGTACAATGAATCGCTCGCGCACTTTTCAAGCGCTCTCGCGATCGACGAACGCGACAACGAGCTTAAGATTTGGATCGGCAAGAACTATTCGGCGCTGGGTAATAAGGCGAAGGCGCGGGCGGTATGGAGCGAGGTATTGGCCATCGACTCGGCCAACGAAGAGGTAAAAAAGCTCTTGGCCCCCGCAATGTGACGGCATCCCCTCGCCCGCAATCGTGTTTTGGGATATTATCGCTTGACAAAAAATTCTGTTATAATAAGTGAATGGAGACGGGCCTGCATAAGCCGCGTCCGCGAATGGTGAATCCTGTAATATCGCCAGAAGACATCCCAGAGGATTTTACGTGGGGTTTATTGCCGTGAGTAGTGCGGGGTTTTTCCGGTTGCCGGCGGATTTCCACTTCCGGTAAAAGGAACAAAAACGGTCGAAATGTGCAGTGCCGGATTTTAAGTGTCAATGTGGAATACTGTCGATAAAGAGGCGTGCCGAAGATCATAAGGCGGGCGGCCGGGCCCTCGATCTGAGCGGCTGGTTTCAGTAGCCAACGGCGCCTCTATTTATTCCGGTAAGCCGGAAAGAGGAGATCGGTATTATGTTCAGTTCCATCTATGGAATGTTTTCCAACGATATGGGGTTCGACCTGGGGACGGCTAACACGCTTGTGCATGTGAAGGGCCAGGGGATCGTGCTCAGCGAGCCGTCGGTCGTGGCCGTGCAGAGCGGCACAGGCAAGGTGCTTGCGGTGGGCCATGAAGCCAAGCGGATGCTCGGGCGGACCCCTGGCGATATCGTCGCGATAAGACCCATGAAGGACGGGGTTATCGCGGATTTCGAAACTGTCGAGAAGATGATCCGCTACTTCATCACCAGGGTGCACAAGCGCAAGACCCTTGTTCGCCCGCGGGTGGTGATAGGGGTCCCGTCCGGGATCACCGAGGTGGAGAAGCGCGCCGTGCGCGAGTCCGCGGAGCAGGCGGGAGCGCGCGAGATCTTTCTTATCGAAGAAGCGCTCGCGGCCGCCATAGGGGCGAATATCCCGATCCACGAGCCGGCCGGCCATATGATCGTGGATATCGGCGGCGGAACCACGGAGATCGCCGTCATATCGCTCGGCGGCCTGGTTACGTCCGATTCGGTGAGGGTGGCCGGCGACGAATTTGACGAGGCCATAATAAAATACATGCGGACGCAATATAACCTGGTAATTGGGGAGCGAATGGCCGAGGAGGTCAAGTTCCGCCTTGGGAACGCGTTTCCGGAGAAGAAGGCCGAGACCATGGATCTAAAGGGCCGGGACGCGATATCGGGTCTCCCCCGGACCCTTGAAATCGACAATTCCGAAATTCGCAAGGCCCTGAAAGAGCCCGTGGATCAGATACTCGACGCCATAAAGCGGATACTCGAAAAAACGCCTCCAGAGCTTGCGGCTGATATTGTTGAGCGAGGCATCGTAATGACCGGGGGCGGCTCCCTGCTCAAGGGGATCGACAAATTTATCAGCAAGGAGACGGGCGTTCCGGTTATTCGGGCCGAGAACCCCCTCACATGCGTCGTGCTGGGGGCCGGGAAGTTCCTGGAGGAATTGAAGAACCTCTATCGGGCGAACTTAAAATAGCATCGGCAGATAAACGGCGGCCCCAAGGGGCCGCTCGTTGATTGAGGGTAAAGGCGCTGGATCCAATTGGAATTTTTCGTCAGACATAAATCGATAGTGGCGTTCTGCGCGTTCTCCCTGTTCTGCTTCATATCGCTCTCGGTCCGTTCTTCCGCGCTGACGTTCAGCCTGGAGGGAGTGGGGAGCCTTGCGCTGATGCCGTTTCAGAAGGCCTATTACAGCCTGCAACAGGGCGTTCACATGCTGTGGGCGGGCTTCACGGAACTCGGCGACGTTCGGGACGAGCTCGTTCGCACCAGGGAGAAGCTGCAGCATTACGAGGCGGTCGCCGAGGAGCTGGGCGAAATCAAAAAGGAGAACGAGAGCCTTCGCCGGCTTCTTGACATGCGGCAGCGCGTGGAGTACAAGTCCATTCCCGCCATCGTTATATCCAAGGACCCGGACAACTGGTTCCGAACGATCGTCATCAATCGAGGGGAGGCCGACGGAATACGGGTAAATATGCCCGTCATCGCCTTTAAGGGCGAAGAGAAGGCCGTTGTTGGCAAGGTCATCGAGGTGCGGGGCGGAATATCGAGGGTGCTTCCGATTATATCCACGGACATGAGGCTCGGTGTAATGTTCCAGGAGAACAGGTTTCCGGGCCTAAGCCTTGGGTACGCGCCGAATTCCACGCTCCTGCTTATGGATTATGTCAGCAAATCAGCGACCATCAAGTTCGGCGATGTGGTTATTACCTCGGGCCAGGGGGGCGTATTCCCCCAGGGGCTGCTCGTCGGCAAGGTCATCAAGACCCTCGTGACCGATACGAGCGCCTATCAGAAGGCCCTGGTGCGCCCCATCATCGATTTTAATCAGGTCGAAAACGTATATGTAATCAA
>MTKY01047046.1_pt1 | contig 36916 bp, 32 predicted proteins | sample 1042731 | NCBI WGS metagenome assembly MTKY01 (sample SAMN06212206, study PRJNA360538) | anaerobic digester metagenome | biome: Wastewater treatment plant; material: sludge; isolation source: anaerobic digester fed with sludge from wastewater treatment plant | place: Denmark: WWTP Soeholt ...
ACGGTAACGATTCTCATGGGGGTTTCCTCGGAATAGGGGCTCGGCGGCATTGTAGACGCAATGCCGCCGCCAGCAAAACAGTGGCGATGACAGAGACGGGCGGCTGCATTAGACTCGCGCGCTGACCGAACGCCATGGAGAGCCCTGTTTCGAGGACGCAATCATGGCTGCCAGGACCGCCACACGCCGAGGATTCGCGATGTCATTGATCAGCATGAGACAGTTGCTCGACCACGCCGCCGAGTTCGGGTACGGGGTGCCGGCTTTCAATGTCAACAACCTCGAGCAGATGCGCGCGATCATGGAGGCCGCGGACGAGACCGCCAGTCCGGTGATCGTGCAGGCCTCGGCGGGCGCGCGCAAATATGCCGGTTCCAATTTTCTCAGGCACCTCATGCTCGCGGCGATCGAGGAGTTTCCGCACATTCCGGTCGTGATGCACCAGGATCACGGCGTGTCTGCGGCAGTGTGCCAGCGCTCCATCCAGCTCGGTTTCAGCTCGGTGATGATGGATGGTTCGCTCGGCGAGGACGGCAAAACCCCCACCGATTACGATTACAACGTGCGCGTGACGCGGCAGGTGGTCGAGATGGCGCATGCCTGCGGTGTGTCGGTGGAGGGCGAGATCGGTTGCCTGGGCTCGCTGGAAACAGGCCTTGCCGGGGAAGAAGACGGCATCGGTGCGCAAGGCCAGCTGAGCCACGAGCAGATGCTGACCGATCCCGACGAGGCGGCGCGCTTCGTGCGCGATACCGGTGTCGATGCCCTGGCCATTGCGATCGGCACCAGTCACGGCGCCTACAAGTTCTCGCGCAAGCCGACCGGCGACGTCCTGGCGATCGGGCGCATACGCGACATCCACGCGCGCATTCCCGATACCCACCTGGTGATGCACGGCTCGTCCTCGGTGCCGCAGGACTGGCTGGCGGTGATCAACGAGTTCGGCGGAGAGATACCCGAAACCTATGGTGTGCCGCTCGCGGAAATACAGGAAGGCATTCGCCACGGGGTGCGCAAGATCAACATCGATACCGATCTGCGACTTGCCTCGACCGGAGCGATCAGGCGTTTCATGGCTCGCAACAAGTCCGAGTTCGATCCGCGCAAGTATCTCCAGGAAACGATCAAGGCCATGAAGGCGATCTGCCGCGAGCGCTACGAGGCTTTCGGTGCCGCGGGGCAGGCCGATGCGATCAAGGGCGTGTCGCTCGAGGAAATGTATCGGCGTTACGCCAGTGGCGCGCTGACGCAGAAAGTGAGCTGAGCGAGCGATGGCCAGCGCCCCTTCCGGCGGCAGCCGTCATGGTCCGCGGATTTTCGATCCGCAAGTGACGCGCGCCGGGCTGCGGACGCTCGCGTTCAGCGGCCTCAGCGTGGCGAGTGCCGCGGAACACGATTATTTCGCGTTTTACGGTATCGATTTTGCGAACCGGATTGCGGGGGTGAATCACCATTTCGGGCTCACCGAGGCAGCGGGCTTCCGCATCGCCTGTCATTACTACCAGCTGCCGAAGGCGCGCGGAACCTGCATTTTGCTGCACGGCTATTTCGATCACGCGGGCCTCTATGGTCACCTGATCGAACATTGCCTGAACAGCGGGCGCAATGTGCTGATATGGGATCTGCCCGGTCACGGCCTGTCATCGGGGCCGCAGGCCAGCATCCACAGCTTCGAGGATTACACCGACGTGCTGGAGGCCATGCTCGAGTTGCATGGCGCGGAGTTGCCGCGACCGCTCTGGGCGATCGGCCAGAGCACGGGCGGCGCAATCCTGATGAGCTGGGCGTTCCGCAAATGCCGTTCACCGGCCGCATGCCCGTTCGAGCGCATGATGCTGCTGGCGCCATTGGTGCGTCCCGCGAGGTGGCACCGGGTGAAATTGCTGCACACCCTGTTGCATCGGGTGCGCAACAATCTCGGGCGCAGTTTCGTGCGCAATTCCAGTGACGACGAATTCCTGGATTTCGTACGGGTCGATCCGTTGCAAAGTCGTATCCTGTCGATCCGCTGGGTCAGCGCGATGCGCCAGTGGATCGGCGAGTTCGTCGGTCATGCCGCGACCGGCTACGCGCCACTGGTGGTGCAGGGAACGGCTGATGACACGGTCGACTGGAGATGGAACCTGCCGATGATCAGGCAAAAGTTCCCGCGCGCCGACATTCGCATGGTGGACGGGGCGGGCCATCATCTGGTCAACGAGTCGCGCGAGCTGCGCGCCGAGGTGTTCGCGGCACTGGCGCTCGACTGAGGCCAAAGCCGGCAATACGCGGCTTACGTCAGGCCTTCGGACACTCCTTCTGCTTGCGGCGCGGCCTCGTATACCTGCTGGGGGGCGACAACAACCGCGCCCGTGCCGACCTGTACCGGCTCGAGGAGCCGAGCGAGCACGATGTGTTCGAGCGCAATGATCACAACAAGCTGCAACTGCTGCCCCGAGAGTCCGGATGACCCGGCGTTCCGGAGCATTATTTTTCGCGGCGGGTGAATCCATCGTGCCGGCGTTCACGTCTATATCAGCAAGCAGGTGAATTGATGGATGGCAGACGTGGAAAAATATCTGTTGTTGCTGGGATTTCAATTGACGCAGACCGCCTTTCTCGGCGCGATCGACGGTTCCGCCTGGCGTGCGCTCGCTGAGCGAGGGATTGCCGGTGCGCTGCGCGATCTCGATCCGGATGCGTTCCGGCTGCTGTTCCAGACGCTGATCTCCGGCACCTGGATCGGACGTATCGCGGATCTTGGCGACATGGCGCTCGCGATGGCGCGGGGCGCCGAGGGCCTGCCGCTCGCGCTGATCGCGCTGCAATGGGTAGCTGTAGTGTTGTGGCTGGCCGCCGAGCGGATGGTGTTCGAGCGCCGCTTGCGGCGCATTGCGGAGTGCGACAGAGGTCCGGATCGCGGATGAATTTCGTTTACACAGGAGACAAGACGATGAACAACTCGTTGCGCCGGATTGCTGCCGGGCTGCTGCTGTCATGGGTGATCCTGCCGGGATGGGCGCAGGAGGCAAGCGAGGAGGCAGTGGTGCCGGAACTGCCGTCGGCATCGGCGCCGGCGAGCACCGATGCCGAATCCGCCAAGAGCGCTTCCTTCCGTCTGCAATTCGGCGGCGACGAGGATGATGCCGGTGCGGCGTCCAAAGCTCGTGGCATCACGATTACCGTGGACGCCGATGATGAGGAATCGAGCCCGGCGGACAGGGAAGTGGAGCGCGTGATCGGCAAACTCGAAGCGGCACTCGGGCGCCTTCCGGAAAGCATCCGCAGCGAGCTCGATGACGAGGATATGAGCGAGTTGCGTGCGGCGATCAGGGACATCGAGGGGCTCAAGCAAGGGCGCACCGTCGTGCACAAGGCGGAATCCGGATTCGATTCCGAGATCATTCCCGCAGTGCTCGCGATCGTGCTGTTGTTCGGCGGGCCGGTGCTGATCGTGACGATCATCAGTTTCAACAACCGTCGCAAGCGCCAGCTGGTACACCAGACCATCGACAAGATCATCGAACAGGGACGCGATGTACCGGTGGAACTGCTCGACGCGCTCGACAAGGGCAAGAACGGCAAGAGCGCACTGGCGCGTGGCACGGTGAATATCGCGATCGGGGTGGCCGTCTGTGTCTGGCTCTACCTGGTGTCGGGCATCGATGTGGCGAGCATCGGCCTGATACCCCTGTGCATCGGTATCGCGCAGATCGTGGTATGGAAGATCGAGAAGCCGAACGTCGGCAGCTCCGCGGTAGCCTGACTCCGGAACTGCCGGCCGGTGGAATCGAGCGATGAGGAGCTGGTCGCGCGTGCGGCGGGGCATGACGGTCGTCATGCCTTTGCGATGCTGGTCGCGCGTCACCAGTCGGACGTCCGCAATTCGCTGCGCCGGTTCACGCGTGGCAATATCGCGCTGGCCGATGACCTTGCCCAGGAAACCTTCATCAGGGCGTATCGTTCGATCGCCAGCTTCAGGCGCGACAGCAGCTTTCGCAGCTGGATCTATCGCATCGCCTATCGCTGCTTTCTCGACGAGCTGCGCCGCAACGAGCCCGCGACCGAGGAGATCGGCGATCAGCATCCGAGCGCAGGCGAAGACCATGAGGCGCGCGAGTTCATGGATCATTTCGATGCGGCGATGCGCCAGCTCAGCCAGGCGCAGCGTGATGCGGTACACTTTTCGCTTCAGCGCGGGTTTTCACACCCGGAAATCGCGGACATCATGGCAATGCCCGTGGGGACCGTCAAAACACATGTACTGAGAGGCCGCCAGAAGCTGCAGGAAATCCTCAGCGACTGGCAGGGGGGGTTCAGCAATGAATGAAGACTGGCTGGAACGTGCGCTGGCAGGCGCGGCGGAGCCTCATATTGACGATGACGGCTTCACTCTGCGCGTGATGCGGGCATTGCCACCGGCACCCCGTCAGGCGGGTTCGCGTTCCGACTGGATCCTGGTCACGGGAGCTGCGACGGGATCGGCCGTGGCCGCGAGCCAGTTTCCGCTCGCTCCCTTTGTGAACCTGCTGCTGCAGTCCGCACAGGTCCCCTGGCTCGTCGGCATCATGGTGCTCGGCCTCATGGCTGTAGCATTGGTTGCCGAACCGCTGCGTCGCGTCCTGTGAGCGCGCTTCAGGGCCTGATCTGTAGTTCTGCATCCCGGATGGCCATGCACCGGTCATTGTCTTCGAGCGCAACGACAAGTCCGTCGTGCGTCAGTTTGCCGAGCGGTGCGGAAGAGGCAAGGGCTGCCGCGAGCAGCTGCGCGCTTGCGGTGTCGCACAGTACCGGGAAGAGCCGCACATAATCCGCCATGAAGTACTCCGAGCGCGTGCTGTCGAGCAGCGCCAGCGCAGCCAGGATGCGAGCGGCAAATACCCGCTGCAGTGCCATCTGCGAGGGCGGGAAAAGATGGTTCATGATGGCTGACGCAGCTGCCGTATTGTCCGCTTGCCCGCCGATCAGCCGCTCGAGCATCGCGCCTTTCAGGGGCAGCTCCGGTAGTGCTGCCTGTACTCCGAGCCAGGCAAGCTCTCCGCTGGACGACGGATCGCGCGCGCGCTCGGCTTGCGCCAGCTGCAATGCACCGGGGTAGCCGCCTGCCGCGAGATAGCCGAGCAGCGTCCAGCGGCGTGGCTGATCGAGGCTCCAGCCGAGCGTTTCCCGATCCTCGCCCAGTAGTCGCGCCAGGATCGCGAGATCCTCTTCGCCTCCGGCGATGCGCAGATAATGATCCAGCCAGATTTTCTGGCTGTCACTGGCCGCTGCGGCGGTCAACACCTCCCACCACGCATCGCGCCGCAGTTGCTGCATCAGTTCGGGGACCGCCACCGGCAGACCGCCGGCGGCACCGATCCGAAGAGCGAGGTCGAAGGCGGCCGCTATACGGTAATGGATGGACGCCAGGGTGCGCGGATCATGCTCTGCCGCCTCGAACTGCAGTGCGAGTTGCAGAAAGTCCGGCAGCGCGAGGGTGCCGTCCTCGACCATATGCCATAGCGTCTGCCAGATCATGTTACGCATCAGCGGATCGTCGAACTGCATGAGATTGCGTTGCAGGAAGTCGAGATCGGCCGGGCCGAGGCCGAGGCGTGCAAAGGCCCAGTCCCGGTGGTTGGGCCAGACGAAATCGGGGCAGGCGATCTGTCCGGGTATGGAAACCGCGCTGCTGGCGCCCGCTACAACCGTGTCGATCACCTGGTAAGGGCTGCCGTCGCCCTCGCGATACAGCGCCACCTCCAGGCGCTGCGAGCGCAACTGCGGACGGGCCGCGGGAGCGCTCTGCAGCAGGGTCAGGGATTGCAGTTGGCCGGCTGTGCATTGCACCGTGGCGCGGACGGTATTGGTGCCTGCTGCGAGCAACCATTCGCGTGTCCAGGCATCGAGGTTGCGTCCGCTTGCCTGCGCCAGCGCGGCCACGAAATCCTCGAGCCGGGCGTTGCGCCAGGCACGTTCCCGCAGATACGCGCTGACGCCGCTGCGAAAGGCCTCCGGCCCGAGCAGGAAGTACAGCTGCTTGAGAATCGCGGCACCCTTGCCGTAGGAGATACCATCGAAGTTGGCGAAGGAACTGCGCGCGTCCGCCACCACCACCTCGATCGGGTGCGTGGTCGCGCGCGCATCGTCACGATAGGCCCAGGTTTTCTCGGAGGCGTAGAAGCTGTGCCAGGCGTCCCTGAACTCGGTGGCTTCGGCAAGGGCGAGGAATGCCATGAAATTGGCAAAACTCTCGTTCAGCCACAAGCCGTTCCACCACTGCATGGTCACCAAGTTGCCAAACCACATATGCGCCATCTCGTGCAGGATGGTGTTGGCGATGGTTTCGCGCGCGGTAGCGGTGAGTTGGCCGCGCCCGACCAGGTTTTCGTCGAAGACCACCGCGGCGACGTTTTCCATCGCGCCGGAGGCGTATTCCGGTACCAGGACCTGGTCATACTTGAGGAAGGGATAGGCAATGCCGAAGTAGTCTTCGAAGAATCCGAAGCCGGCGCGTGTCCAGCGGAACCAGTCATCGACCGGCACATGAGCCGCGATCGAATGGCGTGCGAACAGGCGTGACGGGATACGCGCTTCACGGTCCTCCCAGACCTGGTATTCGCCGGTATGCAGGCTGAACAGGTAGGTGCTGAAGCGGGCGCTCCGGGCAAAGGTCCAGCGGCGCGTGTCACCGGAATCGCTGACCCGGGTTTCCCGGGTAGCGCTGATCACCTGCCAGGAGGCCGGGACCTCCACGCCGAGTGTATAGCTGGCCTTGATATCGGGTTGGTCGAAGCAGGGAAAGGCACGATTCGCCGCGTAGGCTTCGAAATCGGTGTAGACATAGCTGCGCCCATCCTCGGGGTCGGTGAAGCGGAACAGTCCCGAGGATTCCGTGCTCCAGGGGTGGCGGTAACGGATGCGGACGTCGTTGCTTCCCGCACGCAGCGCCGCCGCGGGAACCGTTATGAAAAAACCGTTGTAATCGGCGGCCTTGAAAGATCCGCCGTTGACGGACATGGCTTCCACGGTGCCGCCGCCGAAGTCGATGGTGAGCGGTGCTCCGCGCGAGTTGAACCCGAAACGAATGATGACCTCACCACGGTATTCGGGCGAGCCGGCGTCGAGTTGCATATCGAGCTCATAGCTGACCTCGCTCAACTGCATTGCGCGCAGGCGCGCGCTGCTTTCGTCGAGCGTGTCGCTGGCCGGGCGCCCGGCCGCCGAACCGTGCAGTGTCGGCGTGCAGGCGGCACAGAACGCCAGCAGCAGCGCCGTGAGCGCTATCAGACGCATTCGGTTCACGCTGCCCGATTCCGGCGGGAACACCATGCGGATCGCGATCACGAACAGCAGGGTAAAAAAGGCGGACAGTGGATCCATGTTGTCAGTATGGCCGGTTTGCGGAAACTCGCGTAGCGGTCATGACTGTTTGCCTGTCGTGACATGGCGGTACAGACTCCATGCTGCAAGTGAGCCACAATCACGGTATCGGGACCAGAGTACTTTGGGCATGAATATCGATGATCTGTTGATCAATGCGCGCGGGCATGCACAGCAGCAGCAGTTCGATGCCGCAAACCGGCTTTATCAGGAAGCGCTGGAGCATGAATCCGCACCGGCACGGCTGGAAGCCGCGCGCTATTTCGCTGCCCGCGCTTTCGCGAACGATTCCGGGACAGAGGCCGTGCACTTTTGCCGGTTGGCATTGGAAATCGACGCCACGGCGAGCCAGGGATGGCTGAATCTGGGAGTCGCCTGCCGTGCGGCTGGTGATGACGCCGAGGCCTTGCGCGCTTTTGCCCAGGCGTTGCGGCTCGATGGCAACAACTACACTGCGGCGCTATGCCTTGGCGAGCTGCTCGAAGCCGGCGCCGATCACGATGGCGCGGCAATGGCTTATTTTCGTGCCATCCTGCAGGCCCAGGCCAGGGGCAGCTGGCGCAACCGTGAAACCACGCCGGCCTCGTTGTCCGCACGCATCGTGCACGCGATGGATTATGTCGACGCCGCGCGCGAGCGGATATTCACGCAGACACTGGCACCTCTGGTGGAGCGCTTTGGTGCCGGCGAGATGGAGCGCGTGCGCAAATGCCTGGCGATCTATCTCGGGAAAATCGCTGCGGACAGCGGCGATCCTCGCCAGCGTCCCAAGTTCCTGTATTTTCCCGATTTGCCGACCCGTCCCTACCTTGCGCGAGCGAGCTTTCCCTGGATCGAGGAACTGGAGGCCAGTACCGCCGCGATCCGTCAGGAGATGCTCGCGATGCTTGCGGCCGGTCGCGGCATCGAACCCTTTCACGAGTACGGACAGCTCCGCAGCCTGGTCAGCAGCGAGCTTGGAGAAGGCGGGTGGGACGCGTTTTTTTTCTACCGTCACGGCAAGCGATTCGACGAGAACTGCGCGCATTGCCCGGTGACATCCCGCAGCATCGACGCGTTGCCGCGTGCGCTGATCCGCGACCACGCACCGGAGATCCTGTTTTCCGTGCTGCGTCCGAAGGCACATATACTGCCGCATCGCGGCGTCACGAACGCGCGCGTCGTGGCGCATCTGCCATTGATTGTCCCGCCTGACTGCACACTCAACGTGATCGGCGATCCGCCCCATGTCTGGCGCGAAGGCGAGGTAATGGTTTTCGATGACACCTTCGAGCACGAGGCCTGGAACCGCAGTGACAACATGCGGGTGATACTGCTGATGGATCTGTGGAACCCCGCGCTCAGCGAGGCCGAACGAGCGGGGTTCAGCCAATTGGTCGAGACGATCGGTGATTTTCGCGTCGGCGGCGAAAATATTCTGGAGCGGCTTGCTGCGCCCTGAGTCAGCTCGCGACTCGTTCGTTGTTTGCCGGTCAGATTCTATTGGGAGACGACGCTCATGGCACCCAAAAAAAAGCCCCTCGCAGGGAGGGGCTTGTCGCAAGGGGCCATGGATTCCATGACCCGTGAACCACGTCGTATCAGAACTTCAGGGCCACGCGGGTGTAGTAGTAGCGCCCGGCCGTGTCGTAGTTGAAGTTGATCGTGTTCATGTCGCCGTTGTTGGAGACATAAGGCGGGTCCTCGTCGAACAGATTACGTACCCCGGCGGTAAACGTGACGTTTTTCCACTCGTAGTAGCCCTGGACATCATGATAGTCATAGTCGCCGATATCGCAGGACACCTGGGCACCTTTGCAGGTGGTGTCGACATCATCCACCCCGCTCCACCAGCGAACCGTGTAGCTGCCGCCCCAGTTGTTGCGGGAATAGGATGCGGTGAAGTTCATCTTCCATTCGGGGAAGGCGGCCGGAACGTCGCCCTGGTAGGGGTCGGTGCCGAAATAGCCCGATAGCTCGGTCGCCGGAATGCCCGGGCCAGAGGTGTATTCGTACGAATCCAGGTAGGTGCCGTACAGGCCGAGATTCAGCATGCCCTCGAATACGTTCTGGAATGTGTAGGTGGTCGAGAAATCCAGGCCCTGGGTCTCGAAGGTCGACAGGTTGCCGATCCGCAGGTCAGCGCCGGATATGTTGCTGATCACGTTGCGGCGCGGCGAGTTCGGGTTCGGATTTTCACCTACCGCGTCGGGACCGAGGATCAGCGCGCACAGCGGCGAGGAGAAATTGTCGCTGGTATAACAGCCCTGGACGATATCGTTGACACCGAGCGCGCCGATCGCGCCATCGATCTGGATATCGTACCAGTCGAGTGTTGCGGCGAAGCCTTCGAGGAAGCTCGGGGTCCAGATCACGCCATAGGTCTGCGTTTCGGACTCTTCCGGTTCGAGGTTCGGGTTGCCTCCGGACAGGCTGAATGCCTGGTCCGAAGAGGGGCTGAACGTCGGGGAAAGGCCGTCGGCGGCGCAATTGGCCCGAACCGTGGCATTGGTATTGGCGCCCCAGTTCTGACACGGCTCGCGATAGGATGCCGCGGTCTGGTTTTCCGGCGAAGCGATCTCGCCGATGTTCGGGGCGCGGAAACCTTCGGCATACGTGTAGCGTAGCCGCACATCCCTGATCGGTGCCCACTCCAGGGCATATTTCCACACAGTGCTGTCGTCTTCGAGATTGTCGTAATCGGAATTACGGGCGGAAATTTCCGCCGTCAGCACCTCGGCAAAGGGTACGCCCGAGAGGATCGGTATGCGCAATTCGCCGTACCACTCGTCCACCTCGTACTCTGCCTCGGTGTTCGCGCCCGCGTAGTTGTATACGTTGCCCGCCAGCACGTTGTCGTCATAGGAGAGGCTGCCTTCCTCGGAGCGGTGCTCGTAACCGATCGCCCATTGCGGCTTGCCGCCGGGCAGCTCGAGCCCGCCGAAATCGCCGGCAAGGTTGGACTGCAGTATGCGCAGACGCGATTGGTCGGTGCTGAGCGGGTTCGCCAGTCCGTAGGCCTGCATTTCCTGGGTCAGGGTGTCACGCGAGAAGGGATCCCATACACCGGGGCAGGCAGGGTCCGCGGCGCACAGATCCGGATCGATCAGGATGTTCATCCGCTCCGGCATGCCACGGAACTTGTCCTGGGCGTTGTCCTTGTACTTCGAATAGTTGTAGGACAGATCCCACGACCAGCCGTTGTTGAACTCGCCGCGCAGGCCACTCAGTATGCGGTAGCTGTCGACATCCTGGACCGCGCGGCGACCGCCGGTCTCGACCAGGCGACGATAGACGTAGGCGGGTTCGCCGAACACGTTGCCGGGGTTGGTGACGGGCACTTCGGAGCCCCAGAACGTGGCTTCCGGCGCCAGCAGCTGGCTGGAGGTGCGGTTCGAGAACTGGGTCTCCACGAAGCCACTGACCGAGCCGGCCGCGCTGGATTCGATCAGGTCGTAGTTTGCCTGCCCGAAAACGCTGTACACCTCCTGCGGGGTCACCATCAGGCTCGCGGCAGCGAAGTTGAAGGCGTCCGTCTCGCCATCGAACACGCGAACCTGCCCGGTCACGGGATCCTTGATCAGGCCATCGCTGTAGCCATTGGATGCGACGAAGGCCGAGCCCGGGTAAGAGGCGACCGAGCCTCCGCAGTAGGTGTAGAGGTGGTCGTTGTCGTCCAGGCCTTCGCGTATCGGGCAAGCAGAAAAATCCCGGTCGCCTTGCCAGATCTCGTCGCGTCGCTGCCATTGTGCATTGACCAGCACGTTGCCGCGATCGAAGGATTTGCCGAAGGTGATGGCGGCGAGCTTTTGCTGGCCGTCGCCTTCGCCGGTCTCGTCGAACTGATACTCCAGCTCGACGCCGTCGAAGTCGGTCTTGGTGATCAGGTTGACCACGCCCGCGATCGCATCGGAACCGTAGGTGGTGGAGGCACCGTCACGCAACACCTCGACCCGCTCGATGACCGACGAGGGGATCAGGTTGAGATCGACGAAGCCGTTTACGCCCGCCGAGGACATGCGGTTGCCGTTCAGCAGCACCAGGGTCCGGTTGGGTCCGAGACCACGCAGGGATACCGTTGCCCACCCCGCTGTGCCGTTATTGATACCCGAGCCGAAATCGGCGCCGGATACGGATGGCAGGTTGACCAGGAATCGCTCCAGCGTCGTGTTGCCGGCCGCATCGAGTGCCGCTTCGTCGAACACCGAAATGGGGCTGATGCTGTCGATATCGCTGCGCTTGATACGCGAACCGGTAACGATGACCTCTTCCATGGTGCTGGCTGCTTCCTGGGCAAGCGCGGATGGACTGACGGTAGATACGATGGTTCCCACGGCCGTAGCGATAGATAGCGCAAGGCGTGATTTTTTGAACATAGGTTGCTCCCCTCATGTTGTTTGGTTAGGCACACGGCGATTCACGAAAATCGCGATTTGCGAACATGAGACGAGCGGGCTGCGGTTTCCCTCAATCGGCGGGCGTATATTCATGAAATTCTGAGAGGAGTTTGCCCGGCAAGCCTTCAATTGGGCTGGAGGCGAGCGGAAAATATTATTTATCAACGGGTTGAAGCAGTTTTGGCAGGAGAGCCCGGTATTGGAGCGGGGTGCCGACATCCTGTTTGCGGCGCGCTCGCGACGAATGATCCGGCAGCTCAGCCGTAAAATTACCCACAAAGCCTCAGCGGAGGCGCTTTACCCCGACCAGGCGACCCCCGTCCACCATCTTCATTTCCCAGAAGCCCATGAAATTCTTGCGAATTTCAACTTCCGGGGCATTTGCGTGGTGGCGCCAGCTGCCGCCCATCCGTTGTTGCCAGGCCTGCCCGTTCTGCAGCACGAACACGGTCTTGCCGGACCATCCGGCGAAATCTCCGTCGATGCGGCTCCTGATCACCTCCGCCTCGACCTTGCGCACCTCCTCGCGCACGACTTCATTGCTGGTCCGCAAAATGGGCGCCTCCTTCGCGGTATAGCGCAGCAGCCACGCGTTGAGCGCGGTGATTTCTTCCTGACTGAGCTGCTCGAGCCCGGCCGCCCTGAATTCGTCGGCGCTCATGAGATCACGCACATTCAGGTCTTCGGCGGCGACAGCCGCCTGCAAGCCCAGCACGGTGCCGATCGCGGCGAGCCACAGATTGCGCGGCAACAACATCTTGTTCAAACCCGTTCTCCTGTCCCCTTCGGGGTTGTTGAAGGTGGATGGCCATCGATTGCCCCGGCGCGGGCAACGAGATGTTCGAGGTGCGCTCGATAATTGAGCCAGCGCCCCGATGAGCGTTGATAGAGCGGCTTGCGAACCTGCCACAGGCTCGCCGTTCTTACCGTGCTGTCGCGGGCGTGAAACGCGAGGCAGTCTTCATGCCACGGCAGACCGCAAAAGGCCAGCAGGCGCCGGGTCTGGGCCTGCTGGTCCGTCACGAACTCGTCGTAGCGTATCTGCAGGATATCGTCACCGAAGAGGGTGTTCCAATGCCCCATCAGGCGCTGCAGCTGCGCATTGAAGTGCAGGATGTGCGCGAGGTCGGTGGCGTAATTGAATTTCTCGTCGAGGTTCTGGAAATAGACCGACAGGGCGTTGTCGAGCGCGTGCCGTGTCGCGTGGATGATCCGGGCACCCGGGAACAGCGCCTTGATGACACCCAGGAAAAGGATATTGTCCGGCCGCTTGTCGGTCACGCGATCCGCACCCGGAAAGCGCTCTTCGAGGTACGCGAGATAGCCGTCCGCAACCTCCTGCAGAACCCCGTTGCCCAGTGTCGCCAGCGCGCTCGGGTAGGGCGCGAGCTTGCCGCCGGCGCAGCAGCGCGCAAAGTACGCGAGTTCTCCGCCGCTGGTGATCAGCGGATGCGCCCCCAGCACCTGCTCCAGCAACGTGGTGCCGGAACGGAACATGCCGCAGATGAAGATGGGCCGCGCATCCGAGGCGACTCTTGCCTTCCCGAACCATCGGGCGGAGCAATGCGCGATGATGGAATCCACCATCTGCTCCTGGGCAGCCGGCTGGTACGCGGGCATCCGCGCGCGGCCGAAACGGTTGGCTTTCGCGTAGTGTTCGAATGCCGCGTTGTAGTCGCCGCAGTCGTCGAAGGCCTTGCCGAGGCCGTAATGGATGCTCTCGCGCGCGGCGTCGCCAAGCGCGGGGGAGCGGAGATTGGCCAGCATGCTGGCAATCAGCGGGTCGTCGTTACGGTCGAAATCCCGGAGATTGGCCAGCCGGGCGAAAGCCTGGTCGAAGGTGGGCTGCAGTTGCACCACCCTGCCATACAGCTCGAGGGCGCCGGGCTTGTCCCCGGTTTCCTCGGTGAGGGTTGCCAGGTTGAACAGCGCGATCAGGTAATCCGGATTTATCCCGAGCGCGCGCCGCAGCAGTGCCATGGCCTTGCCCTGTTGATGCAGGGCGGTGTGGATATTGGACAGGCAGACCAGGGCTTCCTCGGGTTGATCGATACCCAGGTTCAGCGCCGCTTCGTATTCCTCGATTGCCCGGTTCGGCTGTCCGGTTGCATACAGCAGCTGCGCGAATCGGTAGTGCAGCAGGGGAATCGCGGGGTGTACGGCCAGCAGGCGCTGGTAAGCATCGATCGCACGCGCGGGTTGCTGCAGCTGCAGATACAGCTCGGCTTGCTTGGTGAAGTACTTTGGCTCCTGCGGGTTCGCGCGAATCAGCGAGTCGAGTGTGTCGATGGCTCCGGGGAGTTCGTTGCCCTGGACCAGGCACCGGGTCAACAGTTCGAGGGCGCCGATGTGCCTTGAATCGAGCGCAATGATCTGCCGGCAGCTCTTTGCAGCCTGTTTGACGTTCCCCTCCCGGTGCAGCCGGAGCGCGTTGCGCAGAAGGTCGGTCGGGTGTCTGTTGTCGCTCAATCGGGAAGCCATAAAAGGAATCAAGGGGCAAGGCATTGGCGCACCACCAGGGTACGCAAGCTCGTCCGGGCTAGAAATCCTGGGTGAGCTTGGCGTACCAGTAGCGTCCGCGCAAGTCGTGGGTGCGCCCGTCGTGGTTGTCATTGAAAGCGCTCGCGGCAAACGGCGCCTGCTCGTCCAGCACGTTGTCGATGCCGATGCCGACCCGCAGGCCCTCGAAAAGCGCGAAGCGCCGCCCGATCTGCACATCGTGTACCACCCAGGGATTTATGCTGCGGTGGCGATCGCTGTTCGGTACGTTCTCCTGCAGCTCGCTGACCAGGTACATGCGGTAGCTCGCGTCCCACCAGGCCCGATTCCAGTAGGCCGCCAGCCGCGATTTCCACTCGGGGATCGCACCCATGCCCTCCGAGGCCTCGTCCATGAATGTGCCGGCCAGGTCCGTGCGCGGCGCCAACGGGTCGAACTGGTTCAGGTACTCATGGATATACGCAGTGTCCAGATCGAAGGCAATCCGCCCGATCGGCAGCGCCGGGAGCCGGTAGTGCAGCCCGATATCGAGACCGGTGACGCGGCGCTCGCCGACGTTGATGTTGGTCGCCACCACGCGCTGCAGGTTGCCATTGGCATCGCGCTGCACGCGATCGGCGAAGGCACCGCTGGCGGCATTCTGATTCAGTACATATTGCGCGCTGGCATCGACCACGTCGTTGAGGTCGATCCGGAACGCATCCACCGAGAGCATCAGCCCGCCCACGATTTCCGGGGTCCAGACCACGCCCAGCATCCGGTTCTGCGACGTCTCGGCGTCGAGTCTGGAGTTGCCGCCGATGATGGTCAGAAACTGGTTGCGCGACGGATCACCGGGCTGCGGACAACCGGGCAGTACGCCCACGTTTGCCGGCATCGCGCAGGGATCGCTCAGGAATGCCTGGGTCTGGCTGGTCCTGGCGTGCAGATCGAGCAGCGAGGGTGCGCGAAAACCCTGCGACCAGCTCGAGCGCACCATCAGGCTGGTAACGGGGCGGTAGCGCAGGGCAATCTTGCCGTTGGTGCTGCCGCCGAAATCGCTGTAATGCGAATAGCGTGCGGCGAGATCGAGATCCAGGTGATGGCGGTGCGGTGCCGCCGCAAACAGGGGCAGCAGCATTTCGCCCCAGAGTTCCTGCACTTCGCGATCGCCCGAGCTCGCGACCACGTCGCTGCCGCCGATCGCGACGCGCGGGTTCGCGGCCGCGCCCTTCGAGCCGATCGATTCTCTGCGATACGAACTGCCGGTCGCAACCATCAGCTCGCCGGCGCGCAGGCGCAGCAGTGGCCCGCTGAGATTGGCCTCGATTCCCTGCAGTTCCGCATAGCCGTCGACGTGTGTGGAGGCGAGCAGGAATTCACGCTGGGGCTGATCGAGAGCTCCCGGCGCGCCAAACAGATTGACCGGTATACAGGCCTGGGCCGGGTCGCAACCGGCCGCCGGCCCCAGCGCCTGTTGCAGACGGTCGCCGTCGATCAGGCCGTCCATCGATTGTTCTGCCTCCGCGCGGCTCCAGGTGTAGGACGCATCCCACTCCCATCCGTCCTGGCCGGAACCCTGGAGACCGAGGGCAAGGCGCGCGGTCTCGGAGCTGTCATCCTGGCGGCGCGGCCCGAGCTCGAGAAAACGCTTGCGGACGTCCTCGAACTCCACCCCGAACGGGTTGTAGACGTTGTCTGCCGCGACCGTGAGCGGCAGGGCCTCGAAGGCGGTGAATACCGGGGTGGGTGCCAGGGTGGCATCGGACTCGTTGTCGGAGTATCCCAGCTCGGCAAATGCGGTGAGCCGCTCGTGCAGATCGAATTGCAGGCTGCCGTAAAGGTTGGTGCGTTGCGAAGGCACCCGCGTGGACGAGTAATCCGGAAAATTGAACAGGTCGTTGCTCTCGACCGGGCGAAAATCCGCCGCTTCGGTACCGGACAGATACTCGCCACCGGGATTGCGCAGGATCACGGCGCCCCGATCCAGCGCGATGCGCGCTGCGGGCGTGGCACTGGAGCGCAGATCGGCGCCGCCGCGGCTGCGACCATCCGCATTGCGTGAAACCTTCCGATCCCTGGCCCATATCCGGGACTGGTCGAACACCGAGGCTGAAAACAGTACCGAGCCACGGCTCCAGTGATCCCCCCACAACAGGTTGGTGGTTCGGGTTTCACCGTCGCCGCGCTCTGCCTGGCCGTATTGGGTGCTCAGTTGCAGGCCGTCGAAATCGCGTTTCAGGATGATATTCACCACCCCGGCGATGGCATCCGATCCATACGCGGTCGAGGCCCCGTCCTTCAGTATCTCGATCCGCTCCACCGCGGATGGTGACAGTGTGTTGAGATCGAAGGCATCGGTCCCTATCCCGTCGTTGCTGCTGCGCCGGCCGTTGACCAGCACCAGCGTGTTGCTGGCCGGAAGTCCGCGCAGGGTGATGGAGGCGGTGCCGTCACCGCCGTTGCTGATCGCGGTGCTGGTCTGGTTGCCGATCACGGCCGGCATGAAGCGCAGCAAATCGCCCAGGCTCTGTGCGCCGCTCGCCTCGATCTCGGGGGCGCCGATGATATCGACCGGTGCCGTGCCGAGGTGATTGGCCTGGCTGATGTGCGAGCCGGTGAGCAAACGCGCGCGCACGATCGTTTGCTCGATTTCGCGGGTATCCATCCGCTCGATCCCGGTATCCGTCGCCGGCGTCGCGGTGCAGCTGACGGCGTCCGCGCATTCGGGTCCGATCGAGACCACGCGCTCGCCCAGGAACTCCGCCACCAGGCCAGTTCCCTGCAGCAGTCGCCGGAGCGCTTCGCGGGGCTCGATGATGCCGGTCATGGCGGGGCGGGGCGTGAGTGGTACGCTGGCGGTCGCAAACACCAGCGAAAGATCCGCTTGGCGCGCGAGTTCGATCAGCGATTGGGGAAGCGCAGCGGCCTGCAACGTGATCGCTACCCGTGCCTCGCGCGCGGCAACTCCCGTCGAGCACAGCATCAGGCACAGCAACAGCGCGGGCACGCAGGACGATGGCCCCGAAAGCGAATTTGGATTGACAAGCGATTGCGACATCCGTCTCCGCCGTGCTTGCAGGCCGGACAGCGCGCGGGTCTGCGTGCCCGAAAGACGCAAAGATAGCAAAAGACGCCGGCAAAGGCGTGGGCAAGAGGCGGGTCAGTCCTTGTGCAGTCCGATCAGCAAGGGGCCCTGCTCGGGCCCATCGACCGTGATCCCGAGGCTTTTTTCCAGCGCTTGCAGCGTGAGCAGCGGTTCGCTGGTGCTGAACACGCCGGAGACATGCATCGCGGCTGCGTCTTTGTTCACGATGCTAAGGGTGGGTTTCATGTAGCGCTGCAATTCGGCAATGACCACTGCCAGCGTCACGTCCTCGAACACCAGTTGCCGGTTGCGCCAGGCCAGCAACGAGGACGATCCGGTTGCGTCCACCTGCAACGTGCCGGTACGGGGATCGAAGCGCGCCCTGTCACCCGCGTGCAGCAGGCGATCCTCGCCGTTGTTCGCGGGCCAGGCCCCGAAGCGCACCACGCCTTCCTCGACCAGCACGTTCATCGCATTCGTGTCGCAACTGGCATTGAACGCGGTGCCCAGCACCGTGACCGCCGCCGTTGCGCATACCGCGGTAAACGGACGCTCCGCATCCGGTGCCACCCGGAAGAAGACTTCGCCGTGCACCAGGTGCGTCACCCGCGCGTCATTGCCCATGACGACGTCGAGCGCGGTATCGGTGTTGAGGGTCAGTTGGCTGCCGTCCTCGAGCCGAACCTGCTCGAAGCCTCCTATCGGTGTGCGCAACTCGAGCGGTATCCGGGTCGCGGGGCGCGGGACCAGCAGCAGGGCCAGGAAAGCCAGCGAAGCGGCCAATGCCAGCGGTACGCGCCAGCGCGCAATGCGGGTACGCGTGGCGGAAGATTGTGGCACTGCGACAGGCAACACCTGCAGCATGCCGAGGTCGCACCACAGCTCGAGCATGGTGTCGAACGCCCCGGCGTGCACCGGGTCTGCAGCCAGCCACCGCGCAAAGGCCTGCCGGTCGGCAAGATCCGCGTCATCGGCACGCAAGCGCGCAATCCAGGCCGCTGCCTGGTCGAGCGGGTCGCGGGTCTTGTCGGCGTTGCTGTTCATGGTGCAATCAATGGCGGTTTTTCTCGGGGTTCCAATAACAAGACGAACGAATCGCCGGAAGCCTCCGCAGTATGAGGAGAATTTTTTGACTTGTCTTCAAATCGATGTGCTGATGCACCCACCGACGACTATGGGACCATCGTGCTACGGCAATGTTTCAGCGCCTCGAGAATATATTTCTCGACACTGCTCACGGAAACGCCCATCTCGCGCGCGATTTCGGCATAGGACAGGCCTTTGACACGGTGCAGCATCAGCGCCTGGCGGGGCCGCAACGGCATCTGTTCGATCGCCTGGAAGACCAGGCGCACCTGTTCGCGTGCGGTGACGAGTGCCTCCGGCGTGGCCGCTGTCTGCGGCTCGGTTTCATCGTTCAGGCGCCCGCTTTCGTCCGCGACATAGCGCGCGTGCAGGCGGCGACGGCGCAACTGGTCGATCGCCATGTTGGAGGCGACCTGGAACAGGAAGGCGCGGGCATTGTCGATATTGTCGGTATTTTCCAGCCGGTGCAGGCGCAGAAAGGCGTCCTGTGCGATCTCCTCGGCATCGTCGACACTGCCCAGCTTGCGGCTGAGAAAGCGCACCAGCGCGCTGCCGTGGCGCGTGATCAGTTGCTCCAGCACTTCGCCGGGTCGTTTGGCCATGAATTCCCTGGTATCGATGGGCCGCTGGGATTTGCGGGCAATCCCGGTATTGCCGGTACCCGTTTTATTATCGAGGGACAACGGAAAGCAATGTTGAGGTTAGCACAGCGCAAAATGCCGGATTGAGGCATTTTTCCGGCAAATCAGCCGGGGGTGGGCAAAAAAGCCGGGAAATGACCGCGCCAGTCAGTCGTACAGGTGGCAGGCGATCATGCGTCCGGCTTCGCGCGAGCGGTACCCGGGAGTCTCGATCCGACAGCGCGCCATCACGTCCGGACAGCGGCCTGCAAAGCGACAGCCCGCCGGCACGTTGATCGGTGATGGAATATCGCCCACGATCGGTTCATGCACGCGGGCCTTCTCGATCCGCGGGTCAGGTTCCGGATTGGAGGCGACCAGCAGCCGCGTATAGGGGTGGCGCGGCTCGAAATAGACCTGGTCCGCGGGGCCCTCCTCGACCAGGGCTCCGAGATACATCACCACCATGCGATCCGAGATATAACGCACCATCGACAGATCGTGGGCAATGAACAGCAGGGTCAGGCCGAGTGTTGCCTGCAATTCGCCCAGCAGGTTGACGATCTGGGCCTGCACCGACACATCGAGCGCCGAGATGGGCTCATCGCAGACCACGAATTTCGGTTTCACGATCAGGGCGCGTGCGATGCCGAGACGCTGACGCTGCCCGCCCGAGAATTCGTGCGGATAACGCATCATGTGATCCGCCGACAAGCCGACCCGCTCCAGCCATTGCGCCACCTGGGCACGATGGTCGCGGGGCGTCGCGCCGGGCTGCAGACGCAGCCCCTCGCCGATGATCTCCTCTACCGTCATGCGCGGATTCAACGAGGCGTAGGGATCCTGGAAGATCATCTGGATCTCGCGCGAGTAACGCCTGAAATCGGCCACCGAATAGCGTTGCGGCAGCGGTTTGCCGTCGTAGCGGATTTCCCCCGAGGTCCTGGGCAGCAGCCCCGCAACGGTCTTGCCGAGCGTTGATTTGCCGGAGCCGCTCTCGCCGACCAGCCCCACGATCTGGTTGCGCTCGATGGCGAGCGTGATCCCGTCGACCGCGTGCACGGTCTGGCGCGGTCCGAGACGGAAGTGGGTCTTCAGATCGCGGATATCGAGCAGCACGCTCATCGGGTGTCACTCATCGTGGGCGGGGTCGTGGCGACTGCCGGGGCCTGTGGGTGGTGCAACCAGCAACTGGCCCGATGTTGCGCCCCGAGCGCGCTTGGTGCCGGATCGTGCACCGCGCAGATATTCATCGCGTGCGGGCAGCGCGGCGCATAGGCGCAGCCCGGCGGAACCGCGAACAGGTCGGGCGGGCTGCCCGCTATGGCGACCAGTTTCCGGTGCGTGCGCGCAGCGCCCGGCATCGCGCGCTTCAATCCCGTGGTGTAGGGGTGCGCGGAGCGATAGAAGATATCCTCGACGGGGCCCGATTCGACGATGCGTCCGGCGTACATCACCGCCACATCATCGGCCATGCGCGCCACCACCCCGAGATCGTGGGTGATCAGCACGATGGCCATGCCTTCCTCGCGCTGGATCTCGCGCATCAGTTCCAGCACCTGGTTCTGGATCGTGACATCGAGCGCGGTCGAGGGCTCATCGGCGATCAGCAGCGCTGGTTTGCAGGCCAGGCTGATCGCGATCATCACCCGCTGCAGCATGCCTCCGGACAGCTCGAAGGGGTATTGGTTCGCGCGCTTGCCCGCCTCCGGGATGCGGGTGCGATCGAGCAGTTGCACCGCCTGCGCCAGCGCCTCGCGTCGGGCCATGCCGCGGTGCGCGATCAGCGTCTCGGCGATCTGGCTGCCGATCTTCATGGTCGGGTTGAGCGAGGTCATCGGATCCTGGAAGATCATGCCGATTGCCGCACCGCGCACGCGGTTGATCGCGCGCGCGCCGAGGCCGATCAGCTCCTGCCCCAGCAGGCGCGCGGAGCCACCCGTGATGCGTCCGGGCGGCATGTCGATCAGCCCCATGATCGCCTGCACGGTGACTGATTTGCCGCAGCCCGACTCACCGACCACCGCCAGCGTGCGCCCGCGCTCCACCGCGTAACTCACCCCGCGCACGGCCTTGACCACGCCCCCGTAGGTGGCGAATTCCACCTCCAGGTCACGCACCTCGAGCACTGGCGTTGAAACCGCTGGATCGCTCATCAGCGTGACCTCAGGCGCGCATCCAGCGCATCGCGCAGACCGTCGCCGAGCAGGTTGAACGCCAGTACCGTGATGCTGATGAACACCGCCGGAACGATCAACTCGTGCGGGTGCGCGAGCATGGTGCGGATACCGTCGTTGCACATCGATCCCCACGAGGGGGTGGGGGGCACCACGCCCATGCCGATGAATGACAGGAAGGCTTCGGTGAAGATCGCGCTCGGCACCGCGAAGGTGAGCGCCACCAGCAGCACGCCCATCACGTTCGGCACCATATGGCGGAAGATCAGATACCGCGTGCCCGCGCCCATCATGCGCGCCGCCTGGATGTAGGCTTCCTCGCGGATCTGCAGCACCTGCCCGCGCACCAGCCGCGCGGATGCCGGCCAGCCGAGCAGGATCAGTGCAATCAGCATCGGCATCACCCCGCTCTCGCCGGGCCCGATGCCGAAGGCGACCTTGAACAGGATCATGAACAACAGGAAGGGCAGCGCGATCACGAAGTCCGCGAAACGCATCATGGCGTTGTCGATACGCCCGCCGAAGTAACCGGAAACGCCGCCATAACACAAGCCGAACAACACGTAGAGAAACGGCGCGGTGACGCCGATGAACAACGAGGTACGGGCCCCCTGGATGATGCGCGCGAGGATATCGCGGCCGAGGTAATCGGTGCCCAGCGGATGGGCGACCAGGCGGATATCCTCGCCGATCGCTGCCCCCTGCTCCGTGACCAGGCCGCGATAGCGCGCCTCGGAGATCGCGATCGCCTGGCGAAGCTGCTGCTCCAGCGTGATATAGGTGGGCCCCTCCTCGTGCCCGAGCAACGGTACTACCGAGTAGAAATAACGGCGCGATTCGAGTCCGAGCCGGTCCTCGAAGCTGACCGTGCCCGCCCCCTCCACCTCGCCCAGCGGCAAGCCGAGATCGAAGCTGCCGCCGGGAGGCAATTCATGGCGATAGATCGCGTAGCCCGTGGCGCCCGCGACCGGCGTCCAGTGGAAGCGCACCGCCTCGGTGGTCGGCTGGCCATGGACGGTGATCGCGGACGGTGCCGCCAGATCGGCCGCCGTGGCGGCGCGCGTGGGTGAAACGGTTACCGTGCGGCCCGCCCACGGGACGTAATCGTCCACCAACAGCGCCGACATTCCCAGGTTCGGCCCCTGGGAGATCTGGTCCAGTACCTGGTGTGCGGGGTTCACCCGCCACAGCAACGGTCCGACCAGGGTGCCGGCGATCATGAACGCCACCACCAGCAGCGAAAGCATCGCGCGGGGATTCTGTTTCAGCCGGCGCCAGGCATCCTGCCAGTACGACAGCGAGGGGCGGCTGATCTGCGCGCCTGTGGCCGCTTGCGCCAGCGGCAGGAAATCCGCCGCCACCGGCTGATAACCGCTGCTGACACTCATCAGTTGGCTTTCTCCACCCGGATGCGGGGATCGACGAAACCGTACAGGATGTCGACCACGATCACCATGAACACCAGGAACGAGCCATAGAAGACCGTGGTCCCCATGATCACGGTGTAATCGAGCTGTTGCACCGCCTGCACGAAGTAGCGCCCGAGCCCCGGAATCGCGAATACCAGTTCCACCACGAAGCCTCCGGTGGTGATCGCCGCGATCGCCGGCCCGAGCACCGTGATTACCGGCAGGATGGCGTTGCGCAGTTGATGGCTGAAGAAGATGCGCAGCGGCGAGAGCCCCTTGGCACGCGCGGTACGCACGTAATCGGAGCCGCGAACCTCGAGCATGGAGGAACGCATCAGCCGGGTCAGGAAAGCCATCGTGCCGAGGCCGAGCACGGTGGCCGGCACGATCATGTGGCTGAAACTTCCCCAGCCGGCCACCGGCAGCAGCGACAAGCCAAGCGCTTCGTTGAGCCGCAGGATTGCGAGCTGACCGAGCGCCGCGAACACGAAGCTCGGCACCGATATGCACAGCACGACCAGGAACATGATCACGATATCAGGCAGCCGGTCACGGTAGTTCGCGGTCAGCGCGCCCCAGACGATACCGCCCAGTGTCGCGAACAGCATTGCCAGTACGCCGAGCAGCGCGGACACCGGAAAATGATCGCGGATGATGTCGTTGACGTGGCGGTTCTGCTGGGTGAACGATATGCCGAAATCACCACGCGCCATGTTGCCGATGTAGATCAGGTATTGTTGCGTGAGCGGTTTGTCGAGACCGTACAGTTGCTCGAGATTGCGGCGGATCTCGGGAGTCAGGGCCTTTGCGTTGAGCAACGGATCGCCGGGCACCGAATGCATGCCGACGAAGGTCGCGGTGGCGATGAACCAGATCGTCAGCAGGCCCGAGAGGATGCGGTTCAGGATATAGCGCAGCATGGGAACCTGTTCATTCTTCGATATACGCGTAGGTGAAGTTGGGGTCGCCGCCGAACACCCGCCGTTTCACGCCGCCAAGTCGCGGATGCTGCACGTAGAGATAGCCGCGCTCGTAGAGCGCGATGATCACCGCGTCCTCGATCACGATATCCTGGATGCGGGCAAATGCCGCGTTGCGCACGGGTGCCGCGACGCTCTGCTGCGCAATGGCGACCTGGCGGTCGTACTCCGCGTTGCTATAGCGTCCGCGGTTGTTCATGTTCCATGATGCAAACAGGTCCGCGTAGGTCAGCGGATCATCATAGTCGGGGCCCCATGCCGAGGCGACCATGTCGAAATCGCCGGCAGTCATTTTCTCCAGCCGCTGTTTGAACACCTGCTTGTCGAGTTTCAGTTCGATGCCGAGCGTGCGCAGGTACAGGTCCTGCAGATACTCGGCCTGCTTGCCGGCCGTCGGCGTGTCGCCGAGCAGCAGCACCAGCGCGGGGATCTCGCCGAGTTCCTGCCTGGCCAGTTCCAGCTGCTGGCGCGCCAGTGCGACATCGGTGTGCAGTGCGCGCGGCGGGTGCTCGTGGCGGAACAGTTCCTTTTCTCCCTGGATCCAGCCCGGCAACAGGCTGCGCATCGGCTCGTTGCCGGGCACGCGCACGATGCGTGCCACGAAGGTGTCCGGATCGAAGGCGAGTTGCAGGGCCTTGCGCAGATGCCGGTTGCGCGTCGGGCGCCCGGGACGGTGGTTGAACTCGATGTAGAGCTGCGCGCCGTCGATGAAGCGCTTCACGTTCATGCGTCGCGCCAGCGCTTCGCGCATCGTGGAGTCATCGAGCGGTGCGAGTGCGATCTTGTCGTCCTTGAACAGGTTGAAGGTGGAACTCGGCTCCTCGGTGATATAGGGCACGTTGATGGCGTTCAGCGCGACCGCTGCCACGTTCCAGTATTGCGGGTTGCGCTCGAGACGCAAGCGCGCCCCGTGTACCCACTCGCTCAGGCGAAACGGACCGTTCGAGCGCAGGTTGCCCGCCTCCGCCGCATAGCGCTCGCCGAAACGCCGGTACACATCCTCGCGAATCGGCCGGTAGGTGATATACGCCGTGAGGCCGAGGAAGTAGGCGCACGGTTCCTCGAATTCGACCCGCAGCGTGTGATCGTCGAGCGCCCGCACGCCGAGCATCGCGGGCTCCAGTTCACCGGCATTGATGCGCCGGGCATTGCGGATCGGGAACATCAGTGGCGCGTACTGCGCGGCATTGCCGGGCCGCACCACCTCGCGCCAGGCAAACACGAAGTCATTGGCGGTCACCGCGACACCATCGTCCCACAGTGCATCGCGGCGCAAATGGAAAGTCGCGCCCTGCGGGCTCAGCTCCCAGCGTTGCGCGACGCCGCCGCTCAGGCGATTGTCGGCGTCGTAACCCAGCAGCCCCTCGCTGATATGATCGAGAATGCGCGAGCTCTCGGCGTCGGTGGCTTTCACCGAGTTGAGCGACGGCGGTTCGGTGGCCAGGGCGATGGCAATTTCCCGCTTTTCCGCATCGACGGCCATCTCGCTCGCATAACCAGGCATTGCGAGCAGAAGGCACAGCAGCGACAGGTGCAGCGAGCGCAGGGCAGATGGCAAAATGGTGATCTCGTGCGAAGCGCTGATCGGGGGCTACAGTGATAGCGGCATCTTTCGCACAAGTAAAGCACCGGATTCGTTACTGAGCGCCGGGCGAGCTGGTATTGATCGGGAACGGCAGGAGTGAGCGGAATGAAACATCTGTTGATAGTGCGGCATGCGAAATCGGCCTGGAGTGACGCTTCACTGCGCGATTTCGATCGCCCGCTGAACAAGCGCGGCGAGCACGACGCTCCGGAAATGGGCGCGCGCCTGAAGAGCCGTTCGCTGGTGCCGCAACAAATGATTGCCAGCCCGGCACGGCGCGCGCTGCGCACGGCGCAACTGCTGGCCGCGCAGTTCGATTATCCCGTTGCCGATATTGAAATCGTCGACGGGTTGTACGAGGCGGGGACCGGCGACTGGCTGGCGCTGATCGGCGCCCTGCCGGAGGCGCTCGAATGCGTGCTCGCCGTCGGGCACAACCCCACCATCACCGAACTCGCCAACCTGCTGTGCCCGGCGGCGCGAATCGACAATGTACCGACCTGCGGTGTATTGCACCTCGGTTACGGGAGCACGCCCTGGTGCGCGGTGGCCGGGACCAGGCCGCTGGAATGGGATTTCGATTACCCCAAGCGCTAGCCGCAGCGCCACAGCGCGGTTCGGGCTGCCATTCGCAGCCACTGACGCCGCGATTGGGCTCTGCTACCATCGTCGTCCCTTTCGGCTGGTCTTGACCATGTTGCATCCGGTTCTGGAGCGGGATCGACGCGCCACCGTGAGTTATCTCGCTGGCGCCGCGCAGCGCCTGGCCGGCCTGTTGCCGCAGCTGGAAGTCGACGCCGATATCGAGGTGCTGCACCGCTTCCGGGTCGAGCTGCGCCGCATACGCACCGCGCTGAAGGCGCTCGGGCAGTTCCTGCCGGTCGCGGACGTCGCGGAACTTGCGGATGAATGCCGCTGGCTGGCAGGGCGCAGCGGAGGTCTGCGCGATATCGATGTATTCCTGCAGCGGCTCGCGGATTATGCCCACTTGCCGGACACCGATCCCGCCGTGACGACGTTGCGCCGTGCGCTCAACCGGATGCGTTACCGGGAACGGCGTGCGCTGCTGTCCTCGTGCCGCAGCCTGCGCGCACATCGACTGGTGGAGCGTCTGCAATCCTTCGCCGGACTGACACCCCATATCCCGGGGTGGCCGGCGCGGGCGGTCAATCGCGGCGCGTTGCGCCATGCTCTGGGTTCGATGCTCAAACACGGACGTGCGATCGATGACAGCTCCGAGCCGCTGCAGCTTCACGACCTGCGCAAGCGCTGCAAACGCCTGCGCTACCTGCTGGAAATGCATGCACCGGATGGCGACGAGCCCGAGATCGTTGCCGCGATCCGGCGTATGCGCAAGCTGCAGAACGTGCTTGGCGACTATCAGGATTTCGCCACGCATGCGCAGCTGTTGCAGGCCGTGCTGCAGTACCCGGGTGCGACCGGCGATGCGGCATTATGCCAGTTGATCGAGGCGCTGACGCAGGAGCTGCAGCGGCAGGCGGCGGCCGCGCGCGCGCGCTTCGCGGTCCGCTTTCGCCAGTTCAGCAGCGGCAAGCACCACCGGCGACTGCGCGCGTTGATTGCCGGTGACCCGGGCTTGCAGCGCCCGCTGGTCGGCACCGATGGTTACTGTCACGCTTATGTCTCCGGCAAGCGTATCGAGCTGCCGGTAGGCAAGCTGGTGTGTGTCGGGCGCAACTATGCGGCCCATGCGCAAGAGCTCGGAAACCCGGTTCCGGAAACGCCGCTGCTGTTCATCAAGCCGCCGTCCGCGGCGGTCGATTTCGCACCCTTCATCCGGGTACCTGCCGCGCGCGGCAGCGTGCACCACGAGCTCGAGATCGCGGTGCTGATCGGGCGCGAATTGTGCGCCGCCACACCCGGGCAGGTGCGCGCGGCGATCGCCGGTATCGGGCTCGCGATCGATCTGACGCTGCGCGATGTGCAGGATGGGCTGAAAGCGCAGAGCCATCCCTGGGAGATGGCCAAGGGCTTTGACGCATCCTGCCCGATCAGCGTATTTCTGCCACTCGATCCCGCTTGCGATCTGGCCAACCTGGAGCTGAAGCTCGCGGTGAACGGACGCCGGCGACAGTTTGGCAACAGCGCCCAGATGCTGACGCCGATCATCGATCTGATCTGCTATGCCAGTGCGCAGTTCAGTCTGTGGCCGGGTGACGTCGTGTTGACCGGGACGCCAAAAGGCGTCGGGCCGTTGGTCCCGGGGGATCGGATCAGTGCGGATCTCACCGGCCTGTTGCGGGTGCGTTCGCAGATCGTTGGCTGAGCCGGGCGCCCGCTCAGGACGCGCGCATCTCGCGCACGCCGTCGGGACCAGCCAGCAACAACAGGTCCGCCGGGCGGCGCGCGAAAAGCCCGTTGCATACCACCCCGACGATGTTGTTCAGCTCGACTTCCATCAGCAGCGGATCGTAGGCCGGCAAATCGTGTACATCGATGATGATGTTGCCGTTGTCGGTCAGCACGCCCTGACGGTAAACCGGGCTACCGCCGAGATGCACGATCGCGCGCCCCACGTGGCTGCGCGCCATCGGGATCACCTCCACCGGCAGCGGGTATGCACCGAGCCGGGCCACCAGCTTGCTGTGGTCGGCGATGCAGATGAATTCGCGCGCCACTGCCGCAACGATCTTCTCGCGGGTCAATGCGGCGCCGCCCCCCTTGACGAGCTGCAGTTGCGCGTTGGCCTCGTCGGCTCCGTCGACGTAGATGTCGACCCCGTCGACCGCGTTCAGGTCGAGAACCGGGATGCCATGCGCGGCAAGCCGCCTGGCCGAGCCCTCGGAGCTGGCAACCGTCGCCGTGATGCGCGCGCGAATTCCGGCCAGCAGGTCGATGAACAGGTTGGCAGTCGAGCCGGTGCCGACGCCGATCACGGTACGCTCGTCGAGCCGCTCGCGCACATGCTCGAAGGCCGCTTGCGCGGCGGCTCGTTTCAGCTCGTCCTGGGTTTTCATGGCGATCTCGATGGGCGTGGCGCGGGGAGGCGCGAGCTTACGTTATCGTGCGGGCCGCGGGCAATTTCGCCGATATTGGCAGTGGCGTCCGGATTGCTGGCTGTTTACCATGAGTTGCCGTTTTCCATGCCGGTTCCCGCACCATGCCGAAGTCCTATATCAAGCGCATCCTTGCCGCGCGTGTCTATGATGTGGCCATCGAGAGTCCGATCGACGAGGCGCGCCAGTTGTCGGCGCGTTTTGGCAACCGCATCCTGCTCAAGCGCGAGGATTTGCAGCCGGTGTTCTCGTTCAAGCTGCGCGGCGCCTACAACAGGATCGTCGCGCTCGGCGCCGAGGAGCGCGCGCGCGGTGTAATCACGGCCTCGGCCGGCAACCATGCCCAGGGCGTGGCGCTGGCAGCCGAGCGTCTGCAGATCAAGGCGCTGATCGTGATGCCGCGCACCACGCCGGAGATCAAGGTGAGCGCGGTGCGCAGCCGCGGAGCGCGCGTGGTGCTGCATGGTGACACCTATGACGAAGCCTGCGCGCATGCCCTGACGCTGGCCACCGAAAAGGGCATGAGCTATGTGCATGCCTATGATGATCCGGACGTGATCGCGGGGCAGGGCACGATCGGCATGGAGATTCTGCGTCAGTTGTCGGGGCCGCTCGATGCGGTGTTCGTTCCTGTCGGCGGCGGTGGCCTGCTGGCCGGTATCGCGGCCTATATCAAGTACGTGCGGCCTGCGGTCAGGGTGATCGGTGTCGAGCCCGACGATGCGGCCTGCCTGGCGGCGGCATTGAAGGCCGGGCGGCGCGTCAAGCTCACGCACGTGGGCATTTTTGCCGATGGCGTGGCGGTCGGACAGATCGGCAAGGAAACCTTTCGCGTGATCCGCCAGACCGTCGATGAGGTGATAACCGTCAGCACGGACGAGATGTGCGCGGCGATCAAGGACATCTTCGATGACACGCGCTCGATCGCGGAACCGGCCGGCGCGCTGGCACTCGCGGGCCTGAAGAAATACATCGAGCGCGAAGGCGTGCGCGGACAGACACTGGTCGCGATCGACAGCGGTGCGAACACCAATTTCGACCGCCTGCGCCATATCTCCGAGCGTACCGAGATCGGCGAGAAACGCGAAGCGGTGCTGAGCGTCACGATCCCCGAGCAGCCGGGCAGTTTTCGCGCGTTCTGCAACGTGGTGGGGCGCCAGCGTTCGATCACCGAATTCAATTACCGCTACGCCGATGCGGGCCAGGCGCGGATCTTTGTCGGGGTGCAGGTTTCGCCCGAGCGCGGCGATCGCGAGACCCTGGTGGAGGAACTGGGTGCCAGGGGTTACCCGGTCATGGACCTGAGCGACAACGAGATGGCCAAGTTGCATGTGCGGTATATGGTGGGCGGGCGCGCGCCGGCGAAGGGCGCGGAGGAGATCGTCTATCGCTTCGAGTTTCCGGAGCGTCCCGGCGCATTGCTCAATTTCCTGAACAAGCTCGAGCACGGCTGGAATATCTCGCTGTTTCACTACCGCAACCACGGTGCCGATTTCGCCCGCGTGCTGGTCGGATTCCAGGTGCCGAAAAAGGAGCGCCGGGCACTGGCCGAGTTCTTCGCGGAAATGGCCCGTGTTCACCGGGTCTACAACTATTGGGACGAAAGCGAGAATCCCGCCTACCGGCTATTCCTGGGCTGAGTCGCGCGAGGCAGCGCACTCGATGAGTTCCCGCTCGGTCGCGATCGCGCCAAGCGGTACGTCCCAGGGCGCACGCGCAATGCCACCAAGCTCCTGGTTGGCGAATGCCACGCCGAGCAGGCGGGGTTTTGCGGCGGACTCGTCGAGCTTGAACGAGAACGCGCGGTCGTAATAGCCTCCGCCGGCACCAAGACGGGTGCCGCTGCGGTCGAATCCGAGCAGTGGTACGCAGACCAGATCGAGCAGCGCAGGCGCCAGCATATCGCGGCCGAGATAGCGCGGCTCGGGTATGCCGTAATCATTCAGATACAGTTCGGTGGTGGCGCGATAGCGCACGAACACCATCTTGCGGGCGCTGCGCATCACCGGCAGATAACAGCGCTTGCCGTGGCGCAACGCCGAGCCCAGCAATTCGCGCAGGTCCACTTCCGTGGAATCCATCGGCCAGAATACGGCGAGGTGACTGGCAGCCCAGTAATACGCCGAGGTCCGGATCCGTCGGCAGATCTGCAACGAGGCCTGGCGGCGTTCGGCCCCGGACAGCTGTTCCCGCAGCGTTCGGCACTGGTTACGCAGAATGGTGCGCGAGGACATCGATCAGGTATCCGGGTGATCAGGCGCAGGATGGGGATTCCCCGGAGCTACCGCTGCCAATGTCGCCCTTGAACCCAACGGTTCAAGGCGGTGGCCTCTGCGGCGCCTCAGGCTTTCCGACGTGCGGACATGCACACTGGCTCCAATCGAGAGACCCCCAGTTTGGTGTCAATCGGCTCGAGGACTAACTGGCTGGCAAATAGTCCAGGGAATCGGCGTGAAGTATAACAGCAGAATTATGCGAAGCAGCCGACGGGTCTACATTTCCATCTGGCGGACGCTGTTGATGCTGTCGTCGATGCGCGTGGTAAGCCGTCGGATCCGCTCCTGCAGATCCTGGCTGCCGAGGCTGGACTGCTGACCCTGGCGAATCAGCTCATGGGTGATGTTGAGCGCTGCCATCACCGCGATGCGCTCGACGCCGACCACCTTGCCACCCTGGCGGATGGTGCGCATTTGCTGGTCGAGGTAACGCGCCGATTCGACCAGCGCATCGCGCTCCGCGGCCGGGCAGGAAACCTGGTAATCCTTGTCGAGAATGTTCACCTTTACGGTGTTGACATCCGCACTCATGATTCCTGCTCCAGGGAGCGCAGGCGCCCGATCATCGCTTCCACCTTGGAGCGCGCGTCCTCGTTCTTGCGCAGCAGTTGCGCCCGTTCGTCGCGCAGTTGCCGCTCCGAGCTCTTGAGGGCGCGGATCTCCTGATCCAGGCGTGCACACAGCCGGATCAGGTCTTCGACCCGTTGCTCGAGAAGTTTCAATTGCTGCATTTCCATTGGATGCCTTCATCGCATCACGCGCTTTGGTTACTATAGTGAGCCACCCTGTCACGGTCAATCGAGCGACGATTTCAAGATGGTTCACGGTGTCTGAATGATGCAAGCCGAAAGCGATGGCTTTGCGGCAATTGCCGCGATGCTCGATCCGGAGCTCTCCGTTGCCAGCCTGCACGGGGCCCTGGTGGGAGGCTTGTGCGCGGATACCGGCGCGCGTCTCAGCGCCTCCGCGCTGGGCGCCTGCCTCGATCTGGTCCTCGATGAGCAGGACCTGAAGGTGAGCGGAGTGCTCGATGCAGTGCGTGTCACCGAGGAGGCGCTGCGCGATCCGGAGTTTGGATTCACGCCGCTGCTTCCCGACGACGACACCAGCCTCGCGGCGCGGGTACGGGCGCTTGCCGAGTGGTGCGAGGCTTTCGTCGACGGCTTTTCCGCGATGAATAGCGGTGCGGCGCTGTCCGCCGAGACCAGCGAGATTCTTGCCGATCTGGGTTCCATCGCGGGTGGTCTCGACGAGGAGTCACTGGCCGAGGGAGACGACGAGGACGAGAATGATTTCATGCAGATCGCGGAGTTCGTGCGCATCGCCGCGCTCGGAATCTTCACCCAGCGCGCGGCGCCCGTCGAAGCGACGCTGCACTGATGCCGGCCACCAGCAGGCGCGCGCCCGCGCAACCGCGGATCGGCAACCGGGAGTTTGCGCGCCGGCGCCGTGACCTGATGGCGTTGATGGAGCCGGACAGCATCGCGATCCTGCCCTCTTCCGAGATCCGCATCCGCAACCGCGACAACACCTATCCATTTCGCCAGGACAGCGATTTTCACTACCTCAGCGGGTTTTCCGAACCGGAATCCGTGCTGGTGCTGGCCCCCGGACGGCGCCACGGCGAATTCCTCCTGTTCTGTCGCGAACGCGACCGCGCGCGTGAGTTATGGGATGGCTATCGCGCGGGTCCGGAGGGTGTCTGCGAGCAGTATGGCGCCGATGATGCATTTCCGATCGGCGATATCGATGACATCCTCCCCGGCCTGATCGAGGGGCGCGAGCGGGTCTATTACGCAATGGGCCGGCAAGCGGATTTCGATCGCCGGCTGATGGTCTGGATCAACAAGATCCGCGCCAGGGCCCGGTCCGGAGCGCATCCGCCCGGCGAGTTTCTCGATCTCGATCATCTGCTGCACGAGCTGCGTCTCTACAAGAGCACGGACGAGATCAAGGTCATGCAGCGCGCGGGCGAGATTTCCGCGCAGGCACACAAGCGTGCCATGCGTGTCTGCCGGCCCGGCATGTACGAGTACCAGCTCGAGGCGGAGCTGCTGCACGAGTTCGCCACCCGGGGCGCGCGTTCGCCTGCCTACAGCAGCATCGTCGGCGGTGGACGCAACGGCTGCATCCTCCACTACGTCGAGAACAACGCCCGGTTGCGCGCCGGCGAGCTGGTGCTGATCGATGCGGGCTGCGAGTTCGAGCACTACGCCTCGGATGTGACCCGCACCTTTCCGGTCAACGGCCGCTTCGATGGCGCGCAGCGCGCGCTCTACGAGATCGTGCTGGAGGCACAGCTCGCCGCAATCCGCGCCGTGAAGCCGGGCAGTCACTGGAACCAGCCGCACGACATCACGGTGCGCGTGATCACCGCGGGCCTGCGTGACCTCGGCCTGCTCGATGGCGAGTTGAACGAGCTGGTGGATCTCGAGGCCTTCCGGCCCTTCTACATGCACCGGGCCGGTCACTGGCTCGGCTTGGACGTGCACGATGTGGGCGACTACAAGATCGCCGACGAGTGGCGGGTGCTGGAACCCGGCATGGTGCTGACCATCGAACCCGGTATCTATGTTTCACCGGATGATCCTTCCGTGGCCAAGAAATGGCGCGGCATCGGCATCCGCATCGAGGATGACGTGGTGGTGACCCGTGGTGGACGCCAGGTTTTGAGCGATGCGGCGCCGAAAGCAGTCGCCGATATCGAGCAATTGATGGCGAAATCCAGGTGAGCGCAGAGCACTTCGATGTGGTGATCGTCGGCGGTGGCATGGTCGGTGCCAGCCTGGCGTGCGCGCTGAGCAATACCACGCTGCGCGTTGCGGTGATCGAGAGCACGGCATTGCTGGGCGCCGGACACGCGCCTTCCCGGCAGCCGAGTTTCGATGCGCGCTCGACCGCATTGTCGTTGAGCAGCGCGCGCTTTCTCGACGGTCTGGGCCTTTGGCAAGCGGTGCGTGGTCATGCCCAGGCGATACAACGCATCCATGTGTCCGATCGCGGACATTTCGGGTCGACCCGCATGGATGCGCGTGAGGAAGGCCTCGAAGCGCTCGGTTTCGTGGTCGAGAACCAGTGGCTCGGCAGCGTGCTTCATGGCGCCTTGGCCAGATGTCCGTCGCTGCGAGTGCTGGCACCCGCCAGTGTTGCGAACATCCGAGTCACTCCCGGTGGTGCGCGGCTGGATGTGCGCGAGGACGGGCGGGAGCTCGAATTCGACGCCTCACTCGCGGTGATCGCCGATGGCGCGCGCTCCGGCCTTGCCGCCCGGCTTGGCATCGCCATGGAGCAGCTGCCCTACGGGCAGCACGCCCTGATCACCAATATCGGACACCAGAAAGACCACGGCGGGCTTGCGTTCGAGCGCTTCAGTGACCAGGGGCCGCTGGCCATGCTGCCATTGCCGCCGGACGCCGACCGAGGTGCGCGCAGCGCACTGGTCTGGGTGTTGCCACCCGCGCTCGCGACCGCAGCGGCAGCCCTCGATGAAAGCAGTTTCCTGCGCCGTCTGCAGACCCGCTTCGGTTATCGTCTCGGGCGCTTGAGCCGTTGCGGCGAGCGCCATATCTACCCTCTCGGCCGGTCCTCGGCGAGCGAGCAGGCGCGTGCCGGCGTGGTGCTGCTCGGCAATGCCGCGCACTCGCTCCACCCGGTGGCCGGGCAGGGATTCAACCTGTCGTTGCGCGATGTGGCGGCGCTCGCCGAGTTGTTGCGCGAGGCTGATGCGCGGGGTGAAAACCCGGGCTCGCTGGCCCTGCTGCAGCGCTTCGTGGATGCACAGCGCCTCGATCAGGAACTCACCGGCGGCTTCAGCGACGTGCTGCCGCGGTTGTTCGGCAGTGCGTTTCTGCCGCTGGCTGCGGCGCGTGGTCTCGGCCTGATCGGGCTCGATCTGCTGCCCGGGGCACGCAGTCTGCTGGTGCGCCAGGCGACCGGACTGGGTGGGAGCTGAGCATCGATGAAGTCTCCTCGAGTGCCTTCTTATGATGTGGTGATCGTCGGCGGCGGTATTGCCGGCTGCGCGCTGGCCGCAACTCTGGCGCCGCTCGGTCACGAGGTACTGCTGGTCGAGGCCGCTGCGCTGGCGGACTCGCTGCCGCCGCTTGCCGCTACCATTGCCGAGGTCGATCCACGGGTCAGCGCCCTGAGCGCCGCCTCGACGGAGCTGATGCGCGAGGTCGGCGCCTGGGATTTGATCCCGCCGCGAGCCCGGAGCTCCTACGAGGCGATGCGCGTATGGGAGGAGGACGGCAGTGGCCTGATCGAGTTCCGCGCCGAGGAGGTGCGGCGACCGGAACTCGGCCATATCGTCGAGAACCGCTGGATCGTGGGTGCTTTGCTGGCGCGCCTGGGCAGTTGCCCTAATGTCGAGCTGAAGGGATCCGAGCGGCTGCTCGCCCTCGAGCAGCCTGTAGCCGGGCGCGCCGCGCTGCGCCTGCAGCTTGCCTCCGGCGCTCTCATCGATACTGCGTTGCTGGTCGGCGCCGATGGTGCAAATTCCGCGGTACGCCGGTTGTGTGGTGTGCGGGCGCGCACCGAGGACTGCGGCCAGCGTGCGATCGTTGCCACCATCCGCACGGACGAGGGTCACCGGCGCACCGCGCGGCAACGATTTCTGCAATCCGGACCGCTGGCACTGCTGCCACTGGCGACGCTGGAGGCTGATCACGCCTGCTCGATCGTGTGGAGCGCGGACGATGGACGGGCACAACAGTTGCTGGCGCTCGACGATCGCGCGTTCGCGCTGGAGTTGCAGCGCGCCTGCGAGAGTTGTCTCGGTGGCATAAGCGAGGTATCCCGGCGCTACGATTTTCCGCTGCGCCAACAGCATGCCGACGCGTATGTTGCCCCGGGCGTCGTGCTGGTCGGCGATGCCGCGCACGTGATCCATCCGTTGGCCGGGCAGGGCATCAACCTCGGATTCTCCGACGTGCGGGTATTGGCCGAAGAGCTTGGTCGCGCCCTGCGTCGTGGCGCCGGACCCGGCGATCTGGACGTGCTGGCACGCTACCAGAGGCGTCGACGCGGGGAAAACGCGCTGATGCTGCGCGCGATGCAGGGGTTTCGCCGCCTGTACGGCGCGGATCGGCTCGACCTGCGCCTGCTGCGTAACGTCGGCATGAGCCTGGTGCATCGCAGCGGGCCGCTCAAACGCGAGTTCATGCGCCGCGCCATGGGGCTTGGCTGAGAAGGCGTTCAACGTCGCGCCGGCGTGGTTTTGTTTTGCCGGGGCGGACGTTAGAATCGCCGCCGGTCAGCGATCGCCACTCTTCATCCTTTTATTTTATTGCCGGGGGTTCCCGATGAGCACTGTTCCTGCGGATCGAAAATTTGCCATTACCCACGAGTGGGCCATGGACGATGGCACGGGTATCGTGACCGTGGGTATCAGTGATCATGCCCAGGCCGCGCTCGGTGATGTGGTGTTCGTCGAACTCCCCGAAACAGGCACCCACCTCGATGCGGGCGAGCAGGCCGGCGTGGTCGAATCGGTCAAGGCCGCGTCCGATATCTACGCTCCGGTCGCGGGCGAGGTGATCGAAGTCAACGAGGCGCTCGAAGGCAACCCGGAACAGGTAAATGCCGACCCCTATGGCGACGGATGGTTTTTCCGGCTGCGCGCCGACAGCAGCGAGGACATGGACGCGCTGCTCGACGCCGAAGCCTATGAAGCAAGCCTCGATGAGGAATGAACCCGGAGCGTCCAGCTGATGAGTGGCGCGATGGAGCTGCCGCGCCTGCAATTGCGGCGTAACGAAGATCGCCGTATCCGCCAGGGTCACAACTGGGTCTACAGCAACGAGATCGATACCGCGGCCACACCGCTCAGAGCGTTCACGCCGGGTGCACAGGCGCTGCTGTTTGCCGCAAGTGGAAGACCGCTCGGCGTGGTTTCGGTAAACCCGCACTCCCTGATCTGCGCCCGCATGCTGGTGCGCGAGGGCAACACCGCGGTGGGCGAGGCGTTTCTGCGCGGGCGGCTGCGTGTGGCGCTCACCTTGCGCGAGCAATTGTTCAGCGAACCCTTTTACCGCCTTGCCTACGGAGACAGCGACGGGTTGCCCGGCCTGATCGTCGATCGATACGGCGAATACGTGGTGGTGCAGATCGCGACCGCGGGCATGGAAGTGCTGCTCGAGGCGCTGGTTGCGGTGCTGGTCGAACTGCTGGCACCGGCGGGTATTCTGCTGCGTAATGACGCCAGCATCCGTGATATGGAGCAGCTCCCGATGTACGCGCGGGTGGTTCATGGCGAGGTACCCGAGCTGATCGAGCTCGGCGAGAACGGCGTGCGCTTTTGGGTCTCGCCGCATGGTGGCCAGAAAACCGGCTGGTTCTTCGACCATCGCACCGGGCGCCGCCGCGTGGCCGAGCTGGCGCGTGGGCGGCGGGTGCTGGACGTGTTCTGCTATGCGGGGGCATGGGGCGTTCAGGCGGCGGTCGCGGGCGCGAGCTCGGTGCTCGGCATCGACAGCTCCGAGC
>MTKY01050704.1_pt1 | contig 36813 bp, 28 predicted proteins | sample 1042731 | NCBI WGS metagenome assembly MTKY01 (sample SAMN06212206, study PRJNA360538) | anaerobic digester metagenome | biome: Wastewater treatment plant; material: sludge; isolation source: anaerobic digester fed with sludge from wastewater treatment plant | place: Denmark: WWTP Soeholt ...
GCCGCCGCCGCCGTTGCCGCTGGGGCCGCCCGCGCCGCCTCGCGCCTGACCGCGGCGCAGGGTCAGGTCGAGCAGGGTCAAACTGCCAGAATCGCTGACGTAGAAAAGGCGAAAATCAGGCGCGCCGGCGCTGCGCTCAATCGTCGCGCCTTGCCCGGTGATGGTGATGGGGGTCGTGATGGGCGGCAGGCCGTTAGGCCCGTGGTCGGTATTATCTACCTCGTCGAGGACATAAACGGCGTTGGGTTGCAAAACGATGACGTCAGCGCCGCTGCCCGCCGGACAGCCATTGAAAGCGGCGTCGGTATTAGCGGCAGTGATCGCTTCACGCAACGTACACAGGCCATCATTGGCGACCGTGTTGGCCGTGCTATTGACAATAATAATTGTCGCTGCATCGACCGAAACTACCGGTAAAAGCATAGCAACCAGGGCTATCACAATGCCTAAATGGGTCAAACGAAAAAGAACATGCCAAATCGCATTGTTACGCATTGCAGTATCCTCCACACTATTCTGGCTTACAGCAAAGTCGCTTCAATCACTGTGACCCACTCAAGGACACGCAAACGATGTGAAAAACCGAGGCCTATCGCCCTTGTTATACATCACTTATGCTATCTTTGCAACAAATGACTCCTTCGAAAATAGCCTCAACGGATCGAACGGATTCAACGGAAAAACATCCGTTGAATTCCGTTGAATCCGTTGAGAGAATCATTTTAGTGCTTGCATAGTGCGCGTTAGCGCCGGCGTCTCTCCTGAAAAAAGGTCGCTGTTGACTTGAATGTGGGGAGGAATCGGTAAAAACCCGATTTTTAGCGCGTTTCATCCCTACAACGCATGGGTTATGAAGCACAAGTGGGGCATCACGCGCACCAGTTTTTGAAAAATCGGGTTTTTTCAGCGGAGCCATATATATACCGTACATCGCGGGGCAATTGCCGCCCTTACTTTGTCGTCAGCAGATTGAGCAGATTCAGCAGATTTTTTCCTATGTCGTCGTCAAGTCTTTGAAATACCGGGCAATCGGCAACAGCGTATACCCCGCCTTCTCATACGATCGCCGCGCCGGCGCGTGGCCTGGATCGCCGCCGGTTTCCACGATGGCCAGCTTCATGCCGCTTTCCCGTATCTGTTCCAACGCGGCGGTATTCAGCGCCGTACCGATGCCACGATTTTGGTAGTCAGGATGGACCGCGAGCAGGTGAACCTCGCCGGCCTTCTCCTCGCGCTTCAACGTGTACGCCAGAAATCCGGTCACGGCGCCGTCCACCTCTGCGACCAGGACGGTGTATTCCTCCTGATTTTTGCACACCGACGTGACGTTCTTTGTCTGACCGGCGCGCCAATCCGGTTGGAGCGCCGCGAAGAGGCCGCGCCCCAAGACCTGCTCGAGCGAGCGAAAGACCGGTTCCCAGGCCAGCAGCGAGAGTTCCACGATGGCGTCGAGGTCGTCGTCACGGAAAGGTCGAATGTTTAAGTTCATAGCACACTCCTCAAGCAATTTCCCTCGCGTTGCAACCCGGAAAATCAACCGCCGACAGTCAGGATCGCCGCCTGCCCCGCGTAGCCCTCGGCGAAGCGCGCGCCGTCGTCCGCCGAACCGATGCCCGCGCCGTAGTGCATCGGCACGACGATTTGCGCGCCGATGGCATTCGCCGCCTCGACGGCCTCTTCCGCCGTCATCACGTAAGTGCCGCTCACCGGCAGCAGTGCGATGTCGCAGTCGAAGTCGGTCATTTCCGGGATGTGATCGGTATCTCCCGCGAAGTAGACGCGCACACCATCCACGGTGACGATGTAGCCGACATGCTGTTCATCTTTGGGATGGAACGGCTTGCCCGGGGCGCGGAATTTGTTGACGTTGTACGCGGGCACGGCCTCGATCTCGACGCCGGCGACGGAGAGCTTGTCGCCGGGGCGCATCACCTTTGCGCCAGGCAGCTCCTTCGCCGCCAGGTGGCTGGCAACGACCACCGTCTGCGGCCCGCTGATCTTCTTTACGTCGCCGGGCGAGCAGTGATCGTGGTGGTGATGGCTGACCAGCACCAGGTCCGCGATGGGCAGATGGCCCTGCAACTTCCACGGGTCGAAGTAGATAACCGGCGGCCCGTCCAGCCGGAAGCTGTCATGACCGAGCCAATGTATTTTCTTGATCAACTCCTGTGCGTTCATTTTTCACCTCCAAAACATAGTTGCAAGTTTCAAGTTGAAAGTTGCCAGTTTAGAAACAGAAGAATAAACCGCGAATCTCGCCAATCGCCGCGAATCTTTTCCGAGTTAGCGAAGATTCGCGTGATTCGCAGTAAAATTCTAACGGCGGTTGATCAAACGCAGGACGATGTTCAGGATGATCGTCAACAGGATACTCAACAAGATCGAGCTGACGATAGGCACGAAGCACGACAAACTGCCATCCGCGCTGCGATAGCGGATGTCGCCGGGCAGCTTTCCCAACCACTGCATAAACGGCAGCTTCCCCAGGAGAAACAACAGCACGCCCAGAGCAACAATCCCTAGACCAATCACGATCAGCCAACGCCCAAGCGTATCCAGTGGAAACATCGCTCCACACTCCATTCGTGTCAATCCGTGAAGATTTGTAGTGATAGTGCGCCCCTACAGTGCGACCGCCAAACCAAGCGCATACTCCGGCTCGAAGCCGATGAGGTCGCGGGCCTTGTCGATGCTGATCAACGATGCGCTGCCTTCGACGGGCCGCATCCACGTCTGCACGTCGGGGTACATCAGCGAGGCCAATCCTTGGGTGGGCAACCCCGTGGCGTTGTGGCTGCCCACGATCCACAACGGATGGCTGCCCGTGTAGTCCGCCAGCACGGCCTTTTCGATAGCCTGTGCGGCATCCCGCTTATCCAGCATCGCCCAGAAGTCGTTGCGCCCGAAAGTCAGGGCAGCGGCGGGCATCTGCTGCATCGCGGTCATCATCGCCTCGTCGTCGATCTCGCCATTTCGATGCTGCGCCTGTAATTCGCGCCACCTGGCGAATGTCTGCTGCACCTGTTCACGACGTTCGGCTACGGGCAAGGCCATCAGCCCCTCGTAGGCCGCCTGGATGAAAGTGCGAAATTCCCCGGCATGGTCATGCTCGCGCTCGAACCACCGGCTGTCGTAAACCCACGGAAAGCGCAGACACGCGCCAGAAATGCCCTCGCGCCGCCAGAAATAGGCCGCGATCTCTTCCAAAATTTGCTTGGAAAACGAGTACACATCCGATGTGGAACCGGGATGCGCTTCGTCCAGCGGAAAGTAATGGATAGGAATTTCGCGGGTACCGTAGCCGTTGCCCAGCGCGTTGATCGAGCTGGCGCTGACCACGCGCTTGATGCCGTTTTCCGCTGCGGCCTGATACACGTTGAACGATCCACCGCAGTTGATGTGGAAAATCTCGGCGTCCTTGCCCGGAATGGGATCGGGAATAGCGGCGAGATGTACTACTGCTTCGATACCCTCGAAGTGCGGACGCAACGTCGCGTAATCGGTGATGTCGGCCTGGCGATATTCCGCCCCCCGCACCTCTTCAGCAGCCTCCACCGCAATCTCCGCTTTCGGGATGCGATCAAGCATACGCACGTCGTGCCCATGCGCCGCCAAATGCGCGACCGTCGCGCGCCCTATGTGGCCGATGCCGCCAGTAACGAGTATTTTCATAGGATCCTCACACAGACCGGCATAGGAACCTCCGTCACCTGACCGGTCGGTGTCAGACGCCCGGTCTCCGGATCGATGCGGAAAGTGACAATCGAGTCGCTGTCTTGATGCGCGGCGAAGAGGTACGTCCCCGTCGGATCGATGGCAAAGTTGCGCGGCGTCTTGCCCAGTGATGGCGTGTGTCCTATGTAGATAAGCAGCCCGGTCTCCGCATCGATGGCGTAGGCGACGATGCTGTCGTGACCGCGATTGGAACCGTAGAGGAACTTGCCCGACGGCGCGACGTGGATGTCAGCGCAGGTGCTCTGTCCGGTAAAGTCAACCGGCAGCGCCGGCACGGTTTGCCGCGCCTCAAGCGTCCCTTGCACGGCGTCGTAGGCGAAGGTGATAATCGTATTGCCCATTTCGGTGATCAAGTAAGCATAGCGCCCGTTGGGATGAAACGCCATGTGACGCGGTCCGGCTCCGGCTTCTATTTCGACCCACGGCGGGACGTGCGGCGGCAATGTCCCACCCTCCAGATCGAGCCGGTAGATCATCACCTTGTCGATGCCCAAATCTGCCACGAACGCGAACCGGTTGGTCGGGTCCAGGGTGATCGAATGGGCATGTGGACCTTCCTGCCGGCGCGGGTTGATGCCGGAACCGGTGTGCTGCACTACGACAGATGCCGGTTCCAGTCCCCCGCCCGCGCGCACCGGGAAAGCGGCGGCATTGCCGCCCATGTAGTTCGCCACGAAGACGCAGCGCCCGGTTCGATCCACGCTCACGTGGCACGGCGCGCCGCCCTGCGCGCGTTGGCTGTTGATCAGCGTGAGCGCGCCGGTTTGCGGATCGACCGCAAATGCGCTCACGCCCCCGCCCGGCTGCCCGTCGAATTCCATCGTTTCGTTGACGGCGTACAAATATCGCCGTTGGGGATCGAGCGCCAAAAAAGATGGATTCTGCACGCCTCCGGCAACCCCCACCGGTATCAATGCGCCGGTCGCCATAGCCAGCCGGTAGATGTAAATGCCTTCACTCGCTCCTTTGTGCGTGTACGTACCGACGTAAACCAACCTTTCCTCATTTTGATCGTGCATAGAATTTACTCCTTGTGCAAAATAGTCAGAGTGTCGTTAGTCGGATAGTCTATATCAGCGTGGGCGAAATACAAGTAGGGGGTGAAGGCGTCGACAAATGGCTTGAAAACACAGATGGGATAACTATTGCCAATTTCTCAGAGAACAGCTATACTGTTTGTTATCATATTCAAATGGCTATCAGATTCCGAAAACTGCCTTATGTATAGACATAGGAATATGCACTTTGGGAGAGCAGAGGATGGAGAAGTTACCACGCGCCCATATCTCATCTAATGAAAACCAGCACTCCTGGTTGCAGTATGGAGAGAAGACTCTGTTCACGCCGGCCGGAAATCCTCATTCACGCCTACGTCGCATCCTGTGGGGGCTGCCCATCGTTGCCTTTGCCCTGTTATTGGTGGGGAATCTGTCACTATGGAAATACTCCGAACAACTGGCGCAGCATCTGGCCATCAATCAGAGCCGCAGCCTGGCCGAGGAGATCGCCCTGCGCGTCGAGAATCTGCTCAACGAGCGGTTGAACGACCTGGCGCTCCTGGCAACCTTATGGATCGAAGAACCCGACACCGAAGTGCGTCCCGTGCGATTTATGGCCGACGCGACGTGGTTGACCGAGCGTGAACCAAGCTACCATGTGATCAACTATGTGAACGCTGAGAGCATCATTCTTTACTCTGCACCCGAGGGCAAACGTCCAGAACTCGTTGGATTGGACCTCAAAACCCTACCAGGCCGCGAGGCATTACACCGTCAGGTCCGCGAGACAAGCCAACCGCTGGCCTCCAAACCGATGACACTGACGACCGACCGGCCCGGCCTGGTGCTTTGGTACCCCATCCTCGAGCACTCGGAATCCAAACCTGCTTTTGCCGGTATGATCGCGGGCACATTGCACATCGATACCCTGGTGGAACGCGCCATCACCGCCTCCGACCCAGAGATGTTTTACATCGAAATCGCGATTGACGGTATGGTCATCTACCACACGAATTCTTCCTCTTCAGCGCCAAAAGTCAGCCGAGACCTGGGGGCAATCCATACCATGAACCTGCTGGGGCGGACGTGGCAGGTAACAGTTTACCCGCGCAGCCAAAGCCCGCTTGGACGAATAGCGGGAACCAACCTGCTGCGGTTCGGCGCCAATCTCGTCCTGGCGTTCCTTGTGTCCGGGTTGCTGGCGCTCGCGCTGGATGCGGTAGACCGATTGCGCGTCAAACAACAGCAGTTACAGCAATCGGAAAGCCGCTATCGTCTGTTGGCCGAGAACGTCCGCGACGTCATCTGGACAGTGGATATGAACCTGCGGTTCACCTACGTCAGCCCTTCCGAGGCAGCTATGACCGGCTTCAGCCCTGATGAGACGCGCCAACTTTCCCTGGATCAGGTGTTATCGCCGTCCTCTTACGCCATCGCCGTCCAGTCTTTTCAAGAGGAAATAACTACGGCTAAAGCGATACAGCAGCCGCAACGCCAATCACGCACGCTCCAACTCGAGCGATGGCGCAAAGATGGCAGCCTTATGTGGATCGAAGTCATTGCCACATTTGTTTGCGACGAGTACGGACAGCCGCTGGAAATCGTAGGTGTGTCACGTGATATCACCGAGCGCAAACAGGCCGAGGCGGAACGCGCGCGGCTGCTGGAAACCATCCGGGCGCAGGCGCAGCGCGTCCAGCAGATCATAGAAACAGTACCCGAAGGCGTGTTGCTGATCGATGCCGACAATGTCGTCGTTCTGGCGAACCCGGTAGCCCGGCGCTATTTGGACATCCTCGGCGGCGTAGCGCCGGGCGATGCCCTTACCCACTGGGGGGAATGTGCCATAGAGGAACTGCTAACCTCACCACCACAGGGTCTCTGGCACGAAGTGGAGGCCACGTGTGGCGTCTTCCAGGTTGTGGCGCGTCCCTTGGAGAACTCAGCAGAGCCCGAAGGCTGGGTTCTGGTCACGCGCGATATCACCAAACAACGGGAAATTGAGAAAATCCACCAACGTCAGGAGCAATTGGCAGCCGTAGGGCAACTGGCTGCTGGTATTGCCCACGATTTCAACAATATCATGGCCGCTGTCGTGCTGTACGCACAAATGACGGCGCGCGATCCACAATTGCCCGCGCACGTGCGGGAACGTATGCACGTCATCAACGAGCAGGTAGGCCATGCCGCCAACCTGATCCAACAAATTCTCGACTTCAGTCGCCATAGCGTGCTGGAACGCCAATCGCTTGATCTACTGCCGTTCGTGAAAGAGCACGTCAAATTGCTGCAGCGGACGTTGCCGGAGCATATCGAAATCCGCTTCGAAAGCACACACAACAGCTACATCGTCAACGTAGACCCCACACGTATCCAGCAAGTGCTGACCAACCTGGCGATCAACGCGCGTGATGCAATGCCACAGGGCGGCGCGTTGACCATCCGTTTGGAACAGGTGACGTTCGCCACAACCACAGAGACGATCCCGCCGGGCGCGTGGGTGCGGATGACCATAGCCGATACCGGCCCAGGCATCCCCGCCGACATTCTGTCCCGCATCTTCGAGCCATTCTTTACGACCAAAGCGCCGCTGGGGACTGGGCTAGGCTTGTCGCAAGTGCGCGGCATCGTGGAAGCGCATGGGGGTCATATCGATGTGACCAGCGCGGTCGGACAGGGGACGACGTTCAGCATCTACTGGCCACTGCGCACCCCAGAGATGGCGAGCGAGACTCAAACGCCAACAACGCGCATCGTCGAACAGGGGCGCGGAGAAACATTGCTGCTGGTCGAAGACGATACCGTCGTGCGAAAAGCTGTAGCAGAGAGCCTTGCTGCGATGAACTACCGGGTTCTGGAAGCAGCCAACGGTCAGGAGGCGTTGGCAATCCTGCAATCGCACCGCGACGCTATCGCTTTGGTGGTAAGCGACGTGGTCATGCCCAAAATGGGCGGCGTGGCCCTCCACCACGCGCTTCGCCAGCAGGGGATTGACGTCCCGGTGATTCTGTTGACCGGTCATCCTCTCAACGCTGAACTCGAAACCCTGAATGTTGAGTGGATGCTCAAACCGCCCGATCTGGCGGCGTTGTCTGCAAACATCGCGCGTATGCTACGGACAAGACGCAGTCAGCCGGAAGCGCAATGCTCATCGGATTAGTCCAATACAAACGGATGCGAAGGAGTCTATGCCGGAATATCCCGATATCGTGGTTTACATCGAGTCGCTACAGCATTTCGTGCAGGGACAGACGTTGACGCATGTGCGAATCGCGCACCCGTTTGTGCTGCGCACCGCGGAGCCACCGGTCGCGGCGCTACATGGCAAAATCTTGCGCGATCTGGAACGCCTGGGCAAGCGCATCGTCCTCGTTTTCGACGAGGATCACTTTCTCGTGCTGCATTTGATGATCAGCGGGCGGCTGCAATGGTATCCGCCGGATCGCAAGGTTCCGGCCAAAGGGTGGCTGGCAGCGCTGGATTTTGCCAATGGGACGCTGCTCCTCACTGAAACCTCGACGCAAAAGCGCGCGAGCCTGCACCTGGTGCGCGGACGGGAAGCATTGCAAGCCTTCGCGCGCGGCGGACTGGAAGTAATGGAGGCGACGACAGAGGAATTCCGCGCCATGCTCCAGGCCGAAAATCACACGCTCAAACGCGCGCTGACCGATCAGCGGCTTTTCAGCGGTATCGGCAACGCCTACTCGGACGAAATCCTGCACCGCGCGCGCCTTTCGCCCTTTTTGCTAACCAAATATCTTACGGACGAACAAATCGCGTACCTGGCCGAAGCGACCAAAGCAGTCCTCGCGGAATGGGTCGCGCGGCTGCGGGCAGAAGCTGGGGAAGGTTTCCCGACCAAAGTGACGGCATTCCACGAAGCGATGGCCGTGCACGGGCGGTATGGGCAACCGTGCCCGGTCTGCGGCGTCAAAGTGCAACGCATTCGTTATGCAGAAAATGAGACGAATTATTGTCCGCGCTGCCAGACGGAAGACCGGCTGCTGGCGGACCGGGCGCTGTCGCGCTTACTCAAGGATGACTGGCCGCGCACTGTGGAAGAATTGGAAGAACGGAAAAGGTAACGGAGTTACTGACGCAGTTCATTTTTTCATCAGCAGATTAAGCAGATTCAGCAGATTATTGTTCGAGCCTTCTAAAAATCTGCTCTATCTGCTGACGTTTGTGATCTTCTACGCTCCCGTCAGATTCATGATCATCAGCCGCTCGAAGAAATCCTGCATCGGACGGCCAGCGGCAACGGCGGCGTGGATGGCCTCTTCGATCTCCGCCGGACCGTGTCCCCGCGCCCACTGCGGGAGTTGCGCGGCGTCGGTCACCAACCCGAAGAAATCGAAGCCCAATTTCGCGTAAGTCGTCCAGGGCAAATGTCCCGCAGCAATGGCATATTGGAACAGGCCCTGCGGCGCACCCAGAGCCAGAATCGTCGTATAATCGTGATCCCACGCCCAACGCATAGAGGCCCGCACCAACGCCGTGCCGATCCCAATCCCAAAGTAACGCGGGTCGGCGCCCTTGAGGATGGTCGGGGCAGTCGATATCAACGCAGTCTCTTCACGAAAACTCTCCAACGTGCGTCCCACGTGGCAGCAGGCATGGCACCACGTCGGCCCGGACAGATTCAGGTTCACGGAGCCGGTTATCCGCAGCCACCATGCTGGCTGCCACCAATGATTCCACGGCGGCCAGTCAGGATTGTCCTGGTTCGGCAAGACGATGCGGTAGCAGTGCAGTTGCGCCACGCAGCGATCGCCTTCCCACGCTGCCATGCCAATCGTGCCCTGGCGTTCGAAAAGGCGCAACAGGATGTCGCGGTCGGCCGGCCAACAGCGCAAAGGGATGCGCTCCAATTCGCCGAGCTGAATGGGCCGGATCGTTATCGGTACGTCATTCGGGGACATCAGCGTCATAGCTCACCTCCTGTCAAGGCCACGTAGCTCTATTGTAGCCCGTTTTGCGGGATAAGAAAACTGACTTCCTTCGCAGCAATCATTAACCAAAATCATACTTGACGATTTGCTCATTTGATGTATAATTACTCATAAAATGAGCATTTACTCATTATTGTGAATCGCCCGCGTGGAAGCCGCGAACGATTGGAGTTTATACGGTTTATTCGCACTTATGGCCTGTTTCGAAATGGGTTCGAGGCTTCGCCAGGGGCGCTGTCCAAACAGGAGAATCACAAAAGGAGAGCAATGAACAGCAAAAAAGGAGATCACCCCCGGCAATCGCGCCGCGAGCGGCGCATCGAGCGACGGCGGCGCGAAATCGTGACCGTCGCCGCGCAGCTCTTCGCAGCGAAGGGCTACGCCTATACCACGACGAAAGATATAGCCGAGGCCGCCGATATGGCCGAAGGCACGCTCTACAACTACTTCGAGGGCAAGCGCGACATTATGCTGGCGATTCTCAACGAGATGTGCGTTCCCATCGACGCCTTGTTGCAAAACGCCCGGCCCCTCAGCACCCGCAACGATTTTGTGAGCGTCGTCGAAGACGGCCTGGAGATTTTCGTGTCGCAGGTCGATTTTACCAGCGCGCTGTTCACCGAGATTTGGGTGGACGATACGATTCTGAACGACCTGATCATCGACCGCTTGCAGTACATCGGGCAAGCCATCCAGGGCTTCATCACCAAAAGGATCGAGGCGGGGAACTTCCGGCTCATCGATCCCGGGATCGTGACGACGTTTATTCTGGGCGGTTTTGTGGCGTTGATTGCGCCGGTGCTGCGCGGCAAGCAGCCCGTCCCCACCCCGGAGGAACGGCGCAGGCTGGCGCAGACTGCCGTCGATCTGTTGTTCGATGGGCTGCGCATCCGCTAAAGTTGATGCGCGTAACGCAATAGTGGAGGACAATGTTTCAACGTATTTGGGCCGTCTTACAAAAGGAGTTCATCCAAACGCTGCGCGACCGGGGCACGTTGATCCTGATGCTGAGCATGCCGCTGCTGCAACTGTTTATGCTCGGCTACGCGGTCGATATGAACGTGGAACACATCCCCACCGTGGTCGCCGACCAGAGTCTGGACGCGCACAGCCACGCCTACGTCGCGGCGATGGTCAACACGCGCTATTTCGACGTGATCGATTACGTCGCCAGTGAAGCCGCAGTGATCCAGGCCATCGACAGCGGGCGCGCGCAGGCCGGCATCGTCATCCCGCCGGGCTTCGCGGCCCGCGTGGACCGTGGAGAAGCGCAGGTGCTCTTTTTGATCGACGGCTCGGATTTGTTCACGGTTCAATCGGGCTACACGCGGGCCGCCGCCATCGCGCAATCCTACGCTGCCGACGTGCTGCTCAAGAAAATTCAACGCTCCGGCCTCCCCATCAGCGCCGCCCTGCCGCTGGATGCGCGGGTGCGCATTCTGTACAACCCCGATATGCAGCAGCTCTGGTTCACCATCCCCAACATGATCGCCCTGCTCATCCAAACGTCCAGCATTGCGATGACCGCCGCCGCCGTCGTGCGCGAGCGCGAGGCCGGCACTATCGAGCAGTTGCTCGTCACGCCGATCCGCCCGCTGGAACTGCTGCTCGGCAAGATCGTCCCCAACGTCGCCATCTCCGTCCTCAACGTGCTGACGGCGGTCGCGGCGGCGGTTTTGCTCTTCCACGTGCCGTTCCGTGGGAATTTCTGGGTCTTCATGGGCCTCTCCCTGATCTACGTCTTCGGTGGATTGGGAGTGGGTCTGCTGATTTCGACCATCGCCCGCAATCAAAAACAGGCGCAGCAGTTGATCATGATGGTGATGCTGTTGGGCGTCGTACTGGGCGGCTACATCTTCCCCCGCAACACGATGCCGCCCCTTCTTAAAGTGTTCGGCGCGCTATTCCCGATGACGTTTTTCATCCCCATCTCACGCGGGATCATCAGCAAAGGCGTCGACGTGGGCGCGCTTTGGGTTCACATCGTCAGCATGACGATTTACGCCGTCGTCGTGATGGCGATTGCGGCGAAAGCATTCCGGCAGGGATTGGAGTAGACGGCTTGAACGCGCAACGGTTGTTCGCCATCATCAAAAAAGAGGCCATCCAGATGATTCGGGATTGGCCGACGGTGTTGATGACCATTCTCTTGCCCGTCCTCGAGCTGTTTCTGTTCGCCTACGTCGGCGATATGACGCTCGATCATCTGTCCACGGCGGTCGTCGATATGAGCCGCGACCCCAGCAGCCGCGCCTTCATCAACGCGCTCGAAGTTTCCGGCTTCTTCGACGTGGTGCAGTACGCCGGCAGCGAAAGCGAGGTCATCCGCGCCATCGACGAGAACCAGGTGAACGTGGGGGTGGTGATTCCACCGGATTTCGCGGGGCAGGTCGAACGGCGCACAGCGCAGGCGCTCGTCATCATCGACGGTTCCGATTCGTTCGTGGCGCAGTCGGCTTACAGCGCGGCGTCGGCCATTGCGCAGGTGCACGGGATGCAGTTGATGCTGCAAACCGCCGAGCGTATGGGCATGGGCGGCCTGGGAAAGTTGCCCATCGACACCAGCACGCGCATCCTCTACAATCCCAACATCGACGAGATCGTCTTCCTGATCCCCGGTTTGGCGGCGATGCTGCTGCAACTCATCGGCGTCAACGCGACGGTGATGGCTGTCGTCCGCGAGCGCGAGCTAGGCACGGTAGAACAAATGCTGGTCACGCCGGCGCGCCCCGTCGAATTGATCCTCGGCAAAATCGTGCCGCCCATCGGATTGATCTCCCTCGACCTCATCATCATCATCCTGCTCGGCGTTTTCTGGTTCAAGGTGCCGTTCCAGGGGTCGGCCTGGCTGTTTGGCTGGCTCTCGCTGCTGTTCATCGTCTCCGGCCTGGGGATGGGGCTGGCGCTCTCCACTATCTCCAAAAACCAGAAACAGGCGCAGCAGATCTCGGCGATGATTATGATGGTCACGATGCTGCTGACCGGTCTGATTTACCCACGCTCGACGATGCCGCCGGTCGTGCGCGCCGTCGGCAACCTGATCCCGGCGACCTACTTCATCCGCATCGCGCGGGGTGTCATCACCAAAGGCGTGGGGCTGGCGTTTATGTGGGAAGACGTCCTGGCGCTGGTCGTCTACGGCGTGATCATCGTCATCGTATCGGCGGCGACGTTCAAGACGAGGTTGGATTGAAAGATTTCCACCACGAATCTTCACGAATCAACACTGGTTTTGATTTCCTATTCGTGAAAATTCGTGAGGATTCGCGGTTTTATCTCTGAGAAAAGTATGGAAACGTTAGTTACGATTCAGACTAAAGACCTGGTGAAGCGGTTCAAGACCCGTCAAGGCGACGTCACTGCGGTGGACGGCGTCACGTTGCAGGTGCGCCAGGGCGAAACCTACGGCTTGATCGGGCCGGACGGCGCGGGCAAGACGACGACGACACGCGTGATCCTGGGCCTGCTGCGCCGCACCTCCGGCGAGAGCCACATCCTGGGCTGCGACTCGATGCGCGACGCCTACGCCATCCGCGAGCGCGTCGGCTACATCGCGCAGCAGTTCTCGCTGCCGCCCGATATGACCGTGATCGAGAACATGCAGTTCTTCGCGCAGGTGCAAGGCGTCAACCCAGAGGAGCAGAAACATCGCATTCCGGAACTGTTGGAATTCGCCGGGTTGACGAAGTTCACCAAACGCCTCGCCGGGCGACTTTCCGGCGGGATGAAGAAGAAGCTGGCGCTGGCGTGCAGCCTCGTCCACGAACCGCGCGTCGTGATGCTCGACGAACCGACGCTGGGCGTGGACCCCGTCAGCCGCCGCGAATTCTGGAACCTGCTGGGCAACCTGCGCGCCGAAAAGGGACTGACCATCTTCGTCTGCACGCCCTACATGGACGAAGCCGAGCGCTGCAACTGGGTCGGCCTGCTCTACCGCGGCCGGCTCGTCGCGCACGATGCGCCGCGCAAAATCAAAACGATGGTTCCCGGCAGCCTGCTCGAATTCACCCCGTCGCACTTCGTCCCGGCACAAAAGCTGGTCACAGACCTGGAAGGCGTCCTGGAAGTCCAGACCTATGGGCTGATGCTGCACGTCTTCGTGGACGACATCGCCCGGCGGCAGCCCGAAATCGAAGCCGCGCTCGCCGCTCAGGGCATCGCCTGCACCGGCATGCGCCAAATCGAGGCGCGGATGGAAGAGGCTTTCATTTCGCTGATTACAAGACAGTCGCAAAGCGATTCTTGATTTTGGATTTTGGATTTTGGATTTTGGACGATGGACGAGTATACGATTGAGGTCAACAATCTGAGCAAGAAGTTCGGCAGCTTCACCGCCGTGGACGATGTGAGCTTCAACGTCCGTCCGGGGGAAGTGTACGGCTGGTTGGGGCCGAACGGCGCGGGCAAAACGACGACCATCCGTATGTTGCTCGGCCTGCTCACGCCGACGTCCGGCGAGGCGCGCGTGCTCGGCTACAACCCCGCCACGCAGACCAAATCGATGCAGGCGCTGGTGGGCTATATGTCGCAGCTCTTCACGCTCTACAACGACCTCACCGCCCGCGAGAACATTCGCTTTTACGGGCTGGCCTACGGCCTCTCGCGCAAGCAACTGCGCCACCGCCAGGCCCAAATCCTGGAAATGGCCGGGTTGGTCGGACGCGAGCACACGCTCACGTCCAACCTCTCCGGCGGCTGGAAGCAGCGCCTGGCCCTGGGCTGCGCCATCGTCCACGAGCCGCGCGTCGTCTTCCTCGACGAACCGACCGCCGGCGTCGATCCCATCAGCCGGCGCGAGTTCTGGGGCCTCATCTACGCGATGGCGAAGAAGGGCGTGACGGTGCTCGTCACCACGCACTATATGGACGAAGCGGAACTGTGCCAGCGCGTCGGCTTCATCAGCCAGGGGAAGCTGATTGCGTTGGACACGCCGGACCAACTGAAACAGTCGCAGATGCGCGGGCACGTCCTCGAAATCAACACCGCCGACGCCGACCGCGCGATGCGTGCGCTCAAGGCAACGCAGGATGCGGGACGGCTGCCCTTCGAGGAAGTCGCGCTCTACGGGGCGCAAATTCACGTCGTCGTACCCGACGCGGAGACGTTCAAAGCGCCGATTTGGGCGCTGCTCAACGATGAAGGTATCGACGTCCACAGCATCGAATGGATTGCGCCCACGCTGGAGGACGTCTTCATATCGGCGGTGAAATAGGCGCACACAATAACGTGGGGGAGTGATAAAAATGAACCAGAAAAAATCGAAGTCAAAAAAGATACTGCACATCGTCCTGTTGATATTCTTCTCGCTGGGGCTAGTCGTGCTGATGTCGAAGCAGACGCAAGCCAGTCCCGAGTCGTGGCTGGCGCTTTTCCAACAGCAGACGGCGGGGCCGGCCACAACCCTGAGCGCGTCCGGCGTCATCCAGGCCGAACAGGTCAGTCTCGCCAGTGAGTTCGGCGGGTTGATCGCCGCGATTCCGGTGGCTGAGGCCGAAAATGTTGCGGCTGGACAGATCGTCGTCCAACTGGACACCACGATGCTCGATGCGCAAATCGAGGTCGCCCAGGCGATGGTCGACATGGCCGAAGCGGGGTTGGCGCAAGCAAAGGCTGGGGCGCGCCCCGGTCAGATCGAAACCGCCAAAGCGCAGCTCGCGCAAGCCCAGGCGGGACAACTGCTCGCGCAGCGGGCAGTCAGCGACACGCAAGTCCTGGTCGCCAACCCACAAGACATCGACTTGCTCATCGCCGTCACCCGCGCGCAACTCGTTTCCGCAGAGCACCAACTCGCGCAGGCCATCGCCCTCAAAGACGCTGTCGAACTTGGGAAAAATCAGTTCGAACAAGCCTACGACCAATACGATGGCGGTGGGCGACATCGTTTTCCAGCTCTGGAAGGTTCTCTCAACGACATCACCGATGACCTGCAAGACCTCTTTCCAGATCTGCCGCCGATCGAATTACCCGAAACTCCCGAGGGAGATTACACCTTCGGCGACTGGGAACTGGTTATCGGGGGCGGCGGCTACACCCTCTACAAATGGGTCGATATCAACTTCCCACTGGGGGCGCAACAACTGCCCAACCTGTGGTGGCAAACATGGATCGGCGTGAATGCCGCTATCGCCCAGAAAGAGGGCCTGGAAGCCAAACTCGCCAATCTCTACAGCCAGCGCGCCAATCCTCAGGCAATGCAGACCCGCGCCGACGAGGCTCTCAGCGCGCAGGCGCAAGTCGGAGCACAGATCGAACTGGCGCAGGTGCAGGTGGAGGCGTTGGAATCCGGCGCCACGCCCGAACAAATCGCCGCCATCGAAGCGCGCGTCAATCAGGCGCGCAGCGGATTGGCGTCGTTGCTACGCCAGCGCGAGATGTACGCGCTGACCGCGCCTATCGACGGCGTCGTGGTGGACGTCATCATGCATCCCGGCGAGGTCGCCGCGGCAGGCGCAACGCTACTCACCATCGCCGACCTCAACAAGCTGACGCTAACCGTCTACGTGCCGCAGAACCAACTCGGACAGGTCCATCTCGACCAACCGGTGCAGATCACCGTCAACAGCTTCCCCAATCGCATTTTCGCAGGCCGCGTCAGCCGCATCGCCGAGAGCGCCGAATTTACGCCGCGCAACGTCGCCACCCAGGAAGAACGGGTGAACCTCGTTTTCGCCGTTGAGATCACGGTCCAAAACGAAGATAATGCGCTCAAGATGGGCATGCCGGCGGATGTGGTGTTTAGCGGTAATCGGTAATGAGTAATGAGTAATGAGTAATGAGTAATGAGTAACGAGTAATGAGTAATGAGTAATGAGTAACGAGTAACGAGTTACCAGCAACCAGCAACCAGCAATCAGCAACCAGCAACCAGTAACCAGTAACCAGTAACCAGCAACCAGCAACCAGCAACCAGCAACCAGTTACCAATCACATTTTCCAGGAGACGACAATGAACAAAAAATACAGTTGGATTTTCGCTCTACTACTTTTCGTCGTACCGCTGTCGGGCTGTTTGCAGACAACAGAGGCCAGCACAGGGGCGACATTGGTCGCCTCAGGCACGATTCGCGCCCAAGAAATCCGCATCGCCAGTGAATTCGGCGGGCGCATCGAATCCATCGCCGCCCAGGTGGGACAACAGGTGACTGCGGGTGACGCCCTCGTCACGCTGGACGCGACGCCGTGGCTGTTGCAACTTTCCCCAGCGGAGGCTGCTGTGGTCGCCGCTCAGGCCGATCTGACGCTGCTTGAGGCTGGCGCACATCCCGCGGAGATCGCGGCGGCGCGCGCCAACGTTGCCCTGGTCGAGGCGCAGCGCGACGGTGCGTACCAGGCATGGCAAAATGCGCTGGCGATGGTGGAAAATCCTCAGGAACTGAACGCAAAAATCGTCGAGGCGCGCACGCAAGTGGCATTAGCTGCCCAGGGCGCAGAACTCGCCAGGGCGCAGCTTGCCAACCAGGAAATGCTACACGGCATTGCCCCAAAAGAAGGTATTGAGAAGCAGGTGGCGGACCTCCAACTGGTCGCCGCACGAGAGGCGCTCGCGCGCGCTGAAGCCGACGAGCAAACCGCCCAAACGCTGCTCAACCAACTCCTGCGCATCCGCAACAACCCGCTCGGCTACATCGCCCAGGCGAACGCCGCCGAAGGGCAATATCGCGTCGCCGAAGAGGCCGTCGCCGTGGCGCAGGCCAAACTTGCCGACTTACTCGCCGGCCCCACCCCGGAGGAGCTTGCCGTCGCCAAAGCCACCGTCCGCCAGACCGAGGCCCAGGCCAACGTCCTGCGCAAGAAGATCGAGCGCAGCACCATCGCCAGCCCCATCGATGGCGTGGTGGTCGCTCGCGCCGCCAATGTCGGCGAGTTAGTTGCGCCCGCGGCGACGATCCTCACACTGGCGGATCTCAACGCGGTGACGCTGTACGTCTACGTGCCGGAAGGACAGATCGGGCACGTATACCTGGAGCAGGCGGTGAAAGTGACCGTCGATAGCTACCCGGGCCGCGTCTTCGATGGCGAAGTGGCCCGCATCGGCGATCAACCAGAGTTTACCCCGCGCAACGTCGCCACGGCGGAGGAGCGCCTCAACACTTTCTACGCCGTTGAAATCCGGCTGGACAACAGCGACGGTGCGCTCAAATCGGGGATGCCGGCGGATGCGCAATTTTGAGGTTTTGGCAATGAAAGTTATAGCCCTAACCGCGCCAGCAGCGGCGGGCCGAGGACGATCAAGCCCACGACCACAGAGGTGAGGGCGATCACCAGCACCGCCCCGGCCGCCACGTCCTTCACCAGTTTGGCGAGCGGGTGATAGTCGGGACTGGCGAGGTCCACCAGGGCTTCGGCGGCGGTGTTCATCATTTCGGTGACAAGCACCATGCCAATCATCAGCGCTAGAATCGCCCACGATGTCCGCGGCAGGCGCAGCCACAGGCCCAGGCTCACCACCAGCGCCGTCGCCGCCAGGTGAATGCGAAAATTCCGCTGTGTGCGAATGGCATAGAACAGCCCTTCACCCGCGCATTTGAAACTCAGCCAGAGATTGCCGTTACGATGTGGACTCAGATGATGAAGAAGCATAGCGACGAAACCTCATTCAGGGAGCGCAATATTCGCGCCGAGCGCCGTGAGGATGGCAGCCTGCGCCGCCCACATCGCGGCCTTCTGCGCCGGTTCGGCGTGATCGTGACCGAGCAGGTGCAAGACGCCGTGGACGGTGAGGAGTTGCAGTTCCTGCACCAACGTCCCACCGGCGGTCTCGGCCTGCTCGCGCGCCCGGTCGATGGAAATGACGATGTCGCCCAGATAAAGGGGGAATTTTCCGCCGCCGCCGACATACGGCCCGCGTGTGTCATCGGTGAAGGAAAGAACGTCGGTCGGCGCGTCGATGCCGCGAAAACGGACGTTCAAATCGTGCAGTGCGGTGTCGTCGGAGATGACGATCACCACCTCACACGCTTCACGCACGTCCTGCTGCGCCAGGGTCTCCAGCGCCGCTTTGCGCAACGGTTTGGTATCCACCGGGCCAACGTGTTCTTCAACTTGAATATCCACTGTATGATGTTTAACGCCACTAGCCATGGTTCGGGTCCTTGGTCTCCTTCGGTTCCGGGTATTGTACGCGCGGATGAAACGCCCCGCGCAGCAAATCGATATAGGTCGCTTTCACAGTGTGCAATTCCTGCATCGTAATCGGGCAATTGTCCAACTGCCCGTCCATAAGGCGTTGTTCGAAAATCGAATCGACCACCGCCGTCAGTTCCTCCGGTGTGGTCGGCCGGCGGGCGCGGGTGGCCGCCTCAGAGCCATCGGCCAGCATCACCAGCAGGGTCTCACGGCTGCGCGGCGATGGGCCAGGATAGCGGAACTGCGACTCGTCGACCAGGTCGGCCTCCCCGCCGGCCGCATCGACCGCTTTGCGGTAGAAAAAGCTCGCCCGCGTCGTGCCGTGATGTTCGGGGATGAACGCCGCGATCCGTTCCGGCAGATGGTATTCGCGCGCCAGTTTGAGGCCGTCGCGGATGTGGCCCTTGAGCACGTCGACGCTGGTGTAGGGATCGAGGCGGTCGTGCGGATTGCTCAATCCCTGCTGATTTTCGATGAAGAAGTACGGGCGCGCCAGCTTGCCGATGTCGTGGTAGTAAGCGCCCACGCGCGTCAACAGGGCGTTAGCGCCGATGCGTTCGGCGGCCTGCTCCGCCAGGCTCGTCACCATCATCACATGGTTGAAGGTGGCCGGGGCTTCACGCAACAGGCGTTGCAGCAGGGGATGGTTGGGACGGCTCAACTCGGTCAAGCGGAACGTCGTGGTCAGATCGAACAACGGCGCGAGCAGGAACAAACCGCCGACCGTCAACCCACCCGACACCAACCCGGCCACCAGACAGACGCCCACCTTGAGCGCCATCTGCATTGGGTCCGCACGCACGTCATCGGACATGAAGGCAAACAGCGTCAGGGCGCCGGTCACGCCGCTGAGCAACCCCGAACGGAAAATGGTGCCGGTTTGCTCGTAACGTGGCAGCGTCAAAGCGCCCACAATGCTACTCAATGTCACCAGAACAGCAAATCCAAGCGAGCGCCCGGCCAGCCAGCCGCAGACGCCGCCCACGAAAATCATCGCCCCCGCTGCCGAAGGCAGTCCTACCGTGGTCGTCACGAGCATCGCCAGCGCCGCGCCGGGGAACAGATAGGGCAAAAGCTCACCGGAGGTGGTCAAGGCGCGCGCCAGGAAGAGAAAGAGGGCCAGCAGCAGGAATAACAGCGCCTCCGAACGCCCGGTGGCTAAAGCGCCAGGTTGAAAGCGCCACAGGTACAAACCCAGGCTCAGCGTTGCGGCAATCGAAAGCAAAAGCGCCATGCCGAAATCGAACCAGTCCCATTCCTGAGCGACCAATCCCAATTCGTTCAACGCCTCCACGTTCAGCTCGGAGACGACATTGCCTTCACGCACAATGACCTCGCCGCTGCGCAGTTTGCGGGACGTCGGGCCGACGGCGATACGGGCATCCTGGCGCGCCGCTTCGGTCGCCGCCTCATCATAGAAGACGTTGGGACGCAGGAAACGCCTGACCAGATCGCTCACCACGATCGCTTCGTCCTGCCCCAGGTCCAGCGCCACCCGCGCGGAAATGCTTGCGCGGACGACGGGAAGGTCCTCCTCACGAATACGCTGCTGGCGCATCACCTGATCCAGCAAGGCCAGAAATTCGATCTGGACGCGGTTCCAGCTCGAATCGGACATTTTCAGGAGGATGTTCACCGTGCTCAACGGCAGATCAGCCAATTCCGGCACGGCCAACGTCCAGGCGTAACTTTGCGGTTCGGAAGCGTAGAGATCGGCGCGCAACTCGCGGAGATAGGCCAGAACCTGGCGCGCCCGGTCGTATTGTTCCCGCGCGATGGTGAAATCCGGGGTGGTATAGACCGGCGCGACCTGGCGCACGGCCTCGTCTTGCGCCTGTGCGGTGAGAATATCGCTGATATAGTTGAAATCCATCGGCGAGCGGATATCCCGTGGGGCTACATCGCCGGCGACGAGGTCGAAATCGTTGGGGAAAGAAAAAACCAGAATGAAGGCAGTCAACAGTATCAGCCCAAGCCCAAACAGGACCTGGCGGAGGACAAAACCGCGTGTGACCTTGCGAGTCCTTTTCATAACAGCGCCGTCAAGTCACATAAAGCACAAAGAGGAGCCCCGCGCCGGGGCCCCTCTTGTTTGGTTGCATGTCGTTCAAACACCAGGGGTCAGGCGGAAAGCAAATCGCGGACAACTTGGCTAACCATGCGCCCATCGGCCTTTCCCTGAACCCGTGGCATGAGCAATTTCATCACTTTCCCCATATCTGCCGGAGAAGCGGCCTGCACCTCGGCGATAACTTCGCGGGCGATAGCCGTCAGTTCTTCCACCGTCAACAATTGGGGGAGATAAGACCGGAGTATGGCGACCTGTGCTTCATCTTCTGCCACCATATCGGCGCGTCCGGACTGGCGCACCATCTCCAACGCGTCTTCACGCCGGCGAACCTCTTTGCGGATCACTTCAACGGTAGCGGCATCGTCCAGCTCGGCGCGCTGTTCGACTTCAGCCAATTGCACGGCAGTCAGCGCCATGCGCAGCGCCAGCTTGCGCTGCTCGTCGCGCGCGCGCATCGCATCCTGCAAATCGTGTCGAAGCTGCTGCTTGAGGCTCATTCCTCACCTGCTTTTAGTACTGCTTGCGATTGTCTTTGAGCGACGTGCGGCGGCTCTTGCGTAGCTTGGCCGCGCGTTTGCGCTTGCGCACGATGCTCGGCTGCTCGAAATATCGCCGTTTACGAATCTCAGAAAGGATGCGGTCGCCCTGCACCTTCTTCTTGAAACGACGCAACAACGAATCGAAGGATTCATTGTCATCTGCATAAACAAAGGTCACGCTTCTCACTCCCTTCTTGCTCCCGGTATCACCGGCTAGGATTTTCTACTGCAGGGGTTATTATAGCGGCTGAGGGGGGATTGTCAAATTACCAATCATACACAACCGCCAGCACCCGCCCGTCCGGCGCGGTCACATCCGCCGTCACCCCGCCAGGGTAGACCGACTTCACCGCTTGCAGCTCGGCCAGCCGCTCCACCACGAAGACGAAGCGCGCCGGACGGCTGACGGCCTGCGGCATCTCACCGGGCAACACGTTCATGCCGGGCTGGTCGCGCAACATAAAGGCCAGGACGCCGAAATCCCAGTAGAGCGCCGGCGGCCCAAAGAAATAGATGGTCGATTGTTCGCCCGCCGGATGCGGATACGCCTGGATAAACCGGGCAAATGTGGTGGCGACCTCCGCCGTGGGATTGCCATAAGTCCGGCGCGGCGTGTAAATGGTGAAGTAAAAGCGGAGGTTGTAAAACACCGCCGTCAGCAGCAGCGCACCCAGGAAAACCCGCGCAACATCGGAAAACGATATCCGGTCCACCTGTGTCCGCACAGGCACCTGTGTCCGCACAGGCCCGCGCTCCACCAACTGCCAGAGCGCCTCCGCGCCCCACGCGGCCAACAGCGTCACCGCCGGAATCAGCAGCAGACCTCGCTGGCTGCTGGGCGGATTTTCGGTTAGGCCCCAGGCCATCACCAGCGTGGACGCATACCACAGTAACGTCAACGCGCGAGAAGGCCAGCGCACGCGCACCAAAGCTGCGACGAATCCTACGGCCATGAACGCTCCGGTAATGAAATCCGCCAGCGGCAGTTGCGGGAAATACCAAAAGGTCGGGTCGAACGTGAAATGGAACGCCGTCGCCGACTTCCACAGTTGTTCCAGCAACAGCGCCACATCCGATTTGTCCGTTATGGATTTCGCCAGCGTCAGCCAACCGGAGGCGAAGATGTTCACTGCATTGTAACGCTCCGTCAGCGCCAAAGGATGTACGGTATACCAGCCGAGCAACGGCAGCGTGACGATCAACCAGCCGCCCACGAACAGCGCCAACCCGCGCCAATGCCGGGCCAGAAAACGCGGCTCGACCAGCATCCGCCACCCGACGATCAGGCCGAGCAACATCGTCACCCAGCGTGCGCCAAAATAGCCGTACCACCCCACCCCCGCCACGAGACCCGCAAGGCCCCACAAACAGGTGCAATCCCGGTATAACCCAGGCAAGACGCCGGCGCGACAAACGCTATTTGCCATTTGCCATTTGTCATTTTTAGAGGAGCAGCGACCGGATTGCAGCGCCTGCCACACCAGCCACAGCGCCAACGTCCCGATCAACGGATCGAAAATCTGGTTGGAGGCCAGCCGGCTAAAGTGGATATGATAGTGCGAAAACGTGAGCAGCAACGCCGCGACCCAGCCCACACGCCGCCCGCCGAGCGCCCGCGCCAGCAGGAACGTCGTCAGCACGGTGAGCGTCCCCGCCAAGGCCGAAAGCATCCGCCCGCCCGCGATGGTCGCGCCGAAGACCCGCATCGCCGCGCCATACGCCAGAAATGACATCGTCGGGACCGAATACCAGCCGGTCGCAAAGGGATTGTCGAGTGGGCGCGCCATCAAATTCAGGCTGTCCACCAACTGCGTGCCCTCGTCACCGCCGAGGTTCGCCGGGATGCGATCCAACGCTACCGCGCGCACCAGGAACGCGACGAGCAGCAACACCGCCAAGCCATATCGCTCCAGCGCGGGGAAATCGACAGCGCGCTTTTTGCGCAGCAGGGGAATGAGCAACGTGGCGGCAAAGCCGCTCACGGCGAACAACCACCAGAGCAAGAGCGCGGTGAAGTCGCGAGGGACGCCCTCCCGGCGGGCCGCCAGCGCAACCAGCGCCGCAACGACGAGCGCCGCCAGCCTCCCCAATCCGGCCGGCGTGCGCGGCAAGAGCTGCGCCGGTTTTATCCACGGGCTGCGTTCAGGTGCGACGGCGCGCGCCAGACGCCACAGCAATGCCAGGGCGGTGAGTCCCAACAGCAGAAAGGCGTCCCACACGTAACGGTGAGACGCCAGGAGATAAGTCGCTACCAGGAGCAAAATAAACGCAAGCGCGGTGAACCCCATTGGTTTTATTCAAGCGCGGCAAAGCCGGGCGATCTGTTCTACCGTCGTGCGCGCGTGGTGACGCATCAAGCCTAAAGGCGCGGACCCGCGCACCGCGACGCCCATAATCGCGTTGACCTCCACACTCAGCGCGTACAGCATATAATCGCCGCCGGCGATACTCTGCTCGAAGCGCACCTGTTCGCGGCCCAAAATGCGCGCGACCTCGGCAGAGGTGCGCCAGCCATGGATGATCGCCCGCGAGATGGACTCCGCCTCGGATTGCGCCAGTCCCCCGACCCACGTCAACAAACCGCCGCCGAATGTGAGCAATACCGCATCCGCCCCCACGTCGTTGAGCAAGACGTTCATAGCCCGTTCAACCTCAAGCCGGTGGGCCACAAAGGCGTCATAAGAAATGCCGTACCCCTCCTCGCCTTCCCCGACGACAGGTGGAACCACAGCGCGGATCGGCGCAGGGGACGGTGCAGGCGTCGCCTGGACTGGCGGTGGCGGCGGTGGGACAGAGGGTTTGACCGGTTCAACTTTTTCAGGTTGCTTCGGCGTTTCCGCGCGTGGCGTGATCTTGATAACCGGCTCAACATTGATCTCCGGCCCAAAGATGTTCTCGTCGAGTGGCGGAGCGGGTTCTGCCGGCGGGCCAGCGCTCACCGGCTTGCCGGAACTCACCGGCGCACCAGGCCCCACTGCCGGCGTCTTCGCCGGCGTGGCAGGGGCAGCGCCATCCATCGGCGCGCTTAATGCCGCCTGTATCAACCCGGGAAGTTCAGGCAAGAAGAAGGGCTTGGGCAGCACCCCCTGCACGGCAAGCTGCGTCGCCTGGAGCGAAAGCGATTCCCCCATCAGCGGGATGAGCATCAACCGCATCGCGGGATCTGTCTCGCGCAACGCATGCGCCAACTCGAGCGCATCGGGATCGGCCAAAGCCATATCCAGGATCACCAGATCGAGATGCTGGCGTCGGGCCAACATCAGCGCATCTGCGCCGCGCGTACACATATCGACCGTATAACCTTCGCGCTTCAGTTCCTCAGATAGCAGAATCGCAAAAGGTTCATTGGGATCCACAACCAATATCTGCATAGCATCTACCCTCAAACATTACTCGCAATTCGTAATTCGCAACTCGCAATTCGTAACTCTTGCCCCGTATTGTAATAGCGGCGCGGGAAAAGGCAAATTGCGTGGTAGAATACGGTCAAGGAGACGATGTGATAAAACGACCCGCCCCCCACCCCCAACGCTACGGCTGGCTGATCCCGCTGTTGCTCACGCTGTTGCTCGTGTCGCAGTGCACTCCAGTCACGCCGCCTGTCACGCCGGACGTCGTCGCCGAGTCTCTGCGCGCCGCCGCAGACTATAGTGCCGCCGGAGAATACACTGTCGCCGAAACCACCTACCGCGCCGCCATTCAGACCGCGCCCGGCGACCCGCAACCAATCCTGGAACTGGCGCGCCTTTATCTGCTGTGGCAGCGCCCACAAGCCGGATTGGCCGCGCTTGACGATGCGATTCGCCAGGGCGCATCCGCTCATGAGCACGCTGACCTGCGTCTGGAACTGCTCGCGCAAGCAGGAGACTGGCCGCAAGTCGCCCACCAGGCTACCGAGCGGCTGCACGCCTACCCCAATGACGCGATAGCTCTCAAACTGCTCACCGCAGCTTACCTGCAAGACTACCAGTGCATCGCCGCCACGACCGTGGCCCGGCGCTGGCACGAAGCTGCGCCAGACGACCGCGATGCAGCGCTCACCTGGGGCTTGCTCGCGCCGGATGCACTTTTGTTATGCGAAATAGATGCACGCCTGCGCGAAACAGCGTTGTGCGCCGAGACCAATGGTGAGGCAGATCCCGATATAGAACTGGCCGCCGCGCTGATTCGCAGCGGGAACTGGCCGCTGGCGGCTTGCGTGCTTACCCGCGCCGCCACCAGCAGCGCAGCCACCGCCGAAACGCACGCCTGGCTCGGTGAAGCGCTAACGCGGCTGGGCCGGCTTGCGGAGGCGGAAGAACACCTCGTCACCGCGACCACACTCGCGCCAGAAATGCCGCTCGGCTGGCTGCTGCTGGGGACGTATTACCTCGGCCAACAGCAGACCAACGCCGCGCGGGAGAGCCTGCTCCGCGCGCGCGCCCTCGATCCGCACAATCCCGCGCCGTGCCTGGCATTGGCCGAAGCCACAGCCCAGGCCGGACGCTATGACGAGGTCGACGTCTGGGTCGCCGCCGCCCTCGACAGCGCCCCGACAGACGCGGACATCGCCAAAGCCGCCGCGCGCTTCTCCCTGGAGCGGCATCTCATCCACGCTGAATACCCCTTCCGCGCCATCCAGAGCGCCATCCAGCTCGCGCCCGACGACGGTGAGGCGCACCTGCTCCTGGGGCAATTCCGGTTGATGACAGGCGACCCCAGAGCAGCCGTCGGCGCGTTGGACACAGCAATCGAGCTGGCCCCCACCCTGGGAGCGGCGCATTACTATCGCGGATTGGCCCTGCAAGCCGTAGGCCGGTCCAATGACGCACAACAAGCCTTCATCCGCGCTGCCGACCTGGGCTACCGGCCCTAAATCCCCCGTCTACTGTCTACCGTCTACCGGCAACACCACCGCATCCTCGCCCGAGGCCGTCAACAGGCGCGGCCCATCGAGCACGTACAGCCCCACGCGGATCTCGTACTCGCCCGGCACAGTATCACCAGGTATTGCAACAACTCGCTCATCCACTACGACTTCGCCGACGGCCCAACCGGTCGTCGGGCGCGTCCACCCGGCGGGTTCGCCGTCGCTTTGCGCGAGCACCTGTCCCTCCGCGCCGACCAGGTGAACGAACACGCGATATGACGTCTCCATCTCGGCCAACGCCTGCCAGGCCAGTGCCACCGTCAACGAATCACCGGGCGCGACAGAGAGCACATCCATATCGTATCCCGCCAGCCGGATCACTTCCTCAAAGGCGACATCCGTCGCGGTGAAACCGGCGGGGACATCCCAACGGCGCTCCGGCGCGACAATGCGCAGCGCAACTTCGGCCATATCCGCGCAGCCGGGCAATCCGACGCGCAGCACGTAATCGCCGCTTTCGACTGAGCCGGGCAAACGCAGAATTGGCTGGCCGATCCACCGGTCGCCCGGACGCCATAGATCGGTCGGCCACCAACTTGCTGTGGGCGGCAAATACCAGGTACGGACGACGGCGCCTGCGGCGTCGCGGAGACTCACCGTCGCCATCGCCGACACCGGCATCGCGTCCAGCGCCTCCCACACCCAGCGCAGCGCGACCACGTCGCCCGGCGCGGCCTGCGCGCGATCCGCCGTCATCGACCAGAGGCCCAGCGCGCCGCAGCGCTGCACGCGCGCATCCTCCGGCACGCCGAGTCCAGCTACATCGGGCGCGCGACTGGGCGGTAAGACACGCACCTGACCAAGCACGAATTCCGGTCCCACGGGATTGCTATCCGCGCCCAGCACCGACGCCGGTTCGAGTGTTTCCCAATCGAACAAGGACAGCGCCAACGTGTAGTCGCCGGGCGGCATGCCGGGCAGCACGTCCACGTTGTAATCCATCCGCGCGTAGCCCTCCGCGGGCCATTCGGTCAGGGGCGGCGGCGTGCGCGCCCAACGTCCCGCGCGCAAGTCGACGGGCGGCCAGCGCGTTCCATCCGCACCGACAAAGACCAATCCCACACACCAATCCCGTCGTTCCGGGTTCAACGCCCGCCAGTACAATGTGACTTCCGGCGCGGCATCGGCAGCGAACGCCTCCGGGAGATCGTAACCGAGCAGCAACGCTCGCCCGCCGAAGTTGACCTGCGCGGGTTGCTCGACCCCGCGCAACGTCCCATCCGCCTGCAAGCGCGTACTGCGCCAGAGAACCGGCCTGGCCTCAGCCGCCACAAAACGCAATAACACTAGCATCAGCGCCACTGCCAGGCAGCAAATCACAACACTTGGTTCTACACATACAGGAAGCTCCGCGGACGTCTTCTCCGCAGGTGATTTCTTCTTCCACCCCCACCCCGCCAGCGCCACCAGGCTGACCACTGAGAGGATATTCAGCGCCTGGCGTTGAGGCGTCTCGGCAAAACGCACTTCGAGGGTATGGTCGCCCGCCGGAACGGTAAAGGTAAACAGTCCGGTTTCGGCCTCAACTTGGACTGCAACCGGCACACCGTCAATCTGGACTTGCCAACCGGGATAATAGAACGCCAGATAGCGCGCTTCGAATGGGTACGGCGTCGTCACCCGCACGGTAGATGCCGTTGATCGCTGCGCCAACACCACGACATTGGCCTCAGCCGGGAGCGCATCCAGGCGTGACGGCATCGTGCCGGCGAGCGTCGCTTGCGTCACCGGACTCTCCCAGGCCGGCCAACGCGCTACATCGCGCGGCAGCAGCTCCCGGCTGGCGGTCGTCCCCACCGTGTCCGTCGCCCGCTCCCAGGTCACCATCCCCGCCGGCGAAGCATCGACCGGTAACTGGCCCGACGATGGATACAACCAACCCCAATGCAGAACCGTCACAGCACCCAGCAACAGGATGCCGCCGCATGCCACCCACCAGGCGCCTCGCCGGGCGCGACGCTGATCCGCCACAACGCCGCCCAACAACGCCAGCGGCAGCGCAGCCGGGGCAAGAAACCGCCACGGGAACTGGACGCCAGACAGGAATGGGAGTGCATCCCATAAGGGCCGCGAAATCTCCATCGACAACAGGATGAACCCGCTAAATGCGAACAGCAACACGCTCAAGCGCCACCGCGATCGACGGTCACGCCCAGGCCACGTCACCAGACCCAACAAGGCCACCAGCACGAATAGCAATCCCAGGCCCCGCGCCGGCCAATCGTTGAGCAAGGCCGGGTCTGCGTGGCGCGGCAAACACAGCAGGTGCTCCCAGGACAGAAAGTTTTGGTTGTAGGTGAACACCCACGCCGAAGTCGCACGTTCCATTTGTACCCAAGAACGTTCCAGCAAGCCTGGCGCCCACGCAAAAGCGCCCAATCCCGCGCCCACCACACACAATCCCACACCACGCCAGAACACCACCGCCCGGCGGCCCTTCTCTGCGCCGAACGCCTCGGCGAGGACCCACACGCCAAACAAGGGAACGAACAGGTAGAACGAGACCGGATGCGTCGCTGCCAGGGCCGCCAACGCCAAACAACCGCCCCACAAGCCGCGCCGGTAGCCTTCGCCCCAGCGCGTCACTCCCCAAAGGACCAACGGCGGAAAGACCCAGGCTAACGTCTCCGAGAGGCTGCCGCGATAATAGACCACGTAGAGGTGATAGGGAATAAAAAGGAAGATCAAGGCTGTACCCCACCCGCCGCCCTCTCCCCAAAGTGCGCGCGCCAGGATGTACAACGCCAGCGCGGATCCGGCCAGGCCGATGAAGTAAACGCTGTTCAGGGCCGCCGGCCACGGCAACCCTAGCAGGTGCAGCAGCGCCGCCGCCTGTGCGGAAAGCGCTCCCTGGAAGATAAACAACGGGTATCCGTAGCCCCACGCCATTCCCGGCGCCCAACGCGGCACAAGGACGCCCTCACGTAACAACCGTTCGGCCTCGACCGCGCGCCAGAAGTGAAACGCGGTATCGTAGCCGTCAGGCACACGAGAAGCTGATAGGAGCGGCGCGCCAGCAATCAGTGAGACGAGCAGCAGCGCCAACAACAGCCCCACGGCCCACCATCGCGTTGTGCAGTTCATCGGTCGCTACGCACCCCGATTGAACAGCCGGTCGAGGATATAGTCTACAGCCAAAAAGAGCAACACGGCCATCAACAAAAATCCCCACCAGGGCATACGCACAAACACTACGATGCGCAGCTTCTCCCAGATCAGCCAAAGCGTAATCACCAACGCGATGGCGGTCAGCGCGCTTCCTATACGTCTACGCATGAGCACCTCCAGAGTCGTCGAAAGTTGAAGGTTGAAAGTTGGGTAGTCTTAACCGTCCAACAGAATCCGCTCAATTCGTTGAGAAGTCCGTGAAGATTAGTGATCAAGGTTGTCTCGCCACAACACAAAGGCGTCTTGCCCATCTGAGGTGAGCAGGCGGGCGCCGTCGGGCAGGTAGAGACCCGCGCGCAGGGTGTGCTCGCCGGGCGGGAGCGTTGCGGGGATGGCAAGCACCCGTGTCTCGACGACGACTTCTCCCACGGCCCAACCGGTCGTCGGGCGCGTCCACTCGACCGGTTCGCCGTCGCTTTGCGCTGCCACACGCCCGTCTTCCCCCACGAAATGGACAAAAACGCGGTACGACTCGTCCATCTCCGCTACAGCCTGCCACGCCAGACGCACGGCCAACGTTCCACCAGCGACAGGCATAGCCGGTTCGAGCGTGTAGCCGATCAGGCGCACAGCAGCACCGAAAACGGCGTCGGCGCGGGTGAGACCGGTCGGAGCGCGCCAGAGCCGTTCGGGTGCAGCGATGTCGATGGGGACTTCGGCCAGCACGCCATCGCAGCCGGGCAAGTGGACAATCAGGCGGTAGGCGCCGCTCTCCACGCCGCCGGGCATGCGAATGACGGGCCGTCCCACCCAGCGCTCGCCAGCAGACCATCGATCCACGGACCACCACGCCGCCGACAACGGCAGTTGCCAGGTTCGGGCCACGTCGCCGGTGGGGTCCAGCAGCAACACTTCGGCCTCAACGGTTTCAGACGGCGAGTCGACCGCTTCCCACACCCAGCGCAGGCCCACGATCTCGCCAGGCGCGACGCTGGATCGATCCGCCGACAAGGTCCACAATCCGAGTGCGTCGCAGCGCCGCAGCGTGGCTTTCACCGGGACATCGAGCGCCTGCAACGTGGGACGGATCTGTGGCGGCGTCACCGTCAGCGTGCCCAACATCAGTTCCGGACCGAGGGGATTGCCATCGGCGCCCAAAACGGAAGCCGGGGCCAACGTGCGCTTGTCGAACAGGCTCACGACGATGGTATATGTCCCTGGCGGCGTGCCGGGAAGCGCCTCCACAATGTGCGGATCGTAGGCGTACTGGCCCGGCAGCCACATCGTCGTGGGCGGCGTCGGTTCGTAGCCGCGCGGGCGTACCGCTCCGGCGGGACTCCAGCGTTGCCCATCCGCGCCGGTCAGCAGCACGACAGCGTGATACTCCACCGGCGGAATGTCGCGGGCTTGCCACAGCAGGTCGATCTGCACCTCGCCATCGGCGGGGAGTTCGGCGGCAGCGATGTCGTAACCCAGGAGTGTCAGACTGCCGCTGAAAGGCTGCGCTAACGGTTGCGTGACCTCCGGCAACTCGCCTGCCGCCAGACGAGAATAGCGCAAGGGATTCGTGATACGGTCGACAACGAGCAGTTTTAGCACGAACAGCAATACCGCCAGGATCGCCAGGGACCAGGGAATAGCAAATGGCGAATGGCGAATGGCGAATGGCGAATGTGGAGGAGCAGTTTTAGGCCCGGACTGCCATGTCGCCAGACCGAACAGGAGCAGTCCCACCGCGGAGACAACGCCTGCTGCGGCCCACGTGGATGTCATCCCAAAATGTACGTCGATCAGGCGGCGTCCCGCCGGGACGGTGAAGACCAGCAGGCCGGTACGTGCTTCGGGCGCAACCGCGACGGGCACGCCATCAATTTCCACCTGCCAGCCGGGGAAGTAGAATCCCAGCCACCGCGCCTGAAACGCTACCGGCGTCTCCAGGGTAATCGACGCCCGCAAGGCGCGGTAGTCCGCCGTCAGCACGCGCGCTTCTTCCGGTAGCGCACCGGCATCGAAACGTTCTGGCTCCTGACCACGCGCGAAGGCGTCGGCGAGAACAGTGTCCTGCGGGTGTTCTTCCACCCAGACAGGGAAATAGCTGCCCTCAGGGTCGACGCCCATCCAGCCGCGCTGCTCGTAGGCGTAGAGATCGGCCATCGTGGGATAGGATACCATCTCACAAAAACCTTTGGGTGGGTACGTATTGGGCCAGGAGAGGATGGCAAGGAGTACGAGGGAGAGGTAGAGGGGTAGACGGGAGACAGTAGACGGTAGACGGGAAGAGGGATTGCGGGTTATGGCTGGCCGTTGGGTAAAGGCGGCGGCGGCGAGGAGTGAGATGGGGAGCAGGGCACGACCGACGAGTCGCCATGGAAACTGGACGAAGGCGAGCATCGGGAACGCATCCCAAACCCACACGGAACCAGGGCTGGCCATCCACAGGTAGCCGAGCGCCGCCAGCACAAAGAAAATGATCGTTACACGGATTTCGTTCGCGCGCGTTTTTGCATCCTGGCCCGTGTCTTCACCGGGATCCGAATCCACATAGTCATCCGTATCTGCACGTTGATCCGCGATATCGCGCGCACGTCGCCAGCCGATGACGACGCCCGCAACCGCCAGCACCGTCTGGACGACGCCGAGCGGCACGCGCATCGGCGGATTAAGGAAGTCGGGGTCGTAGGGTGTGGGGAGGGTCAAAAGCATCTCGCGCCAGGAGGCGAAATTGTAGTGGAAGTCGTTGTTGCGCGTGGTGCGTGAGAGGTGCAATTGGACTGTGGATTGCTCCGTCAAGGCGGGGAACCAGAACCAGGCGGTGAGCAGCACGGCCAGCAGCACGGCCACAAACGCCCACGGCCACGTTTTACGCACGCGATACACCCACGCTAGCACGATCACGTAACCGCCGAGCAGCGGCGCAAAGAGCAGCGAGGAAATGTTGTGACTCAGGAACAACGCCGCCAGCAGCAATACCGCCGCGATGAACGGCCCCCGCCCACCGTCAAGAATGACGCGGCGAAAGGTCACCAACAGCCAGGGCAGCAGCGCCAGGGCCACAGACTCGGGCATGTTGCCCCGCCGCAGCGCATCCAGCAGTAGATAGGGCCCCAGGCTGTAGGCCAGGGCTGCGATCCATGGCGCCGGCGCACCGCAGACGGTGCGGTCCCCAAAAAGGTCGCGCGTCCACACATAAGCGCCCCATGCCGCGGCAAGGAAGCTGGCAGCGTAGAGCAAACCAAGCACGAGTGGCAGCGCGAGACCCGTCTGGTAGAGCAACGCACCCACGATGTACGGCAGCGGCTCACGGAAGTTGAAGAAGGGGTAACCGTATCCCAGAGCCAGATTGGGCACCCAACGGGAGAAAATCCATCCCTGCCGCCATGCCGCGTCGATAGCGGTGATGCGGTAGTAGTGCAAGTCGTTATCGTGGGTGCAGGGCAGCGCCGTCCCGCTCAGCAGCGGCAATAACGCCGGGAGCAAGAAGAACAGCACCACCATCAGATGCCACGGAGGAGCGAGCGTTCGAGTTTTCATCGAGGAGATTGTACCATAAATCGGGGGACTGCACATTCCAAACACAAAAACAGGGCGGCAACGTGCCGCCCCGGCTACAACTGCTGACTATGTGACTCTCTACGGATTCTGGCGGGACTCGCGATAGACGTGCCAGACGCGTTGCACCACCGTGAACCAGGTGAGGATCGCCATCACGATCAACGTCGGGCGCACCCACCCAAAGATCAGGCCCGCGCCCAGCACCACCACCCGTTCCAGGCGCGTCAGAATGCCAACCTTGCAAGTGTACCCAACGCCTTCGGCGCGCGCGCGTGTGTAGCTGACCATCACACTGCCCAGGAGAATGAGAAAGACGAGGTAGACTTCCATCGCTGCGCCCTGTCGCAGCAACCAGACGAGCAGGCCGAAGAGCAGCGCACCTTCGGAAATCCGGTCGAGTGTCGAATCGAGGAACGCGCCGAAGCGACTCTTCGCGCCGGAAACCCGCGCCAGTGCGCCGTCGAGCGAGTCCACTGCCGAGACGAGCAACACAAACACGCCGCCCAACACCAAACGACCAGAGGCGAGAACCGCGCCCGTCCCAATGTTGAGCAACAGTCCCAGCAAGGTCACCGTGTTGGGATGCAGACCCAGCTTCTCTAAAATCCGCGCGATCGGATGTGTGATGACCGTCGCCTGTATACGCAAGAAATCTGTCAACGAATCGTATTGTTTAACCTTCGAGCGTTCCATCAACTTCTCTCCCATCCGACAAAGATATGCCCAACAATGCCTCTATCGTACACACCAACTCCTGGAACGCCGCCGGTTGCAACTGATAACGCACCTCGCGTCCCACCCGCTCCGCCGTCACAAAGCCAGCCTGCCGTAACTGCGTCAAGTGCCAGGAGATCAACGGCTGGCTGACCCGCAACACATCTTCCAGATCCCTGACGTTCGATTCACGCTCCGCCAACGCAGCCAGGATGCGCAAACGCAACACCGAATGGAGCGCCTGGAATCCCCGCGTCAGACGACGCAGTTCTTTATCCGACATCCAATTGTCGCTCATGCTTCCAAATCCATAAATAACCGTTTATATGTCGTCCTTATCCTAACGCGAATGGGGGATTTGTCAATGCCTCAGGCCGCCGTACATTTCTAACCACCCAGGTTAGATGGGTTGCCTAAAATGGGGGATTTATAGTATAATAGGACTGATACTGTTGCAGAGACATCCACAAAACATAACGGCACATACTGACCGCCGGTACGCGCACAAGGGAGAAATTCTATGAAAGCTCAAACGCTGATCAAGCAATGGTTATCATCGCCAGCCCATCGTTTGGTGTGCACCCTCCTTGTTGTAGGATTCGGCCTTGGCGTGTTGTGGTGGCTGATGTCCGGACAGCCGGTGCAGGCAGATCCTGCCTTCATCTACGTGCGCACCGACGGCAGCGACACGTTATGCAACGGCGAGTATGATGCTGACGCGAGCGCAGCGCCCGACTGCGCTGTCCAGACCATCGGACAGGGCGTGTTCTCCGTCACCGTGGGGGGAACGGTCTCGGTGATGGCGGGGACTTACCCAGAAAACGTTGTCGTTGACAAGAGCTTGACCTTGCAGGGAGCAGGGGCAGGTAGCACCGTAATCCAGGGAGCCAATACAGGACAGGGAATCTACCTGCCCAACTACACCGCCGGGGTGACGATCACGGCCTTAACCGTCCGTAATTTCCGGGATGGCATCGTGTTTGGAACGTACAGCCACATTATTACGGATGTCGTCATTTCCTACGTTGACGTCATCAACAACAGCCGGCACGGCATCTTCAGTAATGCTGCACGCCTGACCAACATCGCCCTCAGCCAGGTGAATGCATCTTACAACGGGACTGGCGGAACCGTGGGACGCGGCCTCTTCTTCCAGTCCAGCGGTGCTGTGCGGAACCATGTCACCATCGAGGATGGGAATTTCAGTTACAACGCGCTGGTAGGCATTGACTTCAACATCGGACAGGTGACCGATGTCGTTATTACCGGCAACACAGTGGAACACAACGGTGATGCCGGCATCGGTGTGCTCGGGGCATTTAGCGCCCTGATTGACGGCAATGAAGTCACCGACAACGGACGGTTCGGCATCGAGATCAAGAACCCTGACGGCGACGGCACCCTGACCGGACCCAATCGCGTTGTGATCTCGAACAACGTTGTCTCGCTAACCGCCCCACCGACTGTTGACCAACGCGACCACGGCGGCATCGTGGTGATCCGGCGCGATGTGGCGCTTGGTGACGGCAACCCCGACATTCCCTCAGGCGTGATCGTCACCGGCAACAGCGTGAGTGGCTTCCGGCAGACCCTCTCCGATCATGAGGGCTTCGGTATCGTGATTGAAGGCATAGAGATGCAAGCCGTAGGCAATGCGCTCCAGGATAATGATGTCGGCCTCCAGATTCAAGCGGGCAACGCGAACTATCCTGGCAACTCGCCGACGGGCAGCGCGACGGCGCCAGCACCCGACACCACTTACTTTGACCGCGGCAACTCGTCGATATCGGATGTCTTCCTGAACCTCAATACCTTCATCAATAACACGTATGGCATTTTGGTGCATGGGAACAGTTCAGCGGAAATTGTCAGCAGTGCCATTGATGCCACGACCACAGCCATCGAGATTTCCAACGACACCATCACCCACACCCTCAGTGTGACGGTGACTAACAATTTCATCTATAATGTAGGCACCGGTCTAAGTCTTACCGGCGCGGCCCCCATCCAACACGTCACGCTTGCCGGTAATACGCTGGGGGAACTGACTACAGTCTTCGATGTCGCCACAACAGGCGATTTCTACGCTTACGCCAATAACATCGCCAATTTCACGACCGGGATCGTTGATCCTGGAGTGACGCTCAACGCCCGCCATAACTGGTGGGGGACATACAGCGTTCGCCCAAGCGGAGTGAATGACGATAGCTGGAATTACCGTCTCGGCGCGCTCGTCGAAGCGTGGGGGATGGATACGTTGGGCGACGCGGCTTTGACCAGCGCAGGGGGTAGCGGTCAGGGCATCATCATCAGCCACGGATACGGCCCGGCTAACGCGCCGTTTGGGCAGACCACGCTGCCGTATGGCAGCATGCTGTGCTCCGGCTACTACGATTACTTTGTGCTGAATGCCGCCGGCGTGTGGACGGCGCGGGTCCCGTTGGATACGGTTGTAGTGGGGTGTGACGCCCAAGACTTGACCCTCTACCGTTTCGCATTGGCTGGTGGTGGCTGGCCCAACACCAGTTGTAGTGGCGCTGACTGCTGGCAGACACCGCCGGGTGTGATCCGCAACGGTGATACGCTCGAGGTCACGCTGGATGCAGGAACGATCCTGCAAGGCACGCCGTTTGTAGCCAGTAACGGTATGGCGAACCTCGTCGTCAGCAAAACCAACTTCCGCACCACCGTCCGGCCTGGTGAGACACTGGCTTACCTCATTACCATCACCAACACCGGCAACGTTCCGGCGACGGTGTCTGTCACCGACACGCTGCCCACCAACAGCGCTTTCCTGGTCGCCTCCGATAACGGAGGGGAGATCACAACCAGAGTCATCACCTGGCCCGAATTCACCCTTCCCGGCAACGGCGCGCGCACGACTCGACTTGTCGTCATCACCGTAAGCGATCCGTTGCCAGCCGGCGTGGATACCATCACCAACACCGTCATTGCCACAACGCCCAACGAGGCAGATGAAACCGACAATACCGCCTGGGACATCGACCAGATCAATGCCGCACCTGATCTGGCGCTCAGCAAGAGTAATGGCGGGGTCACAGCCAGACCCGGCGAGACACTCGTCTACACCCTCACGTATGCCAATCTG
>MTKY01051211.1_pt1 | contig 36671 bp, 19 predicted proteins | sample 1042731 | NCBI WGS metagenome assembly MTKY01 (sample SAMN06212206, study PRJNA360538) | anaerobic digester metagenome | biome: Wastewater treatment plant; material: sludge; isolation source: anaerobic digester fed with sludge from wastewater treatment plant | place: Denmark: WWTP Soeholt ...
CCATGATGGTGCTAAAGGTAGAAGTTGGCGGTTTGTTCTCGCGCGAGTTTGTCGATGCGCCGTGGAGTTGGGCGCGGGTCGTTGATCTGCTGAAGCACCTCTGGATTCCAGCGTTGATCAGCAGCGTAACCGGCACGGCCGGGTTAGTGCGCATTATGCGCGGCAACCTGTTGGAAACGCTCGGTCAACCCTTTGTGGAGGCCGCCCGCGCGCGGGGGTTGAAGCAGGGCAAAGTGACCTGGAAACACGCGGTGCGCGTGGCAATCAACCCGCTCATCGTTATTTTAACCTCAGAGGCGCTACCAAGCATTGTGGCCGGCGACGCGCTGGTGGCCACCGTGCTGAACCTTCCCACGGTCGGGCCGCTCTTTGTAAGCGCCCTTACATCACAGGACATGTTCCTGGCCGGGACAGTGTTGGTGTTCATCGTCCTGATGACGATGATCGGCACGCTGATCGGCGATCTCTTGTTGGCGGCGCTCGATCCGCGCATCCGTCTGGATTAAGGAGGGGATAGCCATGGAAGAACCTCAAGTTACCCCAAATGCATTTGACTCCACCAAGAAAGAGAAAAAACAGCAACTTAGCCAGGCCTACTGGAGCCTGGTGTGGTGGAAGTTCAAGAAAAACAAACTGGCGATTGTGGGCGCCATCATCATCATCCTCTTCTACACGTCGTGCGGTCTATTTGCGGAGTTTGTAGCGCCTTATCGGCTGGATTACCAGTCCAATTATCTGGAATCGCGCCCCCAACCGTTGGTTTTCAAGAATCCCGCAGGGAACTTCAGCCTGCGCCCCGCGGTGTATGGCCTGAATCAAGAAGTGGACCTGGCGACGCGCCGGCGCACCTGGGTGGTAGACGAAGAGCGAATTTATCCGATTTCCTTCTTCGTCAAGGGCCAACCGTACAAACTGCTGGGAGTGATCCCCGCCAGCATTCACCTCTTCGGCGTGAATACAGAGAAATACCCGGACGGAACCGTTTTCTTGTTTGGCACCGACCGCGTGGGCCGCGACCTCTTCTCGCGTATTTTTTATGGCGGGCGGCTGTCGTTGCTGCTGGGTTTGATCGGTCAATTCCTTACCCTGATCCTGGGTATGGTGATGGGCGTCATCTCCGGTTTCTACGGAGGAGCAACAGATATTTTGATCCAGCGTTTGGTCGAGTTCGTTGGCGCTTTCCCGGACATTCCCCTCTTTATGGCGCTCGCCGCAGCGATTCCGGTCACATGGTCGCCCATCCTCGTCTACTTTATGTTGACGTTGATCCTCGTCTTCATCCGCTGGGGTGGGTTGGCCCGGCAAGTGCGCGGTCTGATCCTCTCCTTACGGGAACGCGAATACGTGCTGGCAGCGCAAAGCGCCGGCGCCAGTGATAAACGGATTATGTTCCGCCACTTGCTGCCCGGTACATTGAGCCACGTCATCGTCATCGCTACGTTGATGATCCCCGGCATGATCCTCTCGGAGACAGCGTTGAGCTGGTTGGGGCTGGGCCTGCGCCCGCCGCTGACCAGTTGGGGCGTGTTGCTGCAAGAAGTCAGCAGCGTGCGCGTCATCCGCTTTGCGCCGTGGCAGTTGATCACCGTCCCCTTCATCATCCTGGCCGTACTGGCCTTTAACATGCTGGGGGACGGGCTGCGCGACGCCCTGGATCCCTACGGTGGACGGTAAAAGGAGGATGCTATGGCTGAGCCTTTAGTCGAAATCAAAGATTTGCACGTCGAGTTCGAAGTACGCGATGGCATCATCCGCGGCGTCGATGGATTTACGCTGACCATCAACCGGGGTGAGACGTTGGGCGTCATCGGCGAAAGCGGATGCGGCAAATCCATCACCGCCAAGGCCGTGATGCAGATGGTGCCTAAGCCCGGCAAGATCTCCGAAGGTGAAATCATCTATCACCGCCGGGACAAGTTCAATCCACAAAAGCCAGCTGAGGTGGTCAACATCACAAAGCTCGATCCCGATGGCGATGTGATCCGCAGGATTCGCGGCGGCGAGTTCGCTATGATCTTCCAGGAGCCGATGAGTTCGCTGACCCCTGTTTACACCACCGGCACGCACATCGGCGAAGCCCTGAACCTGCACCGGCTGATTCCGAAAACCGTGGGCGAGCAGATGGCGCAGCAGATGATGCAATATCGCCCGGTGACCAAGGAAGAAGCCCGCGAGATTTCCATCGAGATGTTACAAAAGGTGGGCATCCCCAAACCGCATCAGCGCGTGGACGCCTATCCACACCAGCTTTCCGGCGGACAACGCCAGCGGGTGATGATCGCCATTGCCCTCTCCTGCCAGCCCTTTATGCTGATTGCCGACGAGCCAACGACGGCGCTGGACGTCTCCATCGAAGCGCAGATTCTCGACCTGATGCGCGAGCTGCAAGAATCGATGGAGATGTCGATTATGTTCATCACCCACAACCTGGGTGTGGTGGCCGAAATGGCGAAGGAAATCGTGGTCATGTATATGGGCAAGCAGGTCGAGAAGTCCGAAACCGTGCGGGTCTTCTACGAACCCAAACATCCCTACACCCGCGCGCTGCTCCAATCCATCCCCAAAGTAGGCAAACACTCCGGCGAACGGCTGGCCTCCATCAAAGGGATGGTGCCCGATCCGTTCCACCTGCCGAGCGGCTGCGTCTTCCACCCGCGCTGCCCCTCGTTTTTGCCGGGCAAGTGCGACGTGCTGACGCCCAATTGGATCGAGGCCGAACCCGATCACTGGGTCCGCTGTCTGTTATACGAGGGCGTATAGGAGGTAGAGCGAAAATGGCTGAAAATACAGCAACCAGAAAAGCCAACATCATCCTGGACGTGAAGGGGATGAAGAAATACTTCCCCATCCAGAAGGGCCTGCTCAAAAAAGTCGTCGGCAACGTAAAAGCCGTAGATGACGTGAGCCTCTACCTTCGTTCGGGCGAAACGCTGGGGTTGGTGGGGGAAAGCGGATGCGGCAAAACGACCGTCAGCCGAACCATCATTCGCCTGTACGAGCCGACGGCCGGCACGGCGCATTTCGAGACCGAGCTGTTCTCCGCCGACGGCAAGCCGGAAATGGTCAACATCTTCGACCTGGACAAAGAACAAATGAAGCGCATTCGCCGCCAGGTTTCGATGATCTTCCAGGACCCCATCAACTCGCTGAACCCGCGCATGTCGATTTTCGACATCGTTTCGGAGCCGATGGTGATTCACGGGATGAAAATCGGTCCGGAGATGGAAGAGACCGTGGTCACACTGCTGGAACGGGTGGGCCTGCGCAAGGAGCACATCCGCCGCTACCCGCACGAGTTCTCCGGCGGGCAGCGCCAGCGCATCGGCATCGCGCGCGCGCTGTCGATGAATCCCAAGATCATCTTCTGCGACGAGCCGGTTTCGGCGCTGGATGTCTCGATTCAGGCGCAGACGTTGAACCTGCTGCAGGACTTGCAAGCGGACTTCAACCTGTCCTACGTCTTCGTGGCGCACGATCTGAGCGTGGTCCAACACATCTCGGATCGCGTCGCAGTGATGTACGTGGGCAAGATTAGCGAGATGGCCCACTCCGACGCTTTGTACAACGAGCCGCTACACCCCTACACCGAGGCGCTGATGTCCGCGGTGCCCAAGCCCGACCCGCGCTACGAATCCGAGCGCATCATTATGCAGGGCGATGTGGCCGACCCCTCCAATCCGCCGTCAGGCTGCTACTTCCACCCGCGCTGCCGCTACGCTGTAGATAGATGCAAGCAGGAGACGCCGGAATTCCGCGAACTCAAGCCGGATCATTTCGTGGCGTGTCATCGCGCCGAAGAGCTTAAGCTGAAGGGGGTGTGACGTGACCACAGCGGACAAACTAACCATTCTACAACGCACGCCGCTGTTCAGCGGGTTGAACCCGCAGCAGCTCGAACAGGTGGGGAAGCGCTTCATCGAACGCTCGTATGCCCCAGGCGACAAGATCGTCACCCAGGGCAAGGGCGGCGAGGGTTTCTTCATCATCCTGGAAGGGCGCGCTGAAGCCGTCCGCGAGCAAGCAGGAGGAACACGCGTGGTCCTGAATCCGTTGAATCCGGGCGACTTCTTCGGCGAGATGGCGCTGCTGACCGAGCAACTGCGCACGGCCTCCGTGGTCACCGTCGAGCCGACGTGCTGCCTGGTGTTGGCGCAGTGGGACTTCCTCGCCCTGCTCCGCGAGGATGCGGAGATGGCGGTCGCCGTGCTGCAAGAGTTGGCGGCGCGCTTTAGCCGCGTGCTGGCGATTATGTAGATCACGATACACAATTTTGGGGGCGGCTGAGGTCGCCCCCAAAATTGTGTCCCCTTATGCCCCAATCAAAATCATCTCACCAGCAGAAAGTTTGAATCGAGTGCGCCGGGCTTTCGGCGACGGCGACGCGCCCGGCGAACTTGAGCGCGAAGGGCACATCCTTCTCCGTGCGGTTGAGCACGACGACGGCGATCTTACCGTCAGGATTGACGAACGCCGTCGTTTCCAACTCGTCGCGTGTCGGCGCGGCGATGATGCGCTGCGCACCGGGGCGGATGTAGCGCGAGAAGTGTCCGATATAGTCGTAGGAATGTTGGTACAGCACCTCGCCCGTGCGCGTGTCGGCGATGATGGGCGCGCTACAATAGTTGCCCACGTGGTTCGGTCCGCCGATCTCGTCCAGTACCAGGTTCCAGTCCACCCACCCCACCGTCCAACGGTTGAGATCGTGGAGGATCGAGCGCGCGTAGCGCTCGCCCACGGCCCATTCGCCCAGGTGCGGTCCGCCTTCCTGGCAGCCCTCGGTGAAGAGCATGTGCTTGTCGGGATAGGCGTCGTGCACGCGCTGGACGTTGTCGAAGCAATCGACGACGTACCAGTGGAAGCCCGTCCCCCACACGTAGCGCGCAGCCTCCGGATCGTCCAGCACCACTTTGGCGCGCTCGTAGACCAGGTCGCGGTTGTGGTCCCAGATGATGAGTTTGACGTCGCCCAGCCCTTCGCGTTCCAGCGTCGGGCCGAGGTAATCGCGCACGAAATCGCGCTCTTCCTCACCGGTGTAGATGCACGAGTCCCAGGTCTGCACCGCCAGCGGCTCGTTCTGCACGCTCAAGCCCCAGATGGGGATGCCTGCCTTCTCATACTCGCGGATGTAGCGGCAGTAGTAACGCGCCCAGGCGTCGCGATATTCCGGCTTGAGCTTGCCGCCGTGATTCATCTCGCCGTTGGTCTTCATCCACGCGGGCGGACTCCACGGCGAAGCGAACAGCCTGAGCGCGTCGCCGGCCACGCCCATTGCCGCTTCGATCATCGGAATCAACGCCTGCCGGTCGCGGTCGATGGAGAAGTGCGCGAGTTCCACGTCGCCATCGACTTCGTCGTAGGCGTAATTGCCCAGCGAAAAATCGCAACTGTTGATGTGCGTCCGGCAAAGCGTGTAGCCGTTCCCCTCCACGGGGTCGAAATACGCCCGGAGAATTTCGGCCTGCTTTTCCGGCGGCATTTTGTACAGCGTCACCGCCGCAGCCTCGGTGAACGCGCCGCCAAACCCTTCGATGGTCTGAAAGCGCGTCCCGGTATCCACGGTGATGGACGCCATATCGGGCGCACGTCCGCCGGAAAACAATAGCGGCGTTTGCGTGGCCAGGCGCTCTCCCGTGCCTTGCGCGGTGCGAATCGATTGGACCAACGTATCTGCCATAATAACCTCCCGAAATCGTCTTGTAGTCTTCAATCCGGTAGTCTAGTCATCTTTCGCAAAGTTTCAAGTATGGGTATAATGCAACCAGTCTGACCAAGTCGCCATGTGGAATTCCACAGCAACGAGACCAAAAATCCCAACCGCGAATCACGCGAATCTTCGCTGATTTTTAAGGGATTCGCGTAGATTGGCGAGATTAGCGGTTTATTCTTGGAGGAGTACCTATGAACTGGATTGTTTCAGAAACCGAGTTTGATCCGGCAAAGTTACATCACAAAGAAACCGTGTTCACCACCGGCAACGGCTACCTGGGCACGCGCGGCGCATTCGAGGAAGGTTATCCCGGCGCGCAACCGGCAACGCTCATCCACGGCGTTTTCGACGATGTGCCCGTGGTCTATACCGAGTTAGCCAATTGCCCGGACTGGCTGCCGATCTATATCAGTGTCGAAGGCGAGCGTTTCCGGCTCGATCAGGGGACGCTCCTGGCCTACCGGCGCGAACTTGACGTGCAACGCGGCGTGCTCAGCCGCGACGTGCGCTGGCGCAGTCCCGGCGGACACACGCTCGACCTGCGCTTCGAGCGCTTTGCCAGCCTCGCCGATGAGCACGTCGTCGCCATTCGCTGCGAAATCACGGCCGTCGAACAACCCTGCACGGTCACGGTGTATGGCGGGATCAACGGCTACCCCGACAATATGGACGTGTTGCACTGGACATGGCTCGATCAAGGCGTGGACGCACCGACAGCGTGGCTCCACACGCGCACGCGCCATTCGGGTCTCACGCTGGGGATGGCGATGCGGATGACAGCCCGCGGTGAGTTTGACCGAACCGTCAACGGAACGGCGGCCCCGGTGCATGCGATGGAGTGTCACAACTGCCCCGCGTTGACGGCGACGTTCATAGCACACCCCGGACAGCCGGTCAGCATCGAAAAAGTGGTGACGCTCTTCACCTCGCGCGATGTCGCCGAGCCGGTAGAGGCGGCGCGGGAAAAGCTGGCGGCATTGGCCGATTACGTCACACTGCGCGCCGCCCACGAAGCGGCCTGGGCCGCCGTCTGGGAGGACAGCGACGTAATCATCGAAGGCGATCCCGCCGCGCAACTGGCCGTGCGCCACAGCCTGTTCCAAATTCTCGCCGCCGTGCCGCGTCACGACGACCGGGTGAGCGTCTCGGCCAAAACGCTCTCCGGCTTCGGCTATCGCGGGCACGTCTTCTGGGACACCGAGATTTTCCTGCTGCCGTTCCTCACCTACACGCAGCCGGCGCTGGCCCGCAACCTGCTCACCTACCGCTATCACACGCTGCCGGGCGCGCGCCGCAAAGCACAGGCCAACGGCTACGAGGGCGCGATGATCGCCTGGGAGAGCGCCCAAACCGGCGACGAGGTGACGCCGCGTTGGGTCCCCGGCCCGCAGGGTGAGGAACTGGTGCGCATCTGGTGCGGCGACATCGAACTGCACATCACCGCCGACGTGGCCTACGCCGTCTGGCATTACTGGCAGGCCACCGGCGACGATGCGTGGATGCGCGACTACGGGGCGGAAATCCTGCTGGATACCGCCGTCTTCTGGGGCAGCCGCGCCGGGTGGAACCCTGCACGCAAAGGGTACGAGATCAACGACGTCATCGGCCCGGACGAGAACCACGAGCACGTGGACAACAACGCCTTCACCAACGGGATGGTGCGCTGGCATCTGCAAACCGCGCTCGGTACGCTCATATGGCTGCAAACCGTCGACGCCGAACGCGCCGCCGCCTTGACCGCGCAGCTCGACCTGACGCCGGAACGGCTGGCGCGCTGGCGCGACATCATCGAACGCATCGTCATCCTGCACGATCCGCAGACCGGCTTGATCGAGCAGTGCGACGGCTTCTTCGCCCTCAAGGACGTCAACCTGGAGGATTACGAGCCGCGCACGAAATCGATGCAGGCCATTCTCGGCATCGAAGGCGCGAACCAACATCAGGTACTCAAGCAGGCCGACGTGGTGATGCTGCTCTACCTGCTGCGCGACCGGTACGACGACGCCACGCTGCGCGCCAACTGGGACTACTACAATCCGCGCACCGACCACACCTACGGCTCGTCGCTCAGCCCGGCGATTCACGCCGCCGTCGCCTGTATGATGGACGATCCACAGCAGGCGTACACCCACTTCACGCGCGCCGCGCTGGTGGATTTGGAGGACGTGCGCGGCAACGCCGCCGAAGGCGTCCACGCGGCCTCGGCGGGAGGCTTGTGGCAGGCGATTGTGTTCGGCTTTGCGGGCCTGCGTCTGACCGGTGCCGGCCCGGTCGCCGTCCCCCGGCTGCCCGCGCACTGGACACGCCTCAAGTTCCGCCTGTACTGGCGCGGGCAGGCGTACACATTCGACATCCGCCCCTACCCCGCGCCCGACGACATTCGCGGCGTGATCTTCGACCTCGACGGCGTGCTCACCGACACGTCCGAGTTCCACTACCTGGGCTGGCAGCGCCTCGCCGACGAGGAAGGCATCCCCTTCGACCGCGCGGTCAACGAGGCGCTGCGCGGCGTCTCGCGGCGGGAATCGCTGCTGTTGTTGCTCGATGGTCGTCCAGCAACCGAAGAACAAATGCAGGCAATGATGGCGCGCAAAAACCGCTATTACCAGGAGTACGTCGAAGGGGTGACGCCGGAGAATCTGCTGCCGGGGGCATTGGCGCTGCTGGAAGAATTGCGCGCAGCCGGGATCAAGATCGCCATCGGGTCGGCGAGCAAGAACGCGCGCGCGGTGATCGAGAAGCTGGGCATCCAGGCGACCGTCGACGCCGTGTCCGACGGCTACAGTGTGGACAAGGTCAAACCCGCGCCCGATCTCTTCCTGCACGCCGCCGCCCAACTGGGCTTGCAATCCTGGCAGTGCATCGTCGTCGAAGATGCCGCGGCGGGCGTGGAAGCCGCGCTGGCGGGCGGTTTCTGGACGGTGGGGTTGGGGCCGCAAGAGCGCGTCGGCGCAGCGCACGTCGTCCTGCCGAGCCTTGAAGATGTTCACTGGCTGGCTGTTCTGGCGCAGTTGCGCGGGTAAGTGATGTCAAATACCGGGATTTTGAAAAATCCCGGTGTTTTTTAGAACAATTCCGTGTATAATGGCTCTATGTTTTCATTGTACTTGACTCCAGCCGCGCTGGACTATCTGACTCAGTTGATCCTAGCCGCGCTTATCAGCGGATATTTTGTCTTTCTGGTGCGACGTCAGACAAATCCGCCGCTGCAACTGCGTTGGCTCGCGGCTGTCTTTCTGAGTCTCGCGGCCTTTATTGCCACCCTCTTTCTCGAGACCGCGCTGCCCCCCACACCGCGCCTGTACGCAGTCTTTCTGCAGGTCCCGCTGCTCGCCGCGAGTTGGCTGTGCATGACGCAATTTGCCTATCACTTCCCCCCCATACCCGCGCCGCTGTGTCGCGAAGCGCAGATAAGCTTATGGGTAAGCAGCCTCTATGCGCTTTGGGAGACCGGCTATGCAGTTTTTCGCTTTATGCGCCTGCAAGCCGGCGTCGTCGAATACCGTATCGACTGGACCGACTATCTTTTGTTGCTATTCCTGATATGGCCAGCAGTGGTCTGCATTCGGGGATTGTACCGGCTAACCCCGGCAAAAGGCAGTTTTTGGGCGCGGCTGACAATGCCCTGGCGGCACCCCGCCGGCCGCGAAGCGCGCGCCCAGCGCGCCTTGATCCTTGTCTTCCTGTTCGTCGCCGGATTGAGTGTTTTCAACATTTTGCGCACCTTCTATCTGTTGCCGGTTGCGCTGGCGAATACCGGCATCGCCATAGGCGTCTTGTTCGCACTGTTCATTTTTGCCCTGGCCTATCTAAATCAACGGGTGGAGACCACATCCTTTATGATCAAACTGGCGGGCATCACACTGACAACAATGCTGGCGATTATGAGCGCTGTTGGATGGGTCATCACCCCGGCTTACAGTGCGGATTACCAGTACGGCCTGACCGCGCCGCGCGCGTGGCGCTTCACACCCGAATCCACCGGTGGCTATCGCCTTGACGCTATCCCCTATGCCTTCGAGACCGCGCTTGGACATGATCTGCGCCTGGACGACGGCCTGCATCGCGGATGCAGTGAAGCGTTCGATTTCGCCTTCCCTTTCTACGGACAGGGATATCACGAGGTCTACGTCTGCAACGATGGGGTGATCAGCCTGGGGCAGGCAGTGCGCTACCGCGAATTCCAGTACCGTTACGGCGCGGGAACGCCGCTGCTCATGCCGCTGCTGATGGACCTTGACCCAACCATCAGCCCCGGCGGGGTCTTCATCCGGCAAGAGGCCAATCGGCTTGTGGTCACCTGGGAGCGCCTGCGCGGGTTCCGCCAAACGGAGGCCGAGTTCACATTCCAGGCTGTCTTGTACGCCGACGGCGCTTTCGACTTCGTCTACACCGCCGTACCGCGAGACCTGACCTTTCAACCAAACGACGATCCCGGCGCAAACCTCTGGGCCATCGGCGCGCTGCCCGGCAATCTGCGCGGCCCTGGCCCGCGCCGCGCAGCGCTGACCGGCGACTTGCCTATCCACAGCGGCGCTGAAGGGATCGTGTATGATTTTCACCTGGACTATCGCCTGCACCTGCACCTGTTGCTCGCACCGTTGGCCGGGTTGATCCTCGCCGCCAGCGCCTTCATCATCCTGGCCTTTCCGCTGATGTTCTACGCGAGCCTGGTGCAGCCGCTCAACGCGCTGCTGGCCGGCGTGCGGCGCATCGAGGCCGGGGAATACGATATCGCCGTGCCAGAGCAGGCTCCAGACGAAATCGGCCTGCTCACGCGGGCGTTCAACACCCTGACCGCGCAGGTAGGTGAGTCGATCAACACGTTGGAAGCGCACGTGGCCGCCCGCACCACCGCGCTAAACACCGCCAACACCCAACTGCGCGCCGAGATCGTCGAACGCGAGCAAGCGCAGATGGCTGTGCTGGAACAACAACGCCTGCTGGCGCGCTACGAAGAGCGGGAGCGCATGGGCCGCGACTTGCACGACGGCCTGGGACAGGTGATGGGCTACATCAACGTGCAGGCGCAAGCCGCGCAAACGCTGCTCCAGACCGGGCAGGTTGAGGCGGCGCACAACGCGCTGGCCGATCTGATCCCGGCAGCGCAGGACGCCCACACCGACATCCGCGCTCACATCCTGGGATTACGCGCGCGGGAAACAACGTCACAAGACTTCCTCGGCACGTTGCGGGACTATCTGGAACAGTTCGGGCGGCAACATCACATTGCCACACGCCTCAGCGCGCCGGAGCCGTTCCCGCCGGTGATCTTTGCCCCCGCCGTAGAGGAGCAAGTGGTGCGGATCCTGCAAGAAGGACTGACCAACATCCGCAAACACGCCCACCCGCAGCACGCCATCGTCACTCTCAGCTTCATCGGCCACTATGTACAGATTGAGTTGGCGGATGACGGCGTCGGGTTTGAAGCGAATCAGCAAATCGGCGAATCAGCGAATCAGCAAATCACCAATCCCCAATTACCAATTACCAATCACTTTGGTTTGCAGATCATGCGCGAGCGGGCCGAACAAATCGGCGGGACGCTGGAAATCCGTTCGGCGACGGGAGAGGGAACGCAACTGCTGCTCACCGTGCCGCGCTTCCTCCCCACTGTGGAAGATACGGACGGCGAACGGTTGCAGGATGTGCGGTTGCTGCTCGCCGACGATCACCCGCTGTACCTCGACGGCCTGCGCAACCTGCTCACCGCGCGCGGAATGAACGTGATTGGCCTGGCCTACGACGGCGTCGAGGTGCAAGAGAAAGCGCGCGCGCTACGGCCCGACGTGGTGGTGATGGACGTGAATATGCCCAGGTGCGACGGGTTGGCGGCCACACGCGCCATCAAGGCGGAATTCCCGGAGATGAAGGTCCTGATGTTGACCGTCTCCGAAGACGAGCACGTGCTCTTCGAGGCCCTCAAAAGCGGCGCGTCGGGCTATCTGCTCAAGAACCTGGACGCCAACCGCTTCTGCGCCGCCATCACCGGCTTGCTGCGCGACGAGACGCCCATCGCGCCGCGTCTGGCCGGGCGGATGCTGGCCGAGTTCACGCGCCTCGCTGGCACTCCAGCGACCGCCGCCGGGCCTGCATCTGCCGCCGCGCCCGACCTCTCCCCGCAGCAATGGGACATCCTGCGCCGGGTGGCCGACGGCATCCCCTACAAGGAAATCGCCGTCGCCATGTACATCACAGAGCAGACGGTGAAATATCACATGAACCAGATTCTCGAGCGTCTGCACCTGGAAAATCGCGCCCAGGCAATTGCCTATTACCGGCAAACGCGCGGATGATTGGACCATCACCAGCACCGCCCCGAACGCTATCTCGCCGTACCCCAATACACCGCCGCGCAAGCCTTCCCTTGATGCACAACGCTCCGCTATTCGCTATCGGCAACGACAACCGGCCCCGATAGCCAAGCTACTGGGACCGGTTCGCAGCACTACAAAGCATAACAGAACTATTCTTTCCAGTATCAGTAGATCACAAATTGGGTTCGTAGTAACCGCTTTAGCGGTCTCTTGGACGGCTGAAGCCGTTACTACAAGCCTAAATTTCGATCTACTGAGTATAGTTGTGCGCGCTCAAAAATTTCGTCTATGGTCTGCCCTGTGTATATACGTTGGGAAATTTCCACATAGTCCGTCGGTTCACGCTGAAACAAGACTAGAAATCTGAATCATTTTCTGCCCGTGCAAAGATTTCCTCGCAAGCCAGCGCCTCCATCCGGATTCTGAATTGCCGCGCATCGTCAAACCCTCTTTGGGAACAATTGTAATCAAGATAAAGCGTAACTATTCAGCCTTGAGGTGGGACGCACTTAGCTGAACCAAAAATGCATTTAACCCGCTCACTCCCCCCATCACGGGGGATTTTTTGTGTCTCCCACCTTCTCGCCCTTTCCCCTCTCCCCCCCGTCTACCGTCTACCCTTCACCCCAAGACTATACCTTTCCTATACTAAAGTATAGTGACAACGCCCCGCGTCTGTGATAAAGTTTGAGTGTTTCTGACATCAAAAAGGATTTGCGTATGAGAAACGTTCTGCTCTACGGCGACTCGATTTTTCTCAGTGGTTTGATGGCGCAATTACAGTCCATGCCCGATGTGACTGTGCGCCAGCAATCTCCATACATAGGGCCGCTCAACCTGCGCGATCTCGACGTCGTCATCGTGGACTTCAACGCCGTGGAGGCCGCCGCCGTGCTGGATATCCTCCGCGCGCGTCCCGACATCAAGGTCATCGGCGTCAATCCAAGCGGCGGCGCGGTGACGATACTCAGCGGCCAGGTCTACCTGGCGCGCACCCTCAGCGATGTGATGACGTGTTTGGATTGAGGCAATACACCACAAGGGGGTGATGCACACAGATAGCAAAACGTAACTTCGGTGGTTTTCGGTTCGAATAACACTATAACTTCAAGTAAGGGAGGATAGAGATTATGAACACACACACGAGAAAGCCCATCGGGCAACGTTTATTGTCGGCCATCACGTTGATCGCGGTGGTATTGGGGATGACATCCTTCGCCTCCCCACGGGCGTCATTGGCTGCGCCTACCGCCGATCAGACCCTTACCGGCAGTGCGGTAGAGGGCAACCTGCAAATTACGGTACGCGACACCGGCACGATGGGCGTGTGGCGCTACGTCTCCGGCGTCTGGCAGCAGCAAATCTTCGGCCTATGGGCCAAGGGTTCACGCCTGCAGTTCAGCGGTGGCGCCTACACTTTGTCCAAGGAAAGCACCTGGGTGATGAATGGCGCCGACCCCACCCTGGTCAGCAACTCCACCAGCGGCAACACCATCACTACCGTGTGGAACGCCGGCTCCAACTTCCAGATCACCCAGAAGACGACCTACAACGACAACACCTCTTACTACCGCATAGAATGGAACATCACGAATACCAGCGGCGCGGCCATCAATGATCTGCGCTTCTTCCACGGCGAGGATACCTTCCTGCAGGGCGGCGACAGCGGCGCCGGCTGGTGGGATGCCGTCAACACCACGGTCGGCGTGCAGAAGAACATCGGCGGCGTCCTGCAACGTATGTATTTGCAGGGTATCACTACCCCCTTCGGCTATAACAGCATCAACTACTCTCAGGCCAGGACTAACGCCAACAACGGCGCACTGACCAACACGGTCGATCCCAACGAGGGCACCGACAACGGCTACGCCCTGGAATGGCGCAATGCCTCTCTCGCGGCCGGCGACACCTGGACTATCGTCGCCTTCGAGCGCTTCACCAGCGGCGCGGCCGGCTCGGTCTACGTCATCGCGCCTGTCAGCGCCGACTGCAACGTCGGCTCGTCCTGTGACGTGACCTACCAGGTCTCCAATCCCAGCGGCGCGGCCGTGGAAGTGAACCTTTCGGTCGCTGGCGACCAGCCCACCTGGAACGCCGCCATCACCTCGCCCACCAACCCGGCCACCGTACCCGCGAACGGCGCGATCAGCGTTGTCGTGCGGGTTAGCCCGCCGGCCGGCACGGCCATTGGCACAATTGGCAACTTTACCCTGACGGCCACACCCACCGGTGGTGGTTCGGCAGCCAGCGACACTGCCGCCGTCCGGGCAATCATCACCGCACCCGCCGCCCCCACCATCACCAGCCCGGTCACCGGCACGGTCACCAATGACAACACGCCCACCTTCAGCGGCACGGCGGAGGCCGGCACGGTCACCGTCACCGTCTCGTTACAGGGCGGCGGCGCGGTCTGCGTGGCGACCGTCCAACCCGACAACTCATGGTCCTGCACGCCCAGCGCCCGGCCCGATGGCGAACACACCTTCGTCGCCGTGGCGGATGATGGGACGGGCAACGTGAGCGATCCTTCAGCCCCAGTGACGATCACGATCGACACCGTGGCGCCCGGCGCGCCCACCGTCACCGCACCCGTCAGCGGCACTGTGACGAGCGACGATACACCCACCTTCGAGGGCACGGGCGAACCGGGCGGCACGGTCACCGTCTACGATGATGAAGGCGGCGTCGTCTGTGCCGCCACCGTCAATCCCGACGGCTCCTGGTCCTGCACGCCGTCTACACCGCTGGACAACGGCGAGCAGACCTTTGAAGTCACCGTCACCGATCCGGCCGGCAATGAAAGCGATCCCACCCCCGTCATCGTGACCATTGCCGAAGCCGACATCGACATCAGCGTAACGGAACTGACCTCCACACAGCCTCCGGACGTCGTCACCACGCAGACGTTCGAGATCTGCAACAACGGCACCCTGCCGCTCACCTACACCATCAGCGCGGGGAGTCTCGTCGGCCCGCTGATGGCCCAGTTTAGGCCGTTCGGAATCACTGCGCCGGCCGCACCGGCCCAACCTACAACGGTCACGATCAACGAAACGTTCATGAACGACACCGCGCCCGGCTGGCTCATTCAGGGCCACGCCTCCCTGACCAGCGGCAGCGCAGATCCCACCGGACAGGGCTGGCTACGGCTGACAAGCGCTGCGGGCAACCAGGCCGGCTCGGCCATCTACAACACCGCCTTCTCCAGCAACGACGGCATCAACGTGACTTTCCAGTATGCTACTTACGGCGGCAGCGGCGCGGACGGCATTACCTTCTACCTGATCGACGGCGCAACGGCTCTGCCAACCGTGGGTGCGCCGGGCGGCAGCCTGGGCTACTCCTACAACACCGATTCGCCTGTCGCCCCAGGTGTGACCAACGGCTACGTTGGCATCGGGTTCGACGAATACGGCAACTTTTCTAATGCACGCTATGGCGCCTGCAACCCCAGTTGCCCCGGGCGGCAAGCAAACCGTGTGGCGGTCCGCGGTTCGGGTACCCTGAACTCCGGCTTCAACTTTCTCACCAACGCTCCCGCCGCCATTCAGACCGGCAATCGCGCCGGCGCCCACACAGTCAAGATTGAGATCGTGGATCAGAAGATCACGGTCCGCATGGACTCAGGTTCCGGCTTCGTGACGTTGATCGACCAATATGACCTGCTTACCGCGATTGGCCAGCAGACCCCCACCCCCTACACCTTCAAGATGGGCTTTTCCGCCAGCACCGGCGGCTCTACAAACTATCACGAGATCCGCAACCTGGAGGTGGTCAGCGTCAAGGAAAGCTCGACAACCGTGCTGGATGCCGCGCCCAACCCAATCAAGCTCGGCCGGACGATCCGCTTTGTCGCCACCGTTAGCGGCGGCAGTGGCACGCCTACCGGCGAGGTCACCTTCCTGAACGGCAACACCGTGCTGGGCACCGGCGCACTAGTCGGCGGAGTAGCCACCTTCGGCACGTCCGGCCTGCCCTCGGGCACGCACGTCATCACCGCGCGCTATGAAGGCGACGCCAACTTTGGCATTAGTCTGGATGACGTGACGGTGGAGGTCCTGGACACCTTCCCGATGAGTGTAGAGCCAGAAAGCGGCACAGTCGCTCCCGGCGCGTGTGACACCATCACCGTCACCTTCGATTCCACCGGCCTGACCGATGGCGTCTACACCGGTGAGCTGGTGATCGACAGCAACGACCCCGACTCGCCCGCCACCATCCCGGTCACGCTGACCGTCCCTGACGTCGCGCCGCTCACCGTCATCGCGCCCATCAGCGGTACCACCACCAGCGACATCCCCACCTTTGCCGGAACCGGCGAACCGGGGTATGAGGTCAACGTCTACGACGATGAGGGCAACGTCGTCTGCACTGCTGTCGTCGGTTTCGATGGTTTCTGGACATACGTGCCCGATGTCCCGCTGGAAGACGGCGAGCAGACCTTCGAGGTCACGCAAACCAACCCGTGGGGCGGAGAGAGCGATCCTGTCGAAGTGACCATCATCGTCGTCACAACGCCCGCCGTCATCACCCCGCCGATCATTCTCAGCCCTGCAGACGGCGACCTGACCAACGACAACACGCCGACCTTCGAGGGTGTCGCCGACGCGGGTACAACGGTCACCGTCACGCTTGAGGATGGCGCCTTCGTTTGCGCGGCGACCGTCGATGCCAAGGGCCTCTGGTCTTGCACACCCGGCGCACCGCTGCCCGATGGCGAGCACACCTTCGTCGCCGTCTCCGGCGATGGCGCGGGCAACGAGAGCGATCCTTCGGGCCCGGTCACGATCACTATCGACACCGTCGCCCCCGCGCCGCCCACCGTCACCGCACCCATCAGCGGCACTGTGACGAGCGACACCCCGACCTTCGCCGGGACGGGTGAGCCAGGCCACGACATCACCGTCTATGACGATGGGGGCAACGTCGTTTGTACCTCTGTTGTCGATCCCGATGGCAACTGGACGTGCGTACCCGATGCCCCGCTGGAAGACGGCGAGCAGACCTTCGACGTAACGCAGAAGGACCCGGCCGGCAACGAGAGCGATCCCGTCAAAATCACCATCACCGTGGACACATCGCCTGCCGTCATCACCCCGCCCATCATCACCGCGCCCATCAGCGGCGCCGTCACCAACGACAACACGCCGACCTTCGAGGGTATCGCCGACGCGGGTACAACGGTCACCGTCACGCTTGAGGATGGCACCTTCGTTTGCGCGGCGACCGTCGATGCCAAGGGCCTCTGGTCTTGCACACCCGGCGCATCGCTGCCCGATGGCGAGCACACCTTCGTCGCCGTCTCCGGCGATGGCGCGGGCAACGAGAGCGATCCTTCGGGCCCGGTCACGATCACTATCGACACCGTCGCCCCTGAGGCGCCCGTCATCATCACGCCCAGCGAAGGTGCGACGACCGGGCCGCTACCAACGTTTACCGGCACGGCTGAACCAGGTACAACTGTCCGCGTCGAGGAAATGGTCGGCACGCTCGTCGTTGTGATCTGCGAAGCGGTGACCGACGCTGCCGGAAACTGGACATGCACGGCAACCACGCCGCTGACTGCGGGCGAGCACACCGCTACGGCCATCGCCGTGGATGAAGCCGGCAACGAAAGCGGTCCCGACGAAGTCACCTTCACCGTAGCTCCGGTGGACGCGCAGGATGACACCTACGATGTTCCCGAGGGTATCGGCAGCGCACTGGACGTCCTGGCGAACGACAGCAGCGCCAGCGGCGGAGATCTTACCATCGTGGCCGTCGGCGCACCTGCCCACGGCACGGCCACGACCGATGGCGCAACCATCGTCTACACACCGACAGCGGGATACTTGGGCGAAGACAGCTTTGCCTACACGATCAATGATGGTGTTTCCGAAGACAACGGGCAGGTGACAGTGACGGTGTTGCCGGTCGCCGATCTGGCGGTCGCGCAGACGGTGCGCGGGACCATCAGTGGGCTTGAGTTCATCCTCGTCGCCCGCAACCTCGGCCCACGCTCGGCGAGTGGCGCGGTTATCTCCGACACCTTCCCACCCAGCCTCGGCAACATCACCTGGACGTGTACCGCTGCAGGTGGGGCGGCGTGCCCCAACGCCAGCGGCGCCAATCACATCGAGGAAACGTTAGCCACCTTCCCGTCTGGCGGCGTGGTGACATACACTGTAGCTGCGAATATTGTGGTCAGCACCATCGAAAACAATACTGTGACCATCACACCACCGGCAGGGACGTTTGATCTGGTGCTGAGTAACAACAGCGCCACACGGCCAACGCTGTACCGGATCATTCTCCCACTCGTCTATAGGAACGCTACACCGTAGCGTAGATTCCTCCTCACAAAGACCTGGCAGGTCTGGCTAACCTGCCAGGTCTTTTTAGCGCCCCGTAGCGCGCGTTGACTAGGCAAACCGGCCATTTCGCAGTATACTACACGCACCGTGACCTTTCAGCCACACCACCCAAATGGAGGCCGTGAAAGCCATGCCGGTTCGCACCGTCACCGAGACTTACACATACTTGCGCCAGAGCGCGCCGGCGTTCGCTGGGACACTTTGCATCTGCACGGGGGTCAGACCACGCTCCTGCAAGATCATCACCAGCGCGAAATTCCGCAGATAGCGCGCCATACTGCTCTGACGCTCCGCGCGAAGCGCAAGAGGCAAACCTTGACGCGCATGATAAAACCAGCCTGGCGCTGCCATTTGCATCGCGCCGCCGTTGGATTATAATAGCTATTGAACGAATTTTGACTTCCAACTTCCGGCTTCGGACTTCAGACTTCGGACCATTTTCAGAGGAGACACCGGTGCTGGCGCACACCATGCAGCACGAAAATAAGGATTTCCGTGTGTTTCGTGTATTCCGTGGTTTATTTTCGAAGGAGTTCCCATGTGGGATTCCACACCAACGAGGATGAAAAAGATTTCCTCAACGGATTCAACGAAATTTAACGGATATTTTTCCGTTGAATCCGTTCGATCCGTTGAGGCTATTTTCTAAGGAGACACCGGTGCTGGCGCACACTATGCAGCACGAAAATAAGGATTTCCGTGTATTTCGTGTATTCCGTGGTTTATTTTCGAAGGAGACACCGGTGCTGGCGCACTCCATGCAAGCACGAAAATAAGGATTTCCGCGTGTTTTGTGTATTCCGTGGTTTATTTTCGAAGGAGACACCGGTGCTGGCGCACTCCATGCAAGCACGAAAATAAGGATTTCCGCGTGTTTTGTGTATTCCGTGGTTTATTTTCGAAGGAGTGTATACAGATGATGCCCATCAAACAAGTGTACGTCGCCTATCACGGAAAAGACCGCCCAGTGGCAGACCAGTTCAGGTATTGCCCTCGCTGCAGGGCGGAGTTAGTAGTTCAGGAAGTCGAGCACAGGTCCAGGTCTGTCTGTCCCGCCTGTGGGTTCATTCGCTTCAGGAATCCCGCTCCCGCGGTCAGCCTTCTGATTGTCCACGGTGACCAAGTGCTGCTAGGAAAGCGCGGCGGAGAGCCGGGCAAAGGGAAGTGGGGCACGCCGAGTGGGTATGTCGAGTACGAAGAAGACTTCCTGACAACTGCCATTCGGGAGACGAGAGAGGAAACGGGATTGGAGGTGGAACTGGAGTCGATTTTGAACGTCACTTCTTCTTTCGTATCGTCGCAGTACCACTTTCTGGCCGTGTATCTGCTGGCCCGCGTTGTGGGGGGAGAACTGGTCGCGGGGGATGACATGGAGGAAGTGGCTTGGTTTCCGCTTTCGGGGCCATTCCCTGAGTTGGCCTTTGCCGAGGACGCGGATATTCTGGTTGCGTACGCCAGGAGCCGCTTCGAGGGATTGGCTGTCGACCCAGAGTTCGCCAGGTCGGGGCAGGCCTAACCTCGGCGTGGAGCCGACGCGGTTATCATAAGCGTTTGTGGAGTTGGCTGGGCCTGCGGCAGTAGCGGTCCTCGGTGGTTTCTCGCCCGCGCCGCTGCGCGGCTCACACCGTGCCGTTAGGCGGCCAACTACGATGACTATCTCGAGCAAAAAGTGAAAGCATTGCTGCGATTGAGCTACAGAATCAACAAGCTCTTTTGGCGCATCACAAAGCCAATAACCGTGGGTGTAAGACTGATCCTGGTGAAGGATGGGACTGTATTGCTGGTGAAGCACACATATCAACCCCATTGGTATCTATCTGGTGGCGGAATCAAGAAAGGCGAAACCATTGAACAAGCTGCAAGGCGTGAAACTGCTGAAGAGCTCGGTGCTGAGTTGGGGGACCTTCACTTGGTCGGCGTGTACACGAGCTTCTATGAACACAAGAGCGATCATATTATTGTCCTGTCCTGCGACAACTTTACGCTTACGAGCAAGAGAGACCGCGAGATAGAATGCTTCGATTTCTTTCGCCTTGATGACCTGCCCAGCGACATATCGCCTGGCAGCCTCCGAAGAATACAAGAGTATGCAAATGGCGGTAGCTTATCGGTTGTGGGATTATGGTGACTTACATAAACCAGTGGGGGGCGGCCTAACAAGCGCGTCTAGCGGACGCGGCTGTCGCCCTGTCGGTAACAGCCACCGGTGGATGGCAGGGGCCGTGCTGCATAGCACAACAGCTCATCCCACTCGCCGCGTCGCTGACACGCATTCCGTTAGGCGCGGCGCAGGCGCGATAGAAAGAACGTGGACATTATCCATCCCGTAGCTTAGGCCAGGGCCGTTAGGAGGTTAAGAGTAGCCATGTTTACCAAAAAGCTTTCTTGTGTCTTGATCATCTTGACTGTCAGCGTCGCTTTTTTCTTGGCGGCAGACCCGACAGCGAAAGCCACCGCCGGCGCCCCGGCTGGCCGGGCGGGGCAACCATCACCTTTCCGGTCGGCGGCCATCGCCGCGATCCCAGGCCCCGGCATCGCCATCTCGGAGCGCGAGAGCAACGAGTACAGCCCGGCCATCGCTTACAACTCAAAGCACGACGAATACCTGGTGGTGTGGGAAAACATCTGGCCGGGCGGCCACCACGACGTCTACGCCCAGCGCATCGCCGGCGATGGGCGGTTGTTGAGCTGGTTCGCCGTCTCAACCCGTTCTTTTAATCAAATGGAGCCGTCGGTGGCCTACGATCCGACCAACGACCGTTACCTGGTCGTTTTCCTCTACGATGTGTGGGGCGACGGCAGCGATTGGGATGTCTGGGGACGCTTCATCCCCTGGCAAGGCCCGAATCCGGCCCTGACGGACTTTACGATCTGTGATTTCAGCACCCACCAGGGCCACCCGGTGACAGCCTTTGCCTATACGCAGCAAGAGTTCCTGGTGGCCTGGGTCAACTTTCCGGGCGGAGCGGTGCGCAGCTACATCAGCGCCCGGCGCATCTTTGCCGACGGCAGCGGCTTTCCGGCGGGGCCTTTCGTGGTTTCCAGCGGGACAGAGGACCGCGACTTTCCCGACCTGACCTACAACCTGGCGCGCAACGAGTATCTGGTGGTCTGGGACGTCGTCAAGGCAAGCACCGGCGTGGACATCTACGGCATCCGCCTCTCGGGCGCCGGCACTGTACTGACGGGCGGCACACCCCCTGTCGTGGGCGAGTTCCCCATCGCCGGCTGGCCGGCAATCGAGGAAAAGCCGGCTGTAGCCGCCTGCGCCCAGGCCGACCAGTACCTGGTGACCTGGCAATCCGATAAAGATACGGGCGGGACAGATTATGCCATTTACGCCCGCTATCTCAACGGCGATGCGGCGCTGGCGGGCGTGTATCTGATCGCCGACACCGGCGCTCCTCAACTCAACGCCGACGTGGCCTGCAACGCCGGCGGGGGTAGCTACCTGATTGTCTGGCAGGATAAATACGTGGGAGGAGAATACGGCATCTGGGGACGCCAGGCCTACCCGTCCGAGAGCATGGATGCCGATTTCGAGGTCTACGGCCCGCGCCATAACGCCGACCGCCAGTACCCGGCCATCGCCGGGGGCAGGGTCAGCTATCTGGTAGCTTGGGAGCACGACCGGGACGGTGGAACCAACCTCGACATCTACGGTCGCTTGCTACGCCATGCGATCTATCTGCCGCTGGTCATCCGATAGGAATTCTGAGAGCGGTCGTAAAAGAAACGATTGTTATTCCATCCGCTGTCCCGTGCCTTGATCGACTTGATTTTGCTGATATCCACGAACATCTTCCAAAACCGTGCATGGTCGGCGGGGTCTGCACTTGTGGCGTTGCGGATTGCCGCCCACTGATGAATGCCGTTGTCAAGGGGTAGAACCTTAAAATGCTCAAAATCGAGAGTGCTGACGTGGTCGCCCTCCCTACACTGAAAGACGAGAAGAGCGCCTGGTAGCCAGAGCGCCCCTCCCGCCTTCCCTTTGGGGTAAAACCAGTATAGCGTAGAACGCCGGAAAGGGCAAGGCGCTCTGTGAGACCGCTAGTCAGGGCGACAGGCACGACGCACCTATCCCCCTGGCTGCGTGGTGTTGCAGCCGGGGGGAGACGGCGGTATACAGCTATCGCCGCGCGCCGGCGGCTCAGGTCACAGTCGCGGTCAGGGCGGCCAGTTCCTCGGCGGAGGGCAACGAGCGTAGTTGACCGCCGAAGCGGATGTGGGTCAAGTCCTCACCGAGGCCGAGCTGCATCAACTGCCAGCGCACGAACTGGCGCGGGGTGAAGCGCCCGCGGTAGGTCTGACCGAGGCGGCCGGACCAGACGAAGAACTTGGCGGCGACCTTGTCCGGCAGGGCATGGTGGTCGGCGGCGTGGTCGTGCAGGACGTGCCAGACGACGACCAGCAGCTTGCGGGCGATGGCGACGATGGCCTGGTTATCCGGCATGCGCTTGGAGAGACGCGCGAACTCGGCTTGCCAGCGCGGGTGGGTGCGCACGGCGACCCAGGCGGCTTCGACCATGGCATAGCGCAGGTCGGCGCGGCCGTGCTTGGTGATGCCGCCGTGGCGATGCGTTTTGCCGCTGTCGTGGACGTAGGTGCCCAGGCCGGCATAGCCCACCAGGTGCTTGGCGTGCGCAAAGCGGGTGATGTCGCCCACCGCCGCCAGGATGATCATCGCCGTGATGAGGCCAATACCGGGCAACTGCATCAGGAACGGCGTCTGTGCGGCCCACGGGGCGACGGTGCTGAGACGCGCCAGTTCTTGTTCCACCTCGGCGATCTGCGTGTTGAGATGGTCGAGGGTGGCCAAGTCTTGGCGCACGTGCAGATTTTCGGTGGGCGAGAGGTCCAGACTTGTCCACCAGGGGCGGTGCTGGGCGGCAAAGGGATCGCCGTCTGGGGCGGCGAGATTGTGCCGCTGCAACATGCTGTGCAAGCGATTGGTGGTCTGCGTGCGGGCGCGCGTCAAACGCACGCGGTGCGCCACTAATTCACGCAACTCGCGTACCGGCTGCGGAGGCACCCACACTGCGGGGATAAGGTTGAGCGCCAAGAGCTTGGCCAGCACAAACACATCGCGCTTGTCGGTCTTGACGAGCGCCGCGCCGATCAGCTTGATGTGCGGCGGGTGGGCGACGACCACGGCACCGGCGTAGCGCGCCACCTGGTCATAGAGCGTCCAGGTGTTGGTGGTGGCCTCGATGACCACCTTGTCGGTCGGCTGGAGGTGGGTGCGTAACCAGTCTTCCAGTTCCGCCATTTCGAGGCGGCGCGGCGGTAACACCGTCTCACACGCGGCATTGACGCCGCCGATGACCACATAGTGCTTGTGGGCATCCAGGGCCAGATATCTGCGAAACACGGGGTTTGTATTCATAAGCTGCTCCTTACAACGTAGAATGTCGCCATAGAGCAGGCGAGCGCTGGGGCGCGGATTAGAGGCGCAGAGGTTCACCAACTGATGCGGGCTCGGTGCGTACACCGTCCCAAAGTAGTATCCGACGGGCATCCACAAAACATCACGGGCTTACTTGTGGTATCCCATGGGCGGCAACGGCTGGCCCTCACGCTCCGTGCCCCCGGAGCGTTCCCGTCCTACTTGGGGACCAGGATAGCACGTTCCGCGCCCCAGCGCAATTACATTCTACTAACATCGCTTGAAGCTGACGCGGCAGTACCGCCCGCCCTCGGCGAGGAAACGCGCGTGAAGGGGATTTGCCCTCGAAGGTCAAGCGCCGCACCCGCCGCGTCGCTAAAGCCGGTCCGTTAGCGCGGACACTGCGCGCACTGCGCGCCCATTAGCGCAGGAATTGGATGTTTCGCAATATGCTGTACATACCGTAGCCTTGTAGCCACACCACCCAAATGGAGGCCGTGAAAGCCATGCCGGTTCGCGCCGTTGACGAGACTTACACATACTTGCGCCAGAGCGCGCCGGCGTTCGCGCAGCAGATCGCTGCGGCGACCGCCGCCGCCCACAATGAAGCCGAATTCGCGCACACGATGAACAACGCCATCGCCGCTATCGCCGGCGAGTTGGGCGTGGAGATGACGTTCCGCCAGGAGTACACGCTGGCGACCGGACGCGCCGACGCCGTCTATAACCGCTGCGTCATCGAATACGAGCCGCCCGGCGCGCTGCGCCCGCAGTTGAGCCACGGCCAAACCCAACACGCCGTTCGGCAGGTCAAGGATTATCTGACCGGCCTGGCTCAGGCTGAACGTCAGGCGCGCGAACGGTTGCTCGGCGTAGCCTGCGACGGGCATTACTTCATCTTCGTCCGCTACCACGAAGGCCACGTCATTGTTGAAGAACCGTTGGCCGTCAACGCCGCTTCCGCCGAGCGGTTCTTGCGCGCGCTCTTCTCGCTGGCCTCCGGACGCGCGCTCACGCCAGAGAACCTGGTGGAGGACTTCGGCAGCCAGAACGACCTCAGCCGTCAGGTGACGCGCGCGCTCTATTACGCGCTCACCCACAACCCGGACGATCTCACACAGCGTCTTTTCTCCCAATGGCAGCGATTCTTCGGCGAGACGGCCGGCTTCGAGGCGGCGGAAGGACAGGTCAAACACCGTCAGGAATTGCGCGCTTTTGCCGGCGGCATGGGGCTGCGTCCTGGCGAAGTGGATATCCCACGCTTCTTCTTCGCCATCCAGACCTACTTCTCTTTCCTGGTGAAAAACATCGCCCGGCTCGTTTTGCAGGCGCACGCCGGGGGGACGCTCGGCGCGACGCCGCTGACCGCCGTCGCCAATCAGTACGGCGAGGCGTTGCGCGCCGAACTGCGCCGTATGGAAGACGGCGGCATCTTCCGCGCCCTGGGCCTCAAGAACCTGTTGGAAGGCGATTTCTTCGCGTGGTACCTGAGCGCGTGGGACGACGTGATCGAGGACGCGCTGCGCCAGACGTTGGCCCGCCTCGCCGAGTACAACCCCGTCACCGTACAGGATGACCCGCACAGCGCGCGCGACCTGCTCAAGAAGCTCTACCATTACCTGCTGCCCCGCGAAATCCGCCACGACCTGGGCGAATTTTACACCCCCGACTGGCTGGCCGAGCGCCTGCTGATACAATTGGGCGAGCCGTTGTTCCAAATGCCCAAAACGGGACGCGCTTCCAGCCCGCCCACCCTCCACAAGCGCCTGCTCGACCCCGCCTGCGGCTCCGGCACCTTCCCCGTGCTCGCCATCCGCGCGCTGAAGGCCAACTGCCGCCAGACCGGGCTGGCCGAAGGCGATACGCTGGAAATCATCCTCGCCAGCATCGCCGGCATCGACCTCAACCCGCTGGCCGTGCTGGCCGCGCGGGTGAACTACCTGCTGGCGATTGCCGACCTGTTGCCCTATCGCCGCCGTGAAGTCGAAATCCCCATCTACCTGGCCGACAGCGTGCTCACCCCGGCGCAGGGCGAAGGGCTGTTCGCGCTGGACCGCCGCATCCTGGAGACCGCCGTGGGCGCGCTGCCCGTGCCGGACACCATCGACACGCGCGAGAAAATGGAGCGCTTCGCCGACGTGCTGGAGACGTGCGTGAGCGGCGGCTTTGCGCCGGCCGTGTTCGTGGAACGTTGCCGCCGCGAGCTGCCGGAGATCGTCACCCACGCCGGCATCGTGGCCGTGCTGGAAGACCTCTTCGCGCAATTGAGCGACCTGCACCGGCGCGGGCTGGACGGCATCTGGGTGCGCGTGCTCAAGAACGCCTTCATGCCGCTCTTTTTGGAGCCGTGCGACTACGTGGTGGGCAACCCGCCGTGGATCAACTGGGAAAGCCTGCCGCAAGGCTACCGCGAGCATAGCGCCGACTTGTGGCAGTATTACGGATTGGTAGCGACCAAGGGGAAAGAAAGCGAGCAGTTTGAGCTAGGCAAACAAAAGCGCGACCTATCGACGTTGATGACTTACGTGGCTGCCGACCGTTATCTCAAACCCGGCGGCAAATTGGGGTTTGTCATCACGCAAAGTGTATGGAAAACTGGCGCGAACGCGGCCTTCCGGCGGTTTATGCTGCCCGCGCCCGCCAAGAGCGGGCAGGCAAGCCAAGAGATACCAATCAAAGTATTGCACCTTGACGACCTGAGCAGCCTGCAAGTCTTTGAGGGGGCGAGCACGCGCACCAGCGTCTTCGTGCTGCACAAGGGTCAGGCCACCCGCTACCCCGTCTCCTACACCTACTGGCAGAAGACGACGCGCGGGCGACTGGATTACGACAGCACGCTGGAAGAAGCGCTGGCGCAGACCCACCGCCTGAACTTCCAAGCCGCGCCGGTAGACGCTGCCGATCCTACCAGCGCGTGGCTCACCGCCCGCCCGAAGGCGTTGGAAGCCGTGCGTAAGGTGTTGGGGAAATCGGACTATCAAGCCCGCGCGGGCGTTTGCACGTGGGCCAACGCCGTTTACTGGTTAGAAATTTTGACCGAGCGTCCTGACGGGCCGGTGGTTGTGCGGAATTTCACCGCCGGAGCGAAACGCGAAGTGGAAGAGGTGACGGTGGATCTGGAACCGGACCTGCTCTATCCTTTGCTGCGCGGACGCGACGTGCAGCGCTGGCAAGCAGAACCGTCGTTGCGTATCCTGCTGCCCCATACCCCGGAAACTTTGTGGCAATCGCTGCCAGAAGAAACCTTGCAACGCGATTTCCCGAGAACCTGGTCGTATCTCTACCGTTTCCGTGAATTGCTACTGCAACGCTCTGGCTACCGCCTGCTCCGGCAAGGACATCCCTTTTACATCCTGGGCAACGTCAATGAAGCCACTTTCGCCCCGTGGAAAGTAGTGTGGACGCGCGTCGGTAACGACATCTCTGGCGCAGTTATCAGCAATGCCATTGTCGCTACTGAAATCAAAATAATCGTACCTCTTGAAACTGCGGTACTGGTTGCTTTCAGTGATGAAACTGAGGCACATTATTTTTGTTCAGTTTTGAACTCAATTCCGTGGCGTCATGTCATCGTCTCAACATCTGTTCACGGAACAGGCGGATTCGGTTCTCCCAATGTTTTAGAAAAGGCACGCATTCCCCTCTACGACCCCGCCAATCCCACCCACCGCCAACTGACGGCCCTCTCGCGGGAGGCGCACGCACTGGCGCCGGCCGCCTACGCCGGAGACGCCGTCGCGCAAACCGAACTGCGCCGCGTCGAAGCCGCCGTGGACGAAGCCGCCGCCGCGCTGTGGGGCCTCACGGAGGCCGAACTGCGCGACATCCGCCGCAACCTCGCCGAGCTGCAAGGCGAATCGACGCCCGCTTGAGGGTCATATCATTCGGGTGTGTTTCATTTAAGTTGGGGGACACACTCAGAGACCGGCTCCAACGCGCTCTGGCCGGTCTCCAACCGCACCAGCTTTGAATTTTCAACTCATTTGAAACACACCCAAATGATTGCAAAACGCGGAAGAACAGGAAATAAACTATGAATACTTTAGTTGATCGTTGCGACTTGTGTGGAGGTGTGTTACAACCCGGGTATACCACCTTAGAGATTTGGCGCGGAGAGACTCTGTTGGTCATCAAGGATGTGCCGGCCGATGTGTGCCAGCAATGTCACGAGGCATATCTATCACCTGACGTATCTGAAAGACTCGACCATTTTCTGCTGGAACATCACCAGCACCGCCCCGAACGCTATCTCGCCGTACCCCAATACACCGCCGCGCAAGCCTTCCCTTGATGCACAACGCTCCACTATTCGCTATCGGCAACGACAACCGGCCCCGATAGCCAAGCTACTGGGACCGGTTCGCAGCACTACAAAGCATAACAGAACTATTCTTTCCAGTATAGTTGTGCGCGCTCAAAAATTTCGTCTATGGTCTGCCCTGTGTATATACGTTGGGAAATTTCCACATAGTCCGTCGGTTCGCGTTGAAACAAGGCTAGAAATCTGAGCGTCGCGGTTGGGCCAAGCGTTTTATACAAGATCTCAACACCACTGATCCTGAGTTCAGTATCGTTCATAACCTGGGTTTGTGTCATTCTGCCATCTCCCGCCGGACGTAATCTACTTCTGCCCGTGCAAAGATTTCCTCGCAAGCCAGCGCCTCCATCCGGATTCTGAATTGCCGCGCATCGTCAAACCCTCTTTGGAAACAATTGTAATCAAGATAAAGCATAGCGCCTGTATTTGCCTCAGAGAATAATGAACGGGTTCACACTTCCATTGTAAATGAAAAACACGTTGCGTCAAACCAAAAATGCATTATCTCGACGTCGTCATCGTGGATTTCAACGCCGTGGAGGCCGCCGTGCTGGATATCCTCCGCTCTGGCGGCTGGCAGCCGGCTCCAACTTCCAGATCACCCAAAAGATGACCTACAACGACGGCAACTCCTACTACCGCAGCGTAGATTCCCCCTCACAGAGACCTGGCAGGTCTGGCTAAGCTGCCAGGTCTTTTTAGCGCCCCGTAGCGCGCGTTGACTAGGCAAACCGGGCGTTTCGCGGCATACTGTGCGCACCGTGACCTTGCAGCCACACCACCCAAATGGAGGCCGTGAAAGCCATGCCGGTTCGCACCGTTGACGAGACTTACACATACTTGCGCCAGAGCGCGCCAGCGTTCGCTGGGACACTTTGCATCTGCGCGGGGTCAGACCACGCTCCTGCAAGATCATCACCAGCGCGAAATGCCGCAGATAGCGCGCCATACTGCTCTGACGCTCCGCGCGAAGCGCAAGAGGCAAACCTTGACGCGCATGATAAAGCCAGCCTGGCGCTGCCATTTGCATCGCGCCGCCGTTGGATTATAATAACCATTGAACGAATTTTTGACTTCCGACTTCCGACTTCGGACTTCAGACTTCGGACCATTTTCAAAGGAGGGAATCATCATGGCAGATCTGGAACGAACAATCGATATTCTTTGCAAAGTGCCCTTATTCGAAAACCTGAAAAAGCGTCAGATTCACGATCTGGCGCGGCTCTTCATCGAACGTGCGTGCGATCCAGGTGAGGTGATTGTGCCGCAAGGTCGCGATGGCTATGGCTTTTTCATCATCGCCTCTGGCAAAGCTGAGGCCGTGCGCGAGAGAGCCGACGGCAGCAAGGCGGTAGTCAATACTTTTGGGGCGGGTGACTTCTTTGGTGAGTTGGCCCTGCTCGATAACGGCCCACGCACCGCGTCGGTCATCGCCACCGAGCCGACCGAATGTCTGATCCTCCCCCGCGAGAACTTCCTCGGCGTGCTCAAACGGGATGGCGAAATGGCCGTGGACATTATGGTCGAACTTGCCAAACGCTTCCGTATGACCCTGGACACGCATTACTAAAACGTGACGCGTAAAACGCCATCCGCAATTCAAAAACAACCGTGCATTTTGCTCGTTTCGTTTTACCTGACTCGATTAGGGCGCGCTACACAGAAACGGCATCACCTGTAACGCGCCCGTTTTTACCCGAGAGATGAAGTGTCCTGAGTGCGGCTTCGAAGCACGCCCGCGAGCTAATTTCTGCGGGATGTGCGGTGCGCGTCTCCGGCTGCTCTGCCCGGCTTGCGGGACGGCCAATCCGCGCGTCTATCGTTTTTGCAGCGAGTGCGGCAGCCCACTCGATACCGATGCCGCGTTCAGCGTCCCGTTGCACACACAGGCGCTGGCATTGGAGCACGCGCCAGAAAACGCCCCGACCAGTACGCTCGAACCCGGCGACCTCGCCCCGCTCGAAGGAGAACGCCGCCTGGCGACGATCATCCTCGCGGATGTCAAAGGCTCCACCGATCTGATGGAGCGGGTGGGCACCGAGGCCTGGGTCAAGATGATGAACCGCGTCCTCCAAATTCTGGAGACGGAGGTCTACCGCTTTGGCGGCAAGGTCGATCAATTCCGGGGCGACGGCCTGGTGGCCTTCTTTGGGACGACGACGGCGCACGAGGACGACCCGGAGCGCGCGGTGCTGGCCGCCCTGGCGATGCAAACCGCGCTGCAACCGTTCGCCGCTGACCTGGAAGCGCGCGAGGGCATCAGTCTGGCGCTGCGCGTGGGCGTCAACACAGGCGAGGTCATCGTCACCAGCGTGGGCAACGACCGCCAGTACCGGGAGGAGACCGCGATGGGTGAGGCCATCGCGCTCGCTGCGCGTATGGAAACCGCCGCCGAACCCGGCACCGTGCTGGTGAGCGAGAACACCTATCGGCTCACAGCCTCGCAGTTCGAGTGGCTGCCCCTCGGCGAGATCAAGGTCAAGGGCGTGAGCACACCCATCGCCGTCTACCGGCCCCTCGTTCCTTACGCCAGCCTCGAAAGGCCCCAAGCCTACGAGTTGCCCAGCCCGCTCATCGGACGCGATGCGGAGGTAGAAAGCCTCAAAGCCTGCATCGAAGACCTGAACGACGGCATTGGCGGCATCGTCATCATCACCGGGGAACAGGGGATGGGCAAATCGCTGCTCACCAACGAGGTGCGGCAATACTTCGCCCGGCAGAACGCGCTCCTGGCCGAAGCGCGCGACAAAAGCGCAGGCGCGACATCCACCGCCGCCGAGATTGGCGTCATCTGGTTGCGTGGACGCTGCCGCTCCTACACCCAGTCGCAGCCCTACGCCGTATGGCAAGATATGCTGCGTAACTGGCTGGGCATCCGTCCCGACGAACCGCAGGAGAAGACGCGCGACCGTCTGCGCCAACAGGCTACCCTGCTATGGGGCGATCAAGTGGACGAGTATTACCCCGATCTGGCGACGCTGCTGGCGCTTCCGCTGGAAGCCAATCACGCCGAGCAATTCAGACGCCTCGACGCCGATAGCCTGCGTCAACAGCTCTTTCTCACCCTGCGCGGCTGGGTCGAGGCGCTCACTCGACAAGGCCCGGTCGTGCTCAACCTGGGCGACATGCAATGGGTGGATTCTACGTCGCTGGATCTGCTCAAGTACTGCCTGCCCCTGTGCGATTACACCGACCTGTTATGGTTGTTCATCTTCCGACCGGACCGAACCTCGCAAGTTTGGGAATTCCGCTATTACATCGAGACCGAATACCCACACCGTCTCACCACACTTACCCTGGCGCCCCTGGCTGCCGGGCAGAGCCGGGAGATGATCGCAGAGTTGATCGGGCCGGACGTGCTTCCCGAAGCCACACAGGACCTCATCGTCAGTAAGGCCGAGGGCAACCCGTATTACATCCAGGAACTGGTGCGCGCGCTGATTTTCGAGGGAATTTTGACCCGCAACCCGGAGGATGGGCGCTGGCGCACCACCCAGGCCGTCACCACTCTTGCCCTGCCCGACAGCCTGCAAAACCTGCTGCTGGCCAGCATCGACCGGCTCGCGCCGGAAGAGCAGCACATCCTGCAAATTGCCTCCGTGGTCGGTACGGTGTTCTGGTCGAAGATCGTCGAAGTGCTGGCGACCCATCCCGCGCGGGTCAAAGCGCATCTCACGGCGTTGCAACGCGCGCAGTTGATCCGCGAGCGCGGGCGCACAACGGAGTTGGGAGTCGAATACGTCTTCCGTTCGTCGCTGATCCGCGATGCAGCTTACGAGCGCCTTCTCAGCACCCAACGCACCAACTACCACCTGCGCGTTGCCGAGTACATCGAAGGCCACTGTTGCACGGTGGACGAGGCGCAACCTTCCCCCCAATTCTACGGCGCGCTGGCTTACCATTTTCGGCGCGCTGGCTTGCCGGAGAAGGAACTGGATTACGTCCTCAAGGGCGCCGAACACGCCAGGCACATCTATGCCAACGCCGAGGCGGGCAAACAATACACTCGCGCCCTCGAAATCCTCGATGCCCTGGAGAACGAGACAGACGACCAGGATCAACGCCGCGCTATACGCGCGCAACGCTTCAAAGTACTCAACGAGCGGCGCACCGTCTTCTACCTGATGGGGCAATTCGAGGCCATGTGGGACGACGCCGAGGCGTTGCTGCCGCTGGCGGAACAGCTAGGGGACGATCCCACGTTCACCATCGACGCGCTACTCCAACAGCCAGGCGTGGCCGACTACCAAAGCAAGGAGGAAATCGATGCCGGCATCCCGATGGCGCAACAGGCTCTCACGTTGGCGCAACAATTGGGTGACCGACGCCGCGAGATGGAAAGCCTCATCGCCATCGTCAACCATCGCCTGGCCCTGAGTGATCCGGAGTGGCAGCCGTTGGCCGAGCGCGCCCTCGAACTTGCCCGCCAGGTGCACGACGAACACTACGAAGCGCGGCTGCTCATCGGTATGGGCGGCGTCTTCGCCTTCAGCGACGAACCCGCGCTCAGTATGGAATATCTGGAAGCCGCTGCCGCTCTCGCTATGCGGCAGGGCCTCGACGACAAGATCACGCAGATGTCACTGCTCAACCTGCTGGGGTTGGAGTTCGAGCGCAACGGCGACTACCACCGTCTGTTGACGGAATACCAGCAGGAACGGCTCAACATCAGCCGCGAGATCGGCCACCGCCCCAACGAGAGCAAGGCGCTACAGGCTTGCGGGCGCATTCAGGGCATCTACCTGGGCGATTACCAGGGCGGTCTGGGGCTGCTGGAGGAGTGCCGGCGCATCTTGATCGGCTCGCGCGAGGAAGTTTACCCGCTTTTCCACATCGCCCAAATCCAAAGCGAGCAATATCAGTACACCGAGGCGCTCGCCAGCCTCGAACGCATCCGCACCATCGGCGAACCGGTCCAGGATCGCGGATTGGCCAGCCTCAAACTGGTCTGGGCCATCCTCTACAACGCCCTCGGCGACGAGGCGCACCTGCACATGGCGCTAGAACTGACGGAAGAGGTCCAGCAACTCGCCGTGCAGAGTCCCCTGGTCTCGCGACAGTACGAGATGGCAGCGCTGTGTAAGGCGACTGCCGCACATCTCAAACTGGCAATGCTCGCCAAAGATGCCGCGACCACCAGATCCGGCGCAGTCTACGCTCACCTGGATAGCGCCTTGCGCGCCGCCCAGAAGGCGCTGGACCTTTACCAGACGTTCAGTTTTGTCCAAATTACCGAATGCGTCAGTGAGGAAATCCTCTTCCGTTACAGCCAGGCACTCGCCGCCAACGAACAGCAAGAAGAGGCCACCAAATATCTCCGCCGCGCTTACGACGAGATGGCGCGCAAACACGCGCTCATCCCCACCGGCAGCCACTTCCGTCGGACCTACCTCGAAAACATTCTCCTGCACCAGGAAATTCGCGCCGCGTATGCCGCACGGGTCGGACTGATTTTGACAGAGTCCGGTCAAGTTCCCCATCTGAGTCACACCCCAGAAACATAAAACTAACACAACTGCTACGGAATCGCCACACAAACTTTATCCTAACGTAACGGATTTGTGCTATGATTACGATGGTGGCGTTAGCCGATTGTGTTAGCGCCCGGCGACAGTATTTATAGTATGGATGAGTCCTTAAGGACGGTACAAACCATGACACAATTCCTCAGTAAGTTGTTCAACATCCGCTCAGAGGAGTGGCCTCGATTGCTGCTGCTCTACGCGATGCTCCTGGCGGTTACACTGGGCGCGGTCTGGGGTGAGACAATCGTTGCAGCGGCCTTCCTGGAACAAGTGGGGGTGAGGGGCCTGCCCTGGTTTTTCATGGTCAGAGCCATCCTCTCCATCCCCGCGGTCGCCATCTACACCGCCTTCGCCGACCGCATCGCCAGCCGCAAGTTGTTGATTGCCATTTTACTTATCGGCGGCGCGGGCATCTTCGCCGGCCTGGGACTACTGAACCTTGGCATCACGTTTATTGCCTATCCCCTACTCTATTTGTTGATCTACGTTCCCCTCACCGACATCCTTTCCGCACACTGGTACACCTACATCGACAGTTTCTACGACACACGGGCAGCCAAACGCATTGTCCCGGTTTTGGGGACCGCCGGCAGCATCGGCGGGATCATCGCCGGTTTGAGCATGGAATCGCTCAACAGAGTCCTCCCGCCCAACGGCATCATCCTCGTGTGGCTCAGCATGTTGGGGATCATGGCGCTGGGAGCCTGGCTGATGCCCCACCTGATCAAATCGCGCCACGGCGCGGCCCAAAGCGGCGCGCCCATTGTCAAAGCCAAAGGGACAGAAAGAGCGCACATTTCCTATGTCAGTGAACTGCGCGAAGGCTATCACTACGTCACCCAGTCGCGCTTCCTACGGGGAATCGCCATCGCGACGCTCGTTGTCGTCATCCTACTCAACTTCGTCGGATATCGGACCAGTGAAATCATCGTCGACAAACTCCAGACCACCGAGGCTATGGCAAACTTCTACGGTCTGGTGACCGGGATCGCCAACCTGATCATGCTGCCCTTCCAACTGTTCCTCTTCAGCCGTATCATCGGCTGGATCGGGGTGGGCAACGCCTTCATGTTGTTTCCCATTGGTAATCTGGCGATCTGCGCGGGTCTGGTGTTTTTACCCGGCCTGTCGACGGCGGCCTTGGGCTATTTCGGCAGTACCGCCCTCTATGGCAACGTCGGCTATCAGATCAACAGCCTGCTCTACAACGCCGTGCCGCTGCGCATCAAGGGACGTGCGCGCGCCTTCATCGACGGCCTGGTCGCGCCGGTTGGCGCGTTCGTCGGCAGCATTTTGCTGTTACCGCCATTCGTCGCGGTGAGGTGGTTCCTGCCGGCGTTCATCCTCGCTCTTGCCGTTTCCTATATCGCCAACACGCTGATCGTGCGCCGCCAGTACGGGCAGGCGCTGGTCAAGATGCTCGAGCAGGAAGACTACTCCTTCCTGCTAGCGCAAAACGTCTCCGAACTGACCGTTGCCGATCCCGCGACATTGAATAAACTGCGCGAGAAGCTGGAGAGCAGCTCCAGTCACGAACTCACCGTCTTCATGGCGCAACTCATCAGTCGCATCGGCGGGCGCGACGCCGTCCCCATCCTCAGCCACACCGCCCACACCGCGCCCGAAAGCCACACGCGCGCCGCCATCCTCGATGTCATCGCCGCCGCCGACCTGCGCGGCGACGCGGTGCGCCAACTGTATCTCGATTTCATGGCCGACCCCGCCGGGCAGGTGCGCCAGTCCGCCATCGTGGGATTCCAGCAACTTGCCGCGCCCAATGATCCCGAATTTCTCACCTATATGGCGAACATGGTCTACGATCCCGACATCAACGTGCGCGGGCAGGCGCTCAGCGTCCTGGTACAGGTGGATAAGTTATACACCCTCAAGCCTGCCGTGGATGCGCTTGAAGCCATCCTGACCGGCGACAATTCGCAGCACCGCGCCTACGGTGTGCGCATCCTGGGGCAGATCAAGAGTGAACACACGCTCAACCGGTTGATGACCTATCTCGACGATCCCGCCGACGAAGTCCGGCTCGAAGCGGCGCTGGCCGTCGAAGCCGCCGTGCAAAAGGCGACGCTCAACGACGCGCAGAAAGCCGAGATCGAAGCCAAAATCAGCCTTCGTCTCAACGACCCCGTCGAACGCACGCGCCAGGCCGCGCTCGTGGTGTTGGGGCGCACGGGCAGCCGCAAAACCTATTCCCTGATCGTCAACGCGCTCACCGACGCCAGCCCGCAAGTCCGCGAGACCGCCGCCGCGACGCTCGTGGCGCTCGGCAAGGCCATCATTCCAGTGATCCATCCCAGGCTCGACGCGCCGGATGCGCAACAACGCAAAATGGCCGCCGTCGTCCTCAGCCGCATCAACCCCAAGGAGTTCGGCCCGCTGATCGTCGGCGCGAACATCACTGGCAACCTGCTTGCCATCTACGGGAACTTCGGCCTGGCCGAAGCGCTGGAGCCGTGCGCTACCTATTCAGGTTTCAGTGTGCTGCAAAACGCCCTACGCGAACAAGGCCAGCGCCTTACCTCGGAAATCTTCTACCTGCTCTCCGCCATCCAGGACCCCAACAGCGTGGACATCATCAGCGACTCGCTGCACAGTGAAAACCCCCGGACGCGCGCCAACGCCGTCGAAGCCCTGGAATCGCTTACCTCGCCCAAGACCGCCGAGTTGATCGCGCCGCTGTTCGAGCCGGAGACCCCCACCAGCATACTACTGGAACTGAGCAAGGAAACCTGGGATATGGTGCCGCCGGATACCGCCGAAGCTATCCACAAACTCGCCGCCACCCCTGACAATCCCTGGGTGCGCACAATGACGGCCTTCGCCTTAGGGCAACTCGGCGCGGCGCTCGCTCCGCCCGCAACGTCAGTATCCCCCACCCCCGAAGCCCCACCCGCCGCACCAGAGGCCGAGTCGCGTCGTACACGCCGCGCGACGCCCAAAGACCTCTTTGCCGCCCTCGATGCGCCGGCGGCGGAAGTGCCACAACCCACCACGCCGCCCGCGGACGCCGCGCCTGCAGATGGCGCGCAATACCGCTGGGGCCAACTCCT